>Ga0315277_10000196_pt1 | contig 102659 bp, 127 predicted proteins | sample YL17G05_15_MG_FD_203695 | JGI IMG/M metagenome (GOLD analysis project Ga0315277, IMG submission 203695) | Sediment microbial communities from Yellowstone Lake, YNP, Wyoming, USA - YL17G05_15 | ecosystem: Environmental > Aquatic > Freshwater > Lake > Sediment | place: USA: Wyoming | collected...
GCCATTATTGCCTTGACCAGATGAGTCGTATATAGTATTGCCTGAGCCTGTATCCATATGCCATTCGCCGATTAATGTATTGTCAGATGAGCCCTTAGCAGTTATATTGAATTGCTTGGTGAAGGTGGAATTAAAGATGCTTGTGCTGTTGGCATTAGCATTTCCATAATACATGTAAGCAGTTGTATTGGTATTGTTCTGCATGAACGGGACTTTGAACCATGTTCTGTTGTCCTGCTCAAACCAGTATGAAATATTCTGTTGCTTGCCTGAAGTGGCGTTATACCATGTGAAGCGCATGTCTGCGTAATCCAGCCGTGCTTTGTTCTGGTTGTAATGTTGTTGGATTTCTGGCTGTGATAATACCCTATTGTATATTTTTACTTCATCGATGGTGCCGTTGAAAAACCAATAATTATCGCTTCTTTTTCCTATAGATAAATCAACACCGGCGGTTGATGGGATTCTTTGGGCACCTGAAGCTACTAGATTCCCATTCACATAAAGATTAGTTGTAGAACCGTCATTAGTAAAGGCAACATGATTCCATATATTTGTTGAAATAGCTGTGTCATAACAAATTGTTGTACTTCCGTTAAATACAATAGTAGCTCCTTGATCATTAGTCCCAGAGCACTCTGGTGCATCATATGTTCCTACAACACCAAAGTTCCAGCCATCATCATTACCCTTTGATACAAAATAGTAAATCGAAGCAGAATTCCAGCTTCTTCCGTTAATCCAGGTCTCTACAGTAATCTGCGATGGCCTTAAGCTAGCTGAATCAGATACATTAACATAATCATTAATCCCGTCAAAGCTTAACCCAGTTCCAATATTATTATATCCGTTTGTCCAGTTGCTGGTTGAATCCCAGTTGAAATTGGTTAGGGTTCCATCGTTGTTCTGGCCAGATGAGTCTTTTGCTAAAGTTCCGCTACCTTCAGAGAAGTGCCAGGAGCCGACTAAGCCATTTGTATTGAATAACTGTGGATCCACAGCAATCTGATAATCAGTTAGATTGCCTGCTGTATTGGTTATATTGATCTGTTTGCGGAAGTTCCAGCCATTTAACCAAGATGGCATCGTTGTTGTCGTTGTTGATGATGATGTTGTAGTAGTCGATGATATAGTTGTGCTGGTTGTCAATGGTATTATATCACCTGGATTCACATTCTCATAAACTACCATCCTGTCCGATGCAAGAAGTATGCCAAAGTATGCCTTCTGTCCACCGCAGTTAATCGACTTGTTGACAAAAAGGTAATAACCCATCTTAGCCATTCTCTGTTTGCTGAAATGGATAAACTCATCAAGCCCTGTCTCAAGCTTGCTGCAGTCACTAAAACCAAATATCTGCACAGTCTTGTTTAAGCCATACTTTATGTCCTCAAAATAGTAATTATCAACTATTCTAGCCATTGCTGAGTTGTCTACTGCAAAGTACTCTTCAAATAAGAAGGATATTGCCAAAAAAGCAGCAGAAACCATAACCGTAGATATAAGAAACCACTGGCCTTTGCTATAGCTGTTCGACAGATATGATCTGCGCATGAGGTACTCCACCAATCTTCAATACCCTGTCCTTTTCTATGAACTTCTTTTCTACCATGAAGCCTATTATATTATTTCCTACTGCATTAATTATGGTTGCGTTCTTTATTAATTTTAATGCATCAGCCTTGTTACAGGTACTGCCAGAGTAAAAATCATCAGTCACCTCTATTTGCATGTCCCCTTCTTCAAACCTTTTGCCAAGAATAGAAGCATCAGAAATAGCAAGCATTACCTCGCTACCAGTTCTGAAAATCCTATAAGAAAACACCTATATCATCCTCAAGGATCTTCTTGCTCCGCAGGCCTCGCACTTCAAAATCAATGTCCTGTCAGACTTCTCAACATTTGTATCTGCTTTTCCGCATTCGTTGCAATAAACAAACTCCTTTGTATATTCCTCAATCCTTTGGTTTATCATGTTGTATGATACCCTGCCCTGAAGAACAAGCTCATTGCCATTTATTGAGCCAGGGACAGCCATCTCCTTGAATAAAAACTTGGCAATATGCTTTGGATCCCTTCTCAGGATCTTGCATATATCAATGAAATTTTTTATTACAGTCTGCTTGCCTGCTATAACATCAGCTTTCGGTATCTCAAAGCGTTCGCCTCCTTTTTTCAGGTCAGGCATATTCTCCTTAGCCCTTTTTAGCATTTCCAAGTAATCGTTCATTGCAAACCACTATTCCCCTGTGAAACTCCTTAAATCCATGGTTGCTAAGTATTTGTTTCTCGCACTCTTTATAGTTCCTGTGACACCCAAGATTTTAATTACAACCCTTTTTTCCCCTATCATATGAATCAGCGACAAAACAGTTCTTATATGTTCCACATAATTATTTCCGCACCTTATAATCCCGCGCTGATTATTCTCATCGTACAGATTCTTTATAAACCATATCTTGGCTTTGCTTGCTTCTAATTCGCCAAGAAAATTCAGCATAGAATCCCATACTGCATTTACAAAATCCCCGTATTCTATTTTATTTTCAGATATAGCCTCAAATACCACATATCTCTTATGAGCCCTTAAGCTCGGCGGTAGCGGCTTTGGTTCATTCATTTTTAAAACACCTCGACAAACTGACGCACTTCGTGCGTCTTATTGTTTTCTTCCGTTTTGAAAAGAAATTCTTCACATATTTCTTGGAATTTCATTTTTATCCCTCATCGACAATACTCACTCCCTCAGACCTCTTGTCTGCAAGCTTTTCTCTATTCGTTTTTATTAATTCCTCTGGTACAGTAGACACAGCAGCTATGGCATCACCAAGCTCCATGCCAAGCAGATGAGCAATGGATGCCAGCTCTCTTCCGCTTCTCATGCCCCACTTGGAAACTGCACCAGATGTTATTACAACATTTGCATCATATTTTTTGCACAGCTTGATGTTCTTCTCCATGGCAGAAAGATTGTATGTCCTGTGCTTATTGTAGCTTTCCAGTATCTCTCTAAAATTGATTTCAATAGCAACATTGTTTTCGCTTGCAGCTTTTACGCATATATGGTCAAGCCCGCTGTCCTTTCTTCCAAGCTCAGGATGGCACAATATATCCACCATGCTGTTTTCGCAAGCAGCCCTGTTGATATCATAATCACCGCCATGAACCATTAGTATCTCAGCTCTTTTCCTGATTTTCTTTACGATCTCATTCAGCTCTTCAGCAGAAGTAGGCTTGATTATTAAAGCAACAATCAAGTCTATGTCACTCTTTGGTATTTCTTCTAATTTACCTGAGCTGTAATATCTTACAATGCCTAAACCAGCTAAATCCAGCTTCTTCGCCATCTCCACAGTTTCTGCTACAGTGTTTTCGCCTATAGAAAGGCTTGTATGCACATGCAGGTCATAAAAAGGCATATTTTCACCTGAATTATCTTTAAACTAATTATTGAAATACTTTAGAAAGAACCTTTAAAAATGGCTATAAACCAGAATGGGATGGTTTTGTTCTAGCCTTCTTTCCAGCAGACGTCAGTCCACGGAAGGCTCTTCTTCGCTGGCCAACTATCCAGTTTATTTTCGCATCGCTCTTTATAACCGGATGATTCGGATCTACAAGTATAACCTCATAAAATTTGTATTTTCCGCTCTCACCAACATAATAGCTGTTAAGTACCTCGAGATTAGGGAAAACTCTTGCAACTCTTTTCTCTGCTATTGCCTGAGCACTCTGCTCTGGTGTGAAGAACCTACCGCTTTTTTTTGGTTTTCGCCCTTTTCTTATAGAAGGCCTCTTGCGGCCGCCCTTGCCTATTCTCGTCCTTACAACAATAAACCCCTGCTTAGCCTTGTAGCCTAGACTCCTAGCCCTGTCAATCCTAGTAGGCTTGTCTATCTTCTTTGTTACTGCCTCCTTTACCCATTTTCTTGCCTTGTCTTTGTAAACAGCTTCTGGCTTCTTCCACGCATCCCTAAGATAACGATAATATCCCATTGCAATCACAATAAAGACATTTCTTTATAGTAAACCAGGTTAAGCTTCAATATGTATAAAACCTGGTTTGCATATAATGAAACAAGCTATAATATCCAAACTATTTAATTGTTTCACTATAAATATTTAAAAGCGAATGTTAAACTATTTAAATAAGGAAATGAATTGATAACAAATAGAGGTGAAGATATGCATTCTGCAATTAAGCTGATTATTGGCCTGATTATCTTCGCAGCAGGAATATACTGGTATCTTGGTGCAGGAATAGCTGGATGGACAGGAGCAATAGCATTTGATGCACTCAAGACAGTGTTCATCGGCGTATTCGGATTATTCCTGATATTCCTCGGTTTTATAGTAGCATGGATAGAATACGAAGATCTCAAATGGGAAGCCAAGGAGAAGAAAGAAACCAAGAAAACCGAGCCTGCAAGAAGAAGAAAGAGATAATTCAGAATAGAATTTATTATTTTTGACTTCTGCAGAGGTAGGTTAGAATGATAAGAAGTCAGAAAGAAATCCACAAAAGGATTTCATTTTTTTTGATCTTTTTTCTTTCTAAATATTGTTTTTAATATTTTCAGTTTAATTAAGGTATTATGGGTTACAGAAACCAGAGACAAGTAATAATCCAGACACCGAACGGAGAAAGCGTTATAACACCCGAAATAGTTAAAAATATGTTAAAAACAGCAGGAATAGGTTCTGGGGAAACTTACATTCCATTAGAAAATTGGAGAAGGCCGGGTGAACCTGGACTGTGCGACAAAACAACTGGAAAATATATAGGTCATTTAACAGTCAGATAAATCAAAACCTTTTTCTGCCATTCAATTTAATAATTTTGCTCCTAATTCTTAATGGTCGTTATGCAATCTGCAAGGCTGTGCATTATATGCAAGGGCTCGCGTGCGCTTTGCGGTCATGCGAATTGTCCGCTGCTCGCTAAAATAGAAGCCAAACAAAAGAATAAAATTGGCGAAGAATTCTTCGGCCCTTCACCATCTATATTTGTTGGCAGGATAGGCTATCCTAATGTCTTTGTCGGACCATTAGGTGCATTAGCTACTGATGAATTGCAGTCAGTAGATAATCCCTCTTCATGGTTCGGCAGGAATTATGAAGACATAATAGCCCTTCGCTCGCTATTGCTAAGAGGCAAGCAGAAGCAGAGCGTGTTCTCCCGCAGTAGGTTTATAGAAGAAATGCAGGAACTTGCAATGGCAGAGAAACCAACAGACATAGAAATGAGCTTTAGTGGTAAACCGATATACAAATTCAGCTTTTCTGATGTTATTCAGCCAATGGGACCATCTGTTACTCTAAATAAATTAACCATAGCTGAAAACCCGAAAATCTCAACAAGCGTTGAGAAGATAGTTAACGATGAGCTAAAAGCAGCTGAAGCAAGTTATGCGTTATACAAGCAAGGCAGCGATGTATACAGGATAAGCAATATTATATCCTCAGGAGCACTTGGTTATCAGAAAGATAAGAAGCTTGTGCCTACTCGCTACTCTATAACAGCAATAGATGACATAATATGCAAGCAGATGCTGGAAGAAGTCCGTAAATTCAGCCAGTTAAACAGCTTTTTCGTTTATTCATCCCAGTTTTTGGATAATCATTTTGAGATATTATTAATGCCTGGCAGCTGGGAGTACGAGAACTTCGAGGCCTGGGCACCTGGTTCGTTCTGGTCCAAGTACCTCAAGAGAGCAGAAATACTTGAGGAATACGAACCCTACAGCGGAAGAACTGCTTATGCAGATAAAGAAGGCGGCGGATACTATGCAGCAAGAATAGCAGTTGTTGAAGCCCTGCATAAGATGAAAAAACAAGCGCGCATTATCGTGTTCCGCGAGATTTATGAAGGCTATACCATACCACTAGGTGTCTGGCAGGTCCGTGAAAACGTAAGAAACGCAATGCGGCAGAACCCGCATCAATTCCAAACGCTAAAAGAAGCGTTAAGTCATATAAATTCCAAGCTCCGCCTACCAGTCAGCGAATACGCCAAGCAAAGCAGAATAATGGGGCAGAGGCGGTTAGCTGACTGGGTTTAAAAACTTTTTCTCTAAGTTAAAAGCATGAATATTGCAGAAAGAATTTTTAACGACGTAATAAAAGCTTTTCCAGAAATGGGCTTTGGCATAGCACAGGCTATTGATCAAAGAGACTTTAATAACTTCTATCATCTTTATGATGATAAAGGTGATTATGCAGGTTTTGTAAGTATGGAATCTGAAAATGTAAATATAATTATGTTTAACAAATATGAGCAGAAAAAGGCTATTGCAAAATTCATAAGGGATTATGGATATAAAAAACATATAATAAATGTTTGCTGCAGCGGTCTGGAATATTCTGTAATGTTTAAATAAATTTCAGTATTCATCCCAGCTCTTTATCTTGAGGTCTTCTAGTCGTTTCTTGCTCAGCGCATCTACGAATAGTTCTGCTAGTTGCAGGTTTGTTATAAGCGGTATAGAGAAATCAATGGCAGACCTTCTTATAGCATATTCATCATCCAGCTCCTCTTTCCTGTATTCAGCAGGTATGTTTATAACCAAAGCCAGTTTTTTTTCAGACAAAAGGTCAATCGCGTCAACACCGCCTGGCTCATGAACCTTGCTGACAGGGATGTTTTTTACCCCGTTTTTATTCAGGAATTCGCTTGTGCCCTTGGTTGCAAAAATATCAAAGCCCATTTCACGAAGCTTTCTTATGCTTTTTAGAAAGCTGTATTTGTTTTCATCGCCGCCTATGCTTAGCATAACGCTTTCTTTCGGAAGATCAAAGCCAGTTGATATTATTGATTTTAGAAATGCCTCGTTTAAATCATCCCCAAGGCATGCAACCTCTCCTGTTGAAGTCATCTCTACGGTTAGGACTGGATCAGCGCCCTTTAGCCTAGAGAAAGAGAACTGCGGTGCCTTTACGCCAACATATGGTATATCAAGCGTTGAGCCCTTTAGTTCAATATCCTCACCAATAATAGCCCTTGTTGCCTTATCAATGAAATTTATCTTAGATACCTTAGATACTAACGGAAAGCTCCTGCTCGCCCTTAGGTTGCATTCAATAACCTTTATGTCATTCTCCTTGGCAATAAACTGGATGTTGAAAGGACCTGTAATATTAAGTGATGATGCAATTTTTTCTGTAATAACCTTTATCCTTTTTATGGTTTCTATGTATAAATTCTGCGGCGGATAAACCATAGTTGCATCGCCGCTGTGGACACCTGCGTTTTCGACATGCTCGCTTATTGCCCATACAGCCAGCTTTCCATCCTTGGCAACTGCATCTATCTCTATCTCCTTGGCATTGGTTATGAATTTGCTGATAACAACAGGGCGTTCCCTGTTAACCTCTACTGCCCTGGAGAGATATAACTCAAGGTCACGGTCATTAAAAGCAATGCTCATAGCAGATCCACTGAGTACATAAGACGGCCTGACCAGAACAGGATAGCCAATGTTCTCAGAGAATTTTTTTGCCTCTTCAATAGAAGTAAGTTCTTTCCAACCTGGCTGATCTATGCCAAGACTATCCAGCAATTTTGAGAATTTATAACGGTCTTCTGCATTATCTATGCTTTCTGGTGAAGTCCCGAGTATTCTGGCCCCGTAATTATAAAGAGGCATGGCAAGATTGTTTGGTATCTGGCCGCCCATAGAAATAATAATTCCATGGGGCTTCTCTTTTTCGTATATGTCAAGCACTCGCTCGAATGTCAGTTCCTCAAAATAGAGCTTGTCACATATATCATAATCCGTGCTGACTGTTTCCGGATTGCAGTTAATCATTATAGTAGGGTAATTGTATTTTTTTACTGTTAAAACAGCATTAACACAGCACCAGTCAAATTCCACGCTTGAGCCAATCCTATAGGCTCCGCTGCCTAGAACAATGACCTGATCCTTTTCTTTAAAATCCAGATCATCTTCTGTTCCGTTATATGTAAGGTATAGATAATTGGTCTTTGCAGGAAATTCCCCAGCCAGCGTGTCAATCTGCTTCACAACAGGAATTATCTTTAGTTGCTTTCGCTTTTCTCTTACAGTCATCTCATCAGAATTAAGACAATGGGCAAGCTGCGCATCAGCAAAGCCATTCTTTTTCGCCTTTCTCAGTAAGCTCTCTGGTATATTATTGATATTATATTTTTTTAATTCATTTTCGATTTCAATAATATTCTTCATCCTGTAAAGGAACCATTTATCTATCTTAGACAGCTCATATATTCTGTCTACACTGCAACCATTCTTTATAGCCTCTGCAATCGCAAAGATTCTTCTGTCTGTTGGATGCTTGATTTCTTCTTCTGTATCATCAAATTTAATATTATTGCAAACAAGGCCATTCACGCCTATTCCAAGCATCCTTATAGCCTTCTGAAGTACCTCTTCAAAGCTCCTGCCGATCGCCATTACCTCGCCAACACTCTTCATCTCAGAACCAATAACACGATGAACTTCCCTGAATTTCTGCAGATCCCATCTCGGAACCTTTAGAACTATATAATCAACAGAAGGTTCAAAGCACGCAGATGTATCCTTGGTTATTGTATTCTGAACCTCAGTTAACGCATACCCTAATGCAAGCTTGGTTGCTATAAATGCCAGCGGATAGCCTGTTGCCTTGCTTGCTAAAGCTGAGCTTCTTGAAAGCCTTGCATTAACCTCAATTATCCTGTAATCCTCGCTCTCAGGGTCTAAGGCAAATTGTATATTGCACTCGCCAACAATGCCAAGATGCCTTATAAGCCTTATAGACAAAGCCCTTAGTTTGAAGTTTTCGCTTGCAGTTAATGTCTGAACAGGCGCAGCCACAATGCTCTCGCCTGTGTGTATGCCCATCGGGTCAAAATTTTCCATGGAACATACAGTTATGCAATTGTCATAAGCATCCCTTACAACCTCATATTCTATTTCCTTCCAGCCGCCAAGATATTCCTCTACTAAAATCTGTTTTGTAACTGTGAAAGCCTTTTTTACAATATTTAACAATTGCCTCTCATCATATGCAACACCACTGCCAAGGCCTCCGAGTGCATAGGCAATCCTGCACATAACAGGATAGCCGATTTTATTCGCCGCAGTAACAGCTCCTTCTACAGAATTAACTGCAAAGCTTCTGGGAACCTTTAATTCAATCTCGCCTAATTTTTTTACAAAAAGAGCCCTGTCTTCAGTATTTTTTATTGCATCTACAGGAGTTCCCAAGACCTCAACGCCATATTTTTCAAAAACATCCATGTCTGCAAGCTCAACACCTGTATTTAAACCGCTCTGGCCGCCAAAACCAAGCAGAATGCCATCAGGCCGCTCCTTTTCAATCACCCTTTCAACAAAATAAGCATCTGTAGGCAAAAAGTAGATCTTATCAGCAAGATACTCAGACGTCTGTATAGTTGCAATATTCGGATTAACCAGGACAGTTTTTATCCCCTCCTCTTTTAGTGCTTTAATGCACTGCGAACCAGAATAATCAAACTCACCTGCCTGTCCTATCCTTATTGCACCTGATCCTATTATCAGAACCTTTTTTAGTTTTTTAATCAATTTCAAAACACCTCATTTTTTCTGTTTTGAATTGAGATGCTTCATAAAATATATGGCATCTCATATGCTGATCTCCTTTACAAAAAGCTCAAATAAAAATTCCGTGTCATCTGGTCCCGGACTTGCTTCTGGATGAAATTGCGCACCAAAGAACGGTTTGGTTTTATGCCTTATTCCCTCATTAGTCTTGTCATTATTATTGTAAAACCACTCTTCCCAGTCTTCTGGCAGGCTATCTGCATTAACAGCATAGCCATGATTCTGTGATGTTATATAGCATCTCTTTGTTCCAGCTTTAACGCAAGGCTGGTTCTGGCCCCTGTGGCCGTATTTTAATTTATATGTCTCAGCACCTGCTGCCAAAGCCAAAATCTGGTTGCCCAGGCAAATGCCAAGTATAGGGCAATTCCCTTCTAAAACTTTTCTTAGGGTTTTAATAGTCTCTTTGCACATCTTTGGGTCTCCAGGCCCATTTGAGATAATGATGCCATCGAATTTGCCAATAGAGCATTCATCAGAAAAATCATAGTTCCACGGAACCCTTACAACAGTTATGCCCCTTTTCAGGAAGGCCCTTATAATATTATTCTTTGTTCCGCAGTCAACAAGCACAACCCTTTTCCTGCCCTTTTCATAGCTTACAGGTTCTTTTATGCTTACCTCAGCTACTAGATTTCTTTTATTAGGGTCATCAAAACCTATGTCTTTGTTAATTTCACCTATTATTATTTTGCCAAGCATAGTTCCCTTTTCCCTCAGCTTCTTTGTTAAAGCCCTTGTGTCTATGCCCTGTATGCCAGGCACCTTATTTTCCTGCATCCATTCTGAAAGCGATTTTTTAGCATTCCAGTGGCTGTATTCATTAATATAATTAGAAACAATCAGGCCCTGTATCTGTATCTTATCTGACTCAAAAAATTTTAAAATTCCGTTCTCACTTTCATTGCCAGGCACACCATAATTGCCTATCAGCGGATATGTAAGAACCAGTATCTGGCCCCTGTAAGACGGATCAGTGAAAGCCTCTGGATAGCCAACCATGCCAGTATTGAAGACAACCTCGCCTTCTGCATCTACATCAGCGCCGAAGGCGCTGCCCTCGAAAACAGTGCCGTCCTCAAGAATTAAATAGGCTTTTCTATTGCTTTCCTCAGAAACCGCACACCCAGAAAAATTAATCATTCTAAAAATAAACCTTACATATAAAAACTTTTAAAGTTTAGCATTAAAGGATAAACTACAAAATAGGAGGTTTTTAAAATGGTAGAATTCGAAACAATAAAAGCAGAAGAAATCTCTTTTGGAAACAACAACTTTATAGAAGTAGCAAAGAAAAAGGCTATTTCTGAAGATGGGGAGAATACCTTCTTGTCCATCTCGCGTGGCTTTGTAGCCATGAACGGCGAAAAGAGGTACAGAAAATCCTTTACTGTCCCTCTAGAAAAGGCTGTTGTGGATTTCGTAGCAACTAAGTTGAAAGAGATGGGACCTGAGGAATAAAAAGAATAAAGTGATGTATTTGCTTTTGAAAGAAGCCCTAGAAAAAGCCGAAAAAGACCTGAATGTTAAAAAAATGATGACGGAAGGCTATTTTCTTTGCTCAGTTTTTGCTAGTGTGCAGAATTCAGTTAATGAGTGGATCCTGCACTTCTATTCTTCCAAAAAAGGCAAGATCGTTGACTGCTCTGTAGGCGAATCCGTATTATTAGGGGAAGAAACACCAGCTGAAAAAAAGTTCAGCAAGCTCGAAGCAGATAAAATAAAGATAAGCCCAGAAGAGGCACTGAAAAAAGCAAGAAAAAAATTCAAAGGCAGTGCAGTCAACACATTAATGACCCTGCACAAGAAAAAAGGCATGGTCTGGACCATCAATATGATTGCCCCTAACATGACAGCCACAACCTATAATATCGACGCAGAAACCGGCAAGCTTCTGAGTAAAAAAACCGCATCACTGATACAAGTGATCAGCAAAGGCGGGTAATAGACCCTAACACACCTTAAAATTTTAAATAAGAACCAGACAATCTATTTACATGAGAAAAATTCTGCTAGCCATGGTTTTAGCTTTAATTTCTCTAGTCCTTATTTCCGGCTGCACAAGCCAAGAGCTGCCAGACAGCAAAAAAACAATGACCAAAGAGCTCTGCGAATCAGCAAGAGGCCACTGGAACGAGTGCAGCAGTAGATGTGGCATCGATAATCAGGGCAACCCTGACATAGGTTGCACAGCAGTATGCGAAGAACTATGCGAATGCGGTGGCATTGCAGGCTTTGGCTGCCCAGATGGCTATGAGTGCAAGATGCCATCAGGCATAGCTGATGCCTTAGGTTATTGCGAATAAAAATAGATTTTAGTATATTTCGGAATAACTGCATTTAATGTTCTTCGACAAGATATACCGCTCTTGGAAAGCAATCCAGTTCAAAAAATACGAGAAAATAATAAAAATACTGCCAAGCCTAAAAAACAAAAAAATCCTTGACATTGGCATAGGCCCTGGCTATTTTGAGGCATTCCTGAAAAGCAAGGGCATTACTGCAGACATAATCGGCATTGACCCTAGCAAAGAAAAACTAATGGAAAAAAAGATCATAGCAGACGGAAGCGCACTTCCATTTACCAATAATTCATTTGATGCAGTTATTTGCCTAGACACCATACACCTGATAAAGAATGATGACTTTAAGCGTATTCTGAAACCATCAGGTCTTGCCTTGTTTTCAATATTCTTCAACAAGCAGAACCTCGAAGAAAGAAAAACCATGATAAAAAGCAAGCTTAAAAAATTCACTATATTAAAAGAGCTAATCATCAATGAAAAAGAAAGCGAGTATGTTGTTTTGGCAAGGAAACTATAGCTTCCTTGTCCATATATCTGCTTTGTCTACCCTGCCATGATACAATTTCCAATCAGTCATCTCTATTTCCTTTTTGAATTTTAAACTAAGTAGCGTCTTTCTTTCAAGCAAATCATGCTTTTCTTCATGATGCGTAACCACTACTATTTTTTCACGGCCTTTTGATCTAGCGAATTCAATTACCTTCCTATAAAGCTCTAAAGACAAATCATCAGCTATAACACCAAAACCTGTTACATAAGCAAAGTTGCCATTAGGTTTATGAAAATCTCTAGAGTCATGAACATAAGGTATAGTCTTTACCTCATCAATAAGTTCCAGGATAATGAAACCAGCTATTTTATTATTCCTCACTGCCACAAAAAAGCCTTCTGGAAAATTCTCCAGGCAGCTTAAAAAAGTGTTCCTTATATGTTTCTTTAATTTTTTATTCCATATATCAGAACTCGACCAGTACATCCTTTTCTCTATTTCAAGAACCTGATCAATATCATCATAAGAAGCATTACGGATCATTTTAAACACCGAAGGTATTCCTTAGAGAGCATAGCTCTCTGAGGTCTCGGTAAGCTTTGCTTACCGTAGATGAAAGACATGCTTAAAGATACGCATGGCATGTCATCACATCTTCTCCAGAGGCTTTATGCCCAAGAGCTGCAGCCCGTTTCTCAAAACAGTACGCACTGCAGCAACCATGGCTAATCTTGCTTCTTCGTTTTCAGAGCCAATAACCTTCTGCGAATGATAATATTCATTGAACATTATTGCCAACTCGGATAAGTAATTGGCAAGATAATTTGGCTTAAGCTCATTAGCGCATTTTTCAACTATCTCTGAAAATGCAGAAAGCTTTTTTATTATATTAATTTCCTGTTTCCCATCTAGACTTTCGACCTTTGCCTTCTTTTTTGATTTGTTTACAATAGAAAATGCCCTTGCGTGCGTGTATTGCAGATAAGGCCCTGTATCCCCTTCAAAAGCAACAGCCTTTTCTGAGTCAAAGAGCATATCCCTTATTGGCTCTACCTTTAGCAGATAATATTTTATTGCACCAAGACCGATATCCCTTGCCCTTTCTTCCAGTTCTTTGCCGCTTATATTCGGGTATCTTTCCTTTATCTCTTTTTTTGCTAACTCTTTGACTTCTACTATTAAATCATCAGCATCTATAACTGTGCCCTCTCTGCTCTTCATCTTGCCGCTTGGAAGATTGACCATGCCATGCGAAAGATGGTGGCAATTGCATGACCATTTATATCCAAGCAACTCAAATATCTTGAACAACTGCTGGAAATACAGGTTCTGCTCAGAGCCAACAATCCATATAGCTTTGTTTAGCTTAAAGTGTTCGAACTTATGCTTGGTTAGCGGCAGATCATTAGTCGCATAAGTCGAAGTGCCGTCAGAACGAAGCACAACCTTGTTTGCCAATTCAGGCTCAAGCTTGGCTACTATAGCACCTTCCTCATTCTTGAAGAATACCTTTTTCTTTAGCGCTTCGTTTATCAGCGGCTTTGCCTTGTCATAGAACTCGCTCTCAAAGAACCAGACATCAAAATCAGAGCCAAAGGTCTTGTACGTTTGCTTTATCCCTTCTATTGCCCATTTGTTTATCTTTTTCCAAAGATCAATCGTCTCTTTGTCATGCTCTTCCCATTTTTTTAGCATCTCATAAGCTTCTTTCTTTAGTTGATCATCCTCATTTTTATGATAAAGCACATACAAATCCCCTACAAAATGGTCGCTCTTCTTGTCAGGTGTTTTACCGCCTGCAAATTTCTCATAAGCAACCATTACCTTGCAGATATGTATTCCGCGGTCATTTACAAGATTAGCCTTTATTACATTGTTTCCAGAGAAAGAAAGAATATTAGCCATGCTCATGCCAATGCTGCCATTCCTCAGGTGGCCTACATGCAGAGGTTTATTAGAATTAGGCGACGAGTATTCAATCATTATTTTTTCTTTTTTGTTTGCAGAGCCATATTTTTCATCCACTTTCAGTATTTCTTTAATTATAGTCTTGCCTAGCTTGTCCCAGTCAGCATAAAAATTAACATAAGGCCCGGCTGCTTCCACTTTCTTTATCAGACCTTTTTTCATTCCCTTCCCAGCAATCTCGTTTGCTATATCCTTGGCTATTTCCTGCGGACTTTTCTTCAGTTTTTTCGCAAGCGCAAAGCACGGAAGTGCAAGATCCGCGCCTATCTCTTTTGGCGGTTTCTCTAAGTTTCCGTGCTTCTTTACTGTCTTTCTGCATTCCACAGCAAATTTTTGGAAGCTCATAAGATATTAATCCTTTTCGGATATTTAAAAACTACGTGGTTCGATATGGGAAAGGAATTTAGGAGGCACAAAAAAAAGTATCATGATAAGCTAGTGGAAGAGATATGGCAAGACACACGTAAAATAGGCATAGCTCAGGCTTCTGTTCTGTTCAAGACACATAGTTTCATAGCAATAGCTGATGATTGTAAAGTAAACCCTGATATGCTTATATTTTATGATGTTTCAGGTAGACATAGACATGAATATAGGCTTCTTGTTTTAGAAGCCAAAGCTGAAATGGAAGGTACAGGTAAAAATAAGGGTATACTTCAGCTTTCCATAGCTTGTGATTATCTGAAAGAAAACTGGGCAAGCGTAATAGAAGATCGTATTAGTTTGATACTTAAAAAGAAAGATTATCTCAACAGGGGCGATGTGAAACTAGGGGCGATTTTTGCATATAAACCTTTAGGACTTGGTAAAATTGAACTAGAGCCCTTTGTGGAATATGAGACGCTTGGAAGAATGTACATGAAAAATAATCGGGTATTTTCTTACTAGTATGAAAAAATTCTAATCAGTGATAACAGTTTCCAGCTTTTCGAGGTTGCAGAAATCCGTTGAGTAGGTATACGCGCCGGCGTTTATGAAAACTATCGTGTCACCTATCTTTAGATCGTCTAAATATACCCTGTATCTGAAAACATCCATGGAGTCAGGTGTGCAGCCTTTTATTGTATAGGCTTTGCCGCTTTCCTTTTCATTTTCAACCAGCAGCCTTATATGAGCCACAAAGGTATCCATGGCTGAGTTGTAAACAGAGCAATTTATAATTATAGTGTTCTCGTGCATGCTTTTTATCTCAGCCTCCAGTTTTATGCAGGGCGCAGCTAAAAACCTTCCAGGCTCTATAATCAGTTTTATATCATGTCTGTTAAGCCATTCCTTAAGCTCCTTTATCCTTTCAAAAATGTAAGGAATAACGTCAACGTTATAGTTCTTGTATTCAACAGGAATGCCGCCACCTATATTTAATATATCAATATTCCTGAGGGTTTCTTCTTCTAGGCTTTCAGTTAGTTCGTCTTTAACCGACCATTCACTTATGTTTTCTGTCTTCCTGTGAAAATGTATGCCCAGCTTATCTATATTCTTGTTTTTTCTCAGCTGTGGTATAAGCTTATTTATCTGCCTTGTATACATGCCAAATACATAGTATTTGCCGGTCTTTATTGTATATTCCATCATCTTCATCCTCAGAAGAAGCTTTATCTTAAATTCTCTTTTATCTACGTAATCGATAAGCGTATTCAAATCAGTCTCATTATCAATTATGAAAGATATTACACCCTTATCGAAGACAGTATCAAGTACGTCTTTGTCAATGCCATGGCCTATAAACCAGACCCTTTGCTTGTCCTTTATGATGTCCAGAGAGTTTACAAAATGTACGCTGAACATGCATTCAGTATTCTCTTCAAGAACCCTGCCAACCAGCGGATTGGTTTTAAGGCTATACGATACTTCGTCTGAAAGGCCTTTGATAATATTATATTGTTCAAGCAGCTTTGATCTGCTCAGAATAAACCTAGCCTTCATGCTGATCCCTTATTATACCTTTCCTTGACAGCTCCTCCAAAACCTTTGTCATCATAAGAGGAAAGGTTATTGTAACATCTCCTATAACTGTTACCGCATCTGAATCATCCTTTATCTTTCCCCAGCTCTTTGCCTCTTTTGTTGTTGCACCGCTCATGCTGCCAGAGAACTGCCGTGAGGTTGTCATGTAAACAGCATAGTCAAGCCCGCCGTTAAGCAGGCATGACAAAATGGCGTAATGCTTAGATACGCCTCCGCCAAGGGATATCACCCCCTTTCTCTCATCCTGGCTTGTGCAAAATAGAATATTTGAGAAATCCTTAACAACATCAACCATAAAGTCAGGATGGTCCTGCTGGAACATAAATAAATGGAAACCAAAGGCACCGTCAGTTATGGCTGGGCAGAATACAGGTACCTTATTCTTAGATGCCTGATAAAGAATTGAGTCAGCATCATTAAGCCTAAGCCCGATTTCAAGAAGCATTTCAGAAACAGGCCATGCTTTCTTTTTCTGGTACAATTTTTTTAATATATCATGCATAACTGCCTCGAATTTTTCATAACTCTTGTTTGTAATAAAAAGATTGCCTACGCGGTTAGTTCCTTTCTCGTACAATGCAACATCATCTGCATCAAAATCACCTATGATAAATTTCTCGCCAAAAGCCCTCATTATATCCTCTTCTATTCCGCCGACTGTGGTTACAACAACATCAGCAACCTTTAGTTTGATCAGCTGTGCGAAAAATCCCCTTAAACCAGAAGTAACCATGTTAGAAGTAAAGGTCAGGAAGGTCTTGGCTCCAGTCTCCTTCATTTTTATGGTTATCTGCGACGCGCGCTCTAGTTCAATGCTCTGGAAGCCTATATGCCCCATAATGTCTACTAATTCTTCTGCCTTGATACCTTTTTTCCATGTGAAGTCCTTAACATAACCCATACAGATCACTATCAATAGCTAAAAAGAAATCGTCATGGCTGCGTCATGGTCTTGTAACCCTTGAAAAACATGTAATCCCCTTATATCAATCATCTATTAACAGAAACATTTTTAAAACAGCCCTTCTGACAAAACCTTCCTTAGTTCAGCTTCTGAAACCTTTATTTTATACTGGCCATTGATTTTTTTCATATTGCCTATACCACGAGGCAATACTAGCCTTATTTCACCAGCTTTTACTTTTTTGTCAACCCGCATAGCCTCTATCAGTTTATCTACGTCAAGCCTTGGCCTTGCAGTTAGTCCAGCCTTATCAAGCAATTTGTCCTGCCTTTCTGATTCTTTGCGGTTCCAGGAACCCATTCTTGCAGCAAGCATGCCAGCATATCTCATGCCAATAGCTATTGCCTCGCCATGGGTATAAGAATAATTGCTGCATTTTTCTACAGCATGCCCTATGGTATGTCCGTAATTCAGTATCGATCGCAGCTTCTCTTCTTTTTCGTCTTTGCCTACAACCTCTGCTTTAATCTCGCAGGACCTGAATATGGCTTTTACAATATATTCAGTCTTGAGCTTCCTTATATTTTCTATATTATTTTCAAGCAACTCAAAGAAATTCCGGTCATAGCTTACTCCATATTTGATAATCTCTGCAAGGCCGTTTTTAATTTCCTTTTCCGGCAATGTTTTTAATGCGTCTGTGTCAATAAAAACAACTTTAGGCTGATAAAATGCACCAATAAGATTCTTTCCATTTGGTGTATTGACACCCACTTTACCGCCAACACTGCTGTCCACTTGAGCCAATAACGTTGTAGGTATTTGTATATAATTTATGCCCCTGTCAAAGGTAGCTGCAACAAACCCGGCAACATCGCCGACCACGCCTCCGCCAAGCGCTAGAATACATGAGTCCCGGCCAAAACCCATAGCATGCATCTCGTCCTCTATTTTAGCCTTTGTCTCTCTAGTTTTCTGATCTTCCCCTGCTGGAAAATCAATAATATCAGCTGCAATGCCACTTTTTTTCAAGCCCTTTAGGAGCTTGTCGCCGTACAAGCGCCTGACATTAGAATCAGTTATTATAATATATCTGCTGCCAAAAGGCTTTTTTTTAAGATATTCACCAATTTTTTTTAAGCAGTCTGGTTCAATGATTATTTTATAAGAGCAATCCATGCCTTTTATAAAAAGATTCATCTCCATCTCATCGCCTGAAAATTATTTTATAATATTCTTCTAGAAGTGCAGTAACCTTCTTCCACTCTTTTTCTTTGTTCTCGCCAATTATCTCTGCTGTCTCTGCCATCTTATGAAGGTCCCATGCCTGATGCTTAAGATTAGCTGCCTTGAAAGCCTCATCATTGCTTAATTCATTCCCAGATGCCTTTGCAAACAGCGTTGCTTCTAGAATCAGTCCTCTCAGCCTGCCTTTGGCATTGAAATCATGATAATGCCACCAGTCTGTTGTTGCCTTAGCTAATTCCTTTGTGCTCATTATATCACATAATCTTACGTATCTTCATGCAGATATCAATAATCCTCTTTAATTCATCAGCCATTACCATCTGCTGGCTGTCACACAAAGCCTCTTGCGGATTGCAGTGCGTTTCTATCATCAGCCCATCAGCGCCTGCAGCTATTGCAGCCCTGCTCATAGGCTCTACTAAATCACGCCTGCCAGTACCGTGGCTAGGGTCAGCAAATACAGGAAGATAGGTTTCTTTTTTGAGCACAGGAACAGCACTCAAGTCAAGCATATACCTTGTATATTCCTTGCCCTTGCCAATTGGAACCAAACCGCGCTCGCAAAGGATTATGTCCTTGTTGCCCTGGGCAACAATGTACTCAGCAAAACACAGAAATTCTTCTATGCCTGCACCGAAATTCCTTTTAAGCAAAACAGGCTTGCCCATCTTTGCAACAGCTTCAAGCAGGTCCTGATTATACATGTTTCTCGCGCCTATCTGAAGAATATCAACATATTGCGCAACTAACTCGACCTGACCTTCACCACGAACCTCGGTAATAGTAGGCATGTTAAATTTCTCTCCAGCCTCAGCAAGATATTTCAGCCCTTCTTCATGCAAACCCTGGAAAGAGTGCACAGAACTCCTTGGCTTAAATGCACCACCTCTTAGAATATTAGCGCCAGCACCCTTTGCTTCTTCAGCAGTTTTTAGCATCTGTTCCCTGCCCTCTATTGCGCATGGACCTGCTATAAAAACAGGCTCACCACCGCCTATTACAACATCACCCACTTTTATTATTCTGTTATCAGGATGATACTCCCTGCTAACCAGCTTGTATTTGCTCTCAACAGGCTGTACCTCTTTAACGCCAGGAAGCCCTGCCAAATGATCAAAAGAAACCCTTTTCTCGTCGCCGATCAAGCCAATGATAGTCCTAAACTCACCACGGGAAACATCAACCCTAAGACCACAGCGCAAAATCTCATCTATCACGCGCTTTATCTGCTCATTTGTTGCATTGCGCTCCATTATGATCATTTTAAAAACCTCCACAGAGGTTTTTGAAAGAAATGGTCATATATTGCATCCATTTCATTTTCAAAACACCTCATAAATCTCTGTTTTGAAACATCACCAAATCACCAATAAGAGATTGTTAAATTATTTGAAAAACTCTAAAAGCTTATCGTCCCGCCTTGATAGAGATTATGTCCCCGTCCTTTAGCTCATAATCCGCAGAGACGCTTCTTCCTGTTTTTGCATCCACTGCTGATATGAATTTCTTGCCAATGTCCTCATGCACGCGAAACGCAAGGTCAAGTGCAGTCGACCCTCTTGGCATAAGGAATGCATTCGGCAGTACATTGCCCTTCTTGTCGCTATAGCGGTTTTCGTTCTCAACAGGATAAACAACTATCATGTTAAGCAGTTCGAATACCGCAGTATCAATTATTTTTTGTATACCAGTTGAACTGTATCTCCTTAAAATCTTTTCTCTGATAAATTCCATCGCCCTTTTCTGCTTGTCTTGCATTTCTCCAATAATTTCAAAATCCGAGTCACCCGGCAGGTATTTTATAAGCTTCTTTTCAGCAGCGCGCCTTAGTGCAAGCTCAGCTTCTGCGCAGCAAGGAATAATTTTTATGCCTTTGTTTTTCAGTTTCTCAAAATTACCGCTGGTGTCAATATCTATTTTATTTGCAGCTATTATTATTGGCTTGTTTATCTCCCTCAGTATTTCAATAAACTTAAGCATATCCACATTATCTGACTTGGCAGTTATACCTGTCTTGCCTATAGCCTCTTCAACATTATCTAAGTTAATGCCTAATCCGGATAATTGCTTGTATATTGCATTCGCAAGATCATCATGCGTATGCTCCATTCTTTTTGAAAGTTGCGCTTTTTTCAGTATGCCGAGAATCCAGTAATCTATCTCCTCCTTGAAGAATTCTATATCCTCTTCTGGATTATGCGAGCCAGGCGAAACCGCGTTGCCATTACTATCAGTTGAGCCTGCTATGTCAACAACATGAATAAGCGCAGAAGCCTCCATTATATCAGAAAGAAACTGGTTGCCTAAGCCGCGCCCAAGATGCGCACCAGGCACTAATCCTGCAATATCAATCAATTTAACAGGCACAAGCCTTATACCATCATTGCATTTACTGTCCTGCGGGCTGCATTTAGTGCCTAATTCTTTGCAAGGGCACTTGGTTCTTACATATGTGACTCCTTTGTTAGGCTCTATGGTCGTAAACACACGATTGCTTATCTCTGCATCTACTAAAGTCGAAGCAGAGAAAAATGTAGATTTTCCAGTATTAGTCTTGCCACAAACTGCCAGTTGCATAAGGATAAATTAGTAGTTATGTTTATAAAATTACCAAGTAAATCCTTTTTATCGATAGTTATGAGAATCGCCGTAGTTGACAAAGAGCTCTGCACCCCCAAAAAATGCTGCCATGAGTGCATGAAATACTGTCCTATAAACCGCAAGGGCGAGGAGTGTGTGAAAGTAGATAGCAATGCTATTATAGAAGAACCGCTGTGCATTGGCTGCGGAATCTGTACAAAAAAATGCCCTTTTGATGCAATTTCAATTGTAAACCTGCCTGAAGCACTGAAAGAAACACCTGTTCACCGCTTTGGCAAAAATGCCTTTGTTCTGTTCCGCTTGCCAATACCTGTTAAAGGCGTTGTTGGTTTGCTTGGCGCAAATGGCATAGGCAAGACAACTGCGCTAAAGATACTTGCTGGAAAGCTGAAACCTAACATGGCTAAAGAAGCAGGCATTGAGGAATTAATAAGAATGAACAGAGGCACTGAGCTCCAGGACTATCTTGAGAAGCTGGCAAACAAGGAAATAAAAACAGTCTACAAGCCCCAGCAGGTTAATACTCTGCCTAAAGAAATAAAGAAGACAGTTGAAGAATTAGTAGACCAATCCATTATAAAAGATCTTGAACTTAGTTCATGTTCGGATAAAAGATTAAACGAATTATCCGGCGGTGAATTGCAAAGAGTAGCAATAGCAGCAGCTGTTTCCAAAGACGCAGACATCTACTACTTCGATGAGCCATCATCCTTTCTTGACGTAAGGCAGCGAATGAACATGGCTAAATTAATACGAAAACTAGCAGAAGAAAAATACGTTATGGTTGTAGAGCATGACCTTGCAACCCTTGACATTCTAGCAGACAGAATCCATATATTTTACGGCTCACCAGCTGTCTATGGTATTGTCTCAAAGCCTTATGTCGTAAGAAAAGGCATAAACGCCTTTTTATCCGGCTACATAGCAGAAGACAATGTAAGAATAAGAGACCCAACAATCTTCGAGACAGCCAACCAAGGAAAAAAAGGAAACGAAATACTAACATCGTTCAATAATATAACTAAAAAATATGATAAATTCAAGCTTGAAATAAAGCAAGGCGAAATAATAAAAGACGAGGTTCTGGGCATCTTTGGTGCCAATGCCCTTGGAAAAACAACCTTTGCCAAAATACTTGCAGGCGAATTAGAATTCTCCGGTAACATCAGCAATAAAATAAAAATCTCATACAAGCCGCAATATCTTGACAATGAATTTACAGGCACAGTTTCAGAATTGCTAGACACTGAGAAAAACACAAGCACAACTGAGTTCCGTGCACTGGTTGCAAGGCCCTTTGAGCTTGAACGCTTAATGAATAAAAAACTTAGCAATCTATCCGGCGGCGAGCTGCAGCGAGTAGCAGTTGCCTTGTGCCTTGCCAGGGATTGCGATTTATATTTATTAGACGAGCCATCTGCATATCTTGATGTAGACCAAAGACTTATACTTGCAAAAATTCTAAGAGGCAGAACAGCAATGGTCATAGATCACGACCTGCTCTTCCTGAGCTATGTTGCTGACAGGGCAATGTTATTCACAGGAAGCTCAGGTGAATATGGCAGCGCCGAGTGCATGCTGCTAAGACAGGGTCTCAATACCTTCCTGAAAGAAGTTGATATAACCTTCCGCAGAGATCCAGAAACCAGGCGGCCAAGAGCCAACAAGCCCGGCAGCTTAAAGGACCGAGAGCAGAAAGAAAAAGGGGAATATTTCTATTAAATTGTGATAGAATGAGAAAGTTAATCCTGTTCGACATAGACGGAACCCTTCTGGTAGGACCAAGGAATACCCATAAAGATGCCTTTCGTTATGCCTTTAATAAAATATACAAAGTTGATGCAATTGTTAATGAAGGAGTACATACTGGCAAAACAGACAAAAAGATTATATTTGACATTTTAGAAAATAAGCAAATACCACGAAAGGTTATACTTTTTCATCTTCAGGAAACCTACAAGACAATGAGAGAGTATTTCAAAAAAAATATTGATTTAACCTATAAGCAGAAAACAGGACCAGATGTTGAAAAATTATTATCAGAACTTAAGCAGAGAGGTCATATCCTCGGTCTTGTTACAGGGAACCTGGAAGAGATAGCAAAACTTAAGCTGAAGAAAACAGGCCTGATAAAATTCTTCGAGCTCGGCGCATTCGGAGAGCTATCCGAAGTAAGATCAGACCTTGTTAAAAAAGCAGTCAGGCAAGCTGAAGAAAAATACGGCACGATAAAGAAGGAAGATGTCTTTGTTATTGGAGACTCTTTACGCGATATCGAATGCGGCAAAGAAGCAGGTGTAAAAACCATAGCAGTGGCTACAGGCGACAAAACAACAGAAGAGTTAGCAGAACATAAACCAGATTACCTCTTTGATAATTTCAGGAATTATAAAGAGGTTGTTAGCTGCATAGAAAGATAATCAATATCTCCTTCCGATCCTCATTTCCAGATTCTTTAACCGTTCATTAATCGTCTCAGTCTGGCTTCTTATTGCGCTAAGCTGGGCTTCTATCATGTCAAGCTTGTCAGCTATGTCATAATCCCTGTTTGTATCCCTTTCAGGCATAGTATCTCTTGAAAAATCCCTGTCAGGCATAGTTGGTTCAAAGCTCACAGGCTCTCTAAACCTAGGTACCTCAGGCAATTCAGGGACATCAGTTCTGGTTGGCATTGGCGGCCCCTCATCAGCATAAGGGTTTTCATTCTCGCCAATAACATGGCTTCTTATATCACCTATCTCGCCAATATCGTCAGACTTCCTGAGAACTTTATTCAATATGCTTCCGAATATACTCATTTTGAAAACCTATGGTTTTTGAAATGAATGCTTATAGATACTGCATGGCATCTCATAACAATTTATTCTCCCTTGAAATGCCAAGTATCTGTGTTATTCTTTCCCTTATCTGGTATATATTATCCTTTGAGAACTCTATATACCTTCTCCTCTGCTTGTAATAAAACATGTAATTGAAAAACCACCAGAAGCTCTTCTGGATAAAATTAGTGTACTTGTATTTGGTTTCCAGCCACCCCTTTATCATAATAGTGATCCATCCTGTCTTGTCTTTGCTGCTCTGGGCACCCTGTGCTCTTATCTTTATCCTGCTTGTTGACCAGTTATCCTCTCCCCTCTTTCCAAACCATACACCGTAGAATGTCCTGGGATCCTCTGTGATATCCCATCTCACATCGTTTTCGTAGAGGTCTATAGAGCTGATCTTCATGATGTCTCTCAATATACTGAGAAACATTGTGCATACCATGAACGGATTCTTTCCCTTATAATTTACTGTAATGTAATCCTGCGGTGCCAGGAGATCATCTACAATTGTAATATCACCCATCATGACCCTCCTTAATCATCTCCATAAAGTGCTTTATGCTGCCTTCAAAATTAACAGTCATCTCCTTGCCCATGTTTAAGTATTCCATCCTCTTGTGGTGATAGAACATCCTGTGCCAGAACCTTCTCAGCATCTCATATATTATGTTCTGCTGCCATATGGTGTCCTGCGGATATTCTGTAATAAGCCTTGGTTTTATTCTTATAACAGCCCTGCCCTCTCCGCCAGCAACAAAGCCCTTTAATGAGACTTCGTATGCAAGATAGCTGTACAGATCAAGTATCTTGCTTACCTCCCAGTCAATTGTAAATCTCTCAATATCCTTTTCTTTTTCCCAGTTGTATTCCTTTTCCTGCACATATGCATCAGGCACATTAAAAACAGTTCTGATAAGCTCATTTATTTTTTTATACAACTTTTCCGGGTGCTTGCCAGAATAGCTGACCTGGATCTGCTTTACAGGCTCGAATATGTAATCCCATATCATTAATTTGGTTCTTGCCCATACCATCCATATCACCTAACGTATAGTATACATATATTTATATCCGCCCTTATAAATTTATTATAAATACAAAAAAACAGTGATATGCATGGTATTGGAAATTATAGTTTCAGCCTTCCTGATAGCTTTCGGCCTTTTGTCTATCTTCCTCTCTATAGAAGAAAGGGTTTCTGACCCCAAGCTCATGCTTATCCTTATCTTAGGTGCTGGATGTTTGATCGCAGGCTCGTGGCTTTTGATAGATACCCTGACCATGGGCCTTATAATAAGAAAGCTTTTTGGCATTGTAATGTCCGGTCTTGGTTTATTCATGCTAATAGGCTTCCCGGATATAATGGAATACCAGCGGGAAGACATGTCAAGGGCAGGAATATTCCTGGGCCTTTTCATGCTTGTTATCGGCATCTATTTCCTGCTTTTCTGAGTAAATGCTTTGGTCCCTGTTAACTCATCAGTAGTGTCTGATACTATTTTTTTACTTTTCTGCTGCAGAAGGTAAACTTAATATACAAAGAAAAATAAAGAAAGATTATGGTATCGGTTTTGCTTTTGTTAGCTGTAGCAGCAGTCATGCTTATAATATTCATTAGATTAATGCGCCAGAAGCCAAAGTTTGAAATAGCACCAGGTTTCATAATTGATGATTCAAGATTCGGCAGGAACAGAATGACCGGCGAGGTTCTTGATGATACCCTAGAAGCCTGGTCATTCCAGCAAAACTCACCTCTTGCCGGGCATTCAATAGTCTCTTTTCCAAGAGAGCAGACAGTTTCACTGGACTTCACCTCTCCGCCAGGCGGCTCATCATCATTATATTACAGCCTGTGTTTCCAGCTAAGGAAATGGGAATACCAGGTGCACAGGGCAGATGAATGGATTGAGGTTTCCCCAGTGCACCAGGCATATTATCAGTTAACGCAAAAGCAGAAAGAGGAATTGGAAAACAAGATAAAAGCAGGCCTTGATTCAGCTGCCAGAACCATAGCAGACATGGAACTATTGAAGCATGATGAAAGAAAGTACAGGGAATTCCTTACCTATTTTGGAATTGAGTATGACAAAGACAGCAAGCAATTCAAGGAAGACCCCAAGAAGCGCGACGAGCACAGCATAAAAGCCATGTTCATCGATCAAGTAGATGTTCACTCAGGCGAAGGCATATCCATGAGAAGCATAGTAAGCAGATGGCCAACCCTTATAACAGATTTTCTGAAGATCTCTGATGATGACACAGACCCTGATAAGCTGAAAGATAAACTGGATGTCTCAAAAGCAGAAGCAGTTGTTCTGGTTACCAAAAACAAGGTCTATAAGCAATGGAAAAAGCTCTTTGAGCCCCAGCTAAAAGAAAGATACCAAAGAATAACAGAGCTTGTGAAAAGCAGGGAAGCTAGCGTAACTGCATACAGGGAATGGCTGAGGCCGTTTATAGCAAGGCATAAATTAATAGAAGAAGCCCTGGCAGGCACATCAACAATAAAAGACTTTAAAACATCCTTTGCTACACCTGTTGGAAGTGCAACCTCTGTATCCAAGACAGTGTTATGGGCATGGCGCGAGCTTACCCTGCCTGAGATATTCAAAGGCGGAACAGAGCGCTTGGCAAGGGAACTGGATGAAGGCAAGGTAGATGTCTTTGACGATTGGACCAAAAAAAACCTTATATTTAACAAAGAACACGGCTTAATAGCCAAATATCCATGGATAACAGACAAATGGGTAAAAGATCAGAAGGATTATATGCTTAGCACTAAATCTGGTGTCCCGTCTTGGCTGATGTTGCGTAAGTTATATTATTCATTCTTCAATATAACCCTGACCAAGACCAATGTCAGGTCACCTACAGGAACAGAATTTGAGGATGGTGTGTTCGAGATAAGTGCAGTATTGATGAGTGCTAACGCACTTTTTGTTAAACTGCTTGAGCTAAGGGCAAAACAAGATGATATGAATCATTATATAGACTCTTTGATGGGCATAGGCCCGAAATATCCAGAAGGAAAAAAGCCTGAATACAAGGAAAGAAGATACCTGCAGCCCCTGAAAAACTTCACTGGTTTCTTTGGATTAAATATGCAATTTATCAAAAGAGGGCCTTATGAAAGGGATTACAAAGACAGGATGACCAAATACTGGTCAGGCGCTATGGGAGGCCTTCGCTATAAACCTGTAGTAGAATTTATAAAAAGAAAAATGAGCATGGGAGAATAAATAAAAAATAAAAATGTAAAAAAGTTGTGATAAAGATGGGTTATGTAGTAGGTGTTTCATCTGGCTGGTGGAAAATAGCCAAGCCACCTGACCTCTTGGGCCTAGCCCAGAAAGTAGGAGGTTTTGGTGGAACAGTTGGCGTTCGCTTTATACAAGCAGACGTAGAAACAACCTCTGAATCCTTCGAACCAAGGCTTAAGGAAGAAATGAAAAGGGTGAAAAAAGAATTAGGCATGCGTCTCGGCCTGCACGCTGAAGTCGGCGAGCTCATGTCCCTGGAATCATCAGAGCGGCGCTTATGGGAGCAGTCGCACCTGAGATTAGTGGAAACAGTTAAAAACGCAGCTGAATTTGGTGCAGAGTACGTTAATATCCACATGTCTGCCAGGCCGCAGTTATTGTTTTTGGAAGCGCAGTACCGGGTAACCGGCTACTTTCATCCGGTTGTAAGCTATGATGGCAAGCCGTTATCAACCATATGCGATAAAAACGAAAAAGTAAAGGAGCTTGCAAAAAGACACCTTCGTGGAAGTGTAGGAGATCTCGCCCTGAGAGACAATGAAGCAGGCTATAATAGATTTCTTGAATGGCAGAACAGTATTGAGAAAAGAGAAATCGAAAAGGAGCTTGAAAAGCTGGATAAAGACCCTGAATATGTAATGGCAAAAAAGCTTGTTGAAATGGGAAGACTTGAGGCACAAACTATACAAAGATCTAAGGAAGTACAAGCAGAACAAGAAGCACGAGGCAGAGCAAGATCCATCGTTAATAGAGATTCGCCTAACATCCTTTATGATATCTGGAAAGAATCTGTAAATGCACGTTTTCTTACAGACGCAGCAGAAATAACTGCATATATGATGGTTGCAGAATACATGAAACAGACAGGTGATCCTATATGGAGCACCATCGCCCAGAATGGTGATGTTGAAAAAGCCTACAGCGAAAAGCATGCAGCCTTCAATGCAGCATGCGCTGCTAAATATCTGGAAGGACATTTAACAGTAAAAGATGACCCTGCCAATAAAAAACACCTGAATGGCATGAGCATTGTTGAATGGCTGGAAAAAAACAATATAATTCTTGGCATAGAAACGCCAGAAGCTCATGAAGGCTATGAAGCACTAATGAGATTATTCAATCCAATAGATGTAATTCCCCTTATCGATAAACTCAAATCAGACAAGATCAAACTCTGTATAGACTTTGAGCACATGCTGTCTCATAAGATGAAACCAGAGGAGATAATACCAAAACTGCCTTGTGATAAAGTCTTTCTTGTTCATCTTACCAAGCCAATACCATATGGCGGAACAGCACATATTCCATTAACTATCGGCTCCAAAGGCCAGGAAATAATCTACAAATGGCTTTATGATATGAGAAAGCGCGGTTTTAAGGACGGTTATCTGGTGTTCGAGCGCGGTGGCGGCAGATCAGGCGGAGGCAAGTCTGCTTGGGAGGTCATCGAAAACAGCGTCTGGGTAATAAGGCAGATAGTTAAATATCTTGAGCAGGATATATTGCCAGAGGATCTTCCGCCTGAGTTCTTCGGAGTTGCAGAACAGAACAAAGAAACCTTTGCAAGGCAGATGGCAACCATGAGAGAGCATGCATGGGACCCGCTTGAAGGCTTGCTTATGATACCAGAGGAAAAGCATACCTTCCTCAGCCGCTCAGCAGTAGAAAAGAACAAACTAGAGATCTGGGAAAAGAGGAAGTTCAGGTAAACCTGAACTTCAGATAAATTTCATATATTGAATTTCATCTTTAGCTTAATTTCAACCTTCTTCGGCACCAGGCCCTTCACAGACCCGCCCAGGCGCGCAAGCTCTCTTACAAGTGAAGAGTTCAGATAGAAATATTTCTTGTCAGTCATTATGAATATCGTCTCCATATCAGAATACAACTCATTGTTTGCAACAGCCATCTGGAACTCTCGGTCAAAATCCGACACCGCACGCAGCCCTCTTATTACAACTTTTATTTTTTTATCCTTCAGATAGTCAACAAGCAGCTCTGAAAAACCATCTACCTCAACCTTCATGCCCTTGGTAGCTTCTTTTATCATTGCTATCCTCTCATCCATTGTAAATAGCGTCTCCTTTCTCGAAGATTTTTCAGCAACAGCTATAATTATTTTATCAAATACGCCCAAGGCCCTTTTTATGACATCTATATGGCCGTTGGTTATCGGGTCAAACGTCCCAGGATAAACAGCTACCTTCATTTTCAAAACACCTAATATACTTCGTATATTGTAGTTTCGAAAAGTCAATCTTGATTGACATTTTCAAAACACCTCATAAATTTCATTTTTGAAAAGAAATCCTTATCCACACCTTTGATTTCATAATCACAACCCCATTAGCTTAATTTTATCCCATATCTTTTTAACATGTTTTTCAGTATCTTTTATCGGTCCATTATTGTCAACAACAAAATCAGCATGTTCTAATTTTCTGGTTATCGACATCTGTGCTTTATCCCTTTTTATTATATCCTTATTTTCAAACCTTTTCTTAAGCCTCTCACTCCTCTTTCCTTTGCTTGCCTTAACAACAACCAGCTTGTCAGTACGGATTCCAGCCTCTATCAGCAATGGCGCATCAATGATTATTAAGCATGCATTAGAGTTTTCTATCTGTTTACTAATCTCTTTTTTTACAAGAGGGTGTACTATAGCATTTAATTTTTTCAATCTCGCCTTATCAGAAAAAACCATTTCAGCCAGCTTCTTACTGTTAAATGTACCGAATTCCTTAATCAGCTTGGCCCTTACCTCCCCATTTACTAATTTTTTAGCAATCCTGTCAGCATCTATAAGATAGCCCTTGCCCATTTTTGCAAGCATCCTAGCCACAGTGCTTTTTCCAGACCCAAAGCTGCCTGTGATGCCGATTATCACCATGAAAATAATATAAAAAATAAAAATTAAGCCTCATCGAAACCTTTAAAAGCGCTACTATCGGGTAGTATATCCATAATGGATTGTTTTTTTTATATCGAATAGCAGATTAAGGTAATAATATCGACTAATAAAGGGAAGATAATAGAAAAAGAAAGAAACAAACCGACGCAAAAACCAAAAAGACGCACGAAGTGCGTCAGGCAGTTTTGCGTCAATGTGTAAAGGTGTCTTGTCTAATGTCCGAAAAAGAAGAAGCAAAAATCAGCGAAGCTGAGAAGAAGAAAATGGAAAAATTTAGAAAAAAGCAGTTTGCCATTGCCAACAAGTTCAAGGATGAAGTGCTGAAAAAATACAAGGACTTTGTTAAAGCAGTAGTTATCTTCGGCTCTTTTACAAGAGGCGACTTCCATGAAAAAAGCGACATAGACATGCTCGTGGTTATAGATGATACCCTTGCAAGATTCACGCCTGAGATGAAGGACCGTTTTGATGATGATATTTACAGTATTGGCAAGAGCATAAGCGAAGCCATAATAGTGCAGCCAGCATGGACCCTGACCGAATTCTGGGACATGGCACGTATCGGTCACCCGTTGTTATATACCATAGTAAGGGATGGCTGGGCTCTTTTTGATACAGGCTTCTTCATACCTATAAGAAAACTGCTGGAAGCAGGAAGAATACCAACTACCTTGGAGGCAGTAGAAAAGTTCATGGAAACAGCACCCCAGAAAATCAATCGCGTAGAAACAGCCAAGCTCTACATGGTAGCAGAGGACTTATATTATGCTATGCTAAATTCTTCGCAGGCAGTTTTAATGTACATGGGCCAGAACCCGCCATCACCTAAGCATACACCAGGCGAGGTCAAAGAGCACTTAGTACACAGCAAACTTCTGGAAGAAACCTATCTCAAGGACTTGGAAGATGTTATAGACTTCCGAAAGCGAGTAGAGCATAAAGAAATAAACGATATAACCGGCCAGGACTTAGATAATCTTATAGCCAAGGCAAAGCAGTTCGTTAGTCGAATGGAGCAGTTACTGCTGCAATTGCAGAAGAACAAGAAAGAAACCATAGTCCAGAAAAATTACGAAGTCATGATAAAAGCAGCTGTTGCCACGCTAAAGAAAATGGAAAAACTGCCAGAAGATCCAAAGGATCTGCCAGCAGCAATAAAGTCTTATCTTATTGACACCAGCAAGATAGACCCTTATTACGGAGAGGTCTTCAAGAAAGTAGTTACCATGAGAAAGATGCTCGACGAGAACAAAGTAAACGAGATACCGCAGAGGGACATAGAGCTGACAAGAGAATATGTAAGGCGCTTTGTCCGCGACCTTGCACCGATAATAGAGGGCAAGGAAAAGCCAAAAAAGAGCGCCAAAAAAGCCAAGCAAGCCAAAACAGCTAAAGCAAGTAAGAAAAAGAAGAAATAGCCTATAACCATTCTATTTGATTAAAGGTGAAACATATGTTAAATAAATTGATACATTACCTAGACCGTTTTTTTATGAAAGCGTGTATTGAAATTGATGTAGTAAAAGCCCTTCAGGAACATGGCTTTTCAGTAGCCTGCGGCACAGGATTGTACCGCAACGTTATGAATGATAAATTTTATTTTGACAGGCCAAAAAATTCTAAATGGTGGGAAAGTTTTCCCGTTTTCGATAGGATAAACCCAGCCTACAATTCCGATCAACCGATAACACACAGAGATTATCGAATAGAAAAATCACAGCCACCGCTTAATGGAAAACCGTTTGATGAGATACCAGTAGGTCGTATATACATAGGCCTTATCCCTACAGGTAAGCCTGTTACAGCCAGTGATAGGTGTGGTATAAAGCTTATCTACCGGTTGCCTACCTTTGATCAAAATACACACGAAAGACTAATGCAAGTTGCTAATAAAACTGGAATTTATTATGAAAATTCTTTTATAAACGAAATAACGAGAAAACAGCTTGTAAATGTATAAAGGAAGAATAAGCTTAAAAAAACTCCGGTTATACTTCAATTAAGAGATGATCAAAATGCCCTTCGATTTTCACGTTCACGGTTTATGGATCTTAGGAACCATTGCCTTATTCATAGGTGTCATGTTCGCAGGCAATTTAGAATGGGTAGAAGGCACAACCGATGTAAGCTTTTTAATCTCAGTAGTTCTCGCCTTTCTTATGTTATTGCTTGCTGGCATGTGCTGGATATCGTCTGCAGTCAATGCCAAGGCTGAAATGTGATGTATTTTTAAACTTTTTCTCTATAGAACCATCAAAGATGGATATAATGGCAAAGGATTTAATAAAACAAAAGTTAGGCGGAAAAGCCAGGATAGTTATAGAATGCCCTTATATAAAAACAACCATCTGCGAACCAGGAGCGCATTCCTTACCTTGCACTCATCCTGATGCAACTTACGGGTATGTCGAGGAGTATAAAAGTGCAGCATGTGTGGTAGCAGAGAGAGTTATTTATCATGACGCGAAAAAACCCTTCTTTTTAGGAGAATTTGAATGCCCTCTTGAAAAAAGTGATGGAATCGCTCGCGGATATCAAAGCAGAAAAGTTATTTTATAAAACATCTGTATATTTATCTACTTCTTCTTCCCAGCCAGGAAAAACAAAAAGAACACAAAGAAAACGTAATATAAAGGCTCGTTTAAAATATATCCCAGAAAGCCAAGCAAACCTATAAATCCCCAGAACCAATTTACTTTGATTTTAACTGTCATAATATCTTAGTCTCCCTTACTTCAATGTCGCCTACTGGATATATCTTGCTGATGGTCTTTCTGATATTATTTTGCAGTTCACCTTTGATTATCATTAAAACAAGATCCTCCAGCGAAGCCTTTTTGGCAGCCTCTGCTATTAGCTCCTTTGCCTTTTTTCTTGCATCATTCTTTGTGGATGTATTAACCCTTCTTATCAGAACAAAAACAGTTTTTATTATTAAATTTTTTTCATCAGCTGTCTTGACCTTCTGTATGCATTCTACCTTTCTTACCCTTCTCTGGACCATTCTATAGATTCTTTCTCTCATGCAGCTGTGGCCAACGAACTTGGTATAAGCCTTGCTGCCCTCCACCTTCTCAACCTGTAATTTTAACTTTACAAAGAATTTAGAATAATCCTTGGCTATATCCATAAGGCTGACCTCTATAGTCCTGCCAGCCAGCTGCTTAGGGTCAGCAGCTACTGTTTCGCCTACCACCTTCTCATCAAACATTTTTGGTGCAACTATCTCATACCACTGCTTTTTTATTGCCATTTCAATCCTTTTCCAAAAAGTCTTGACCCAAAATGGAGGCTTCCGCCTTCCAAAAAGGTTTCCCTAATTTCTATTAGTATCCCCTTTCTCTAATTCATTAGTGCAGAAGCTTTTAAACATTACTCCTGTCAAACTGATATTGTTTAAACTAATTAAAAAATAGCAATAAAAAATAATTTTTAACTGGCTACGCATCCATTTTCAGTGCTGCTCCAGCATTCGCCTTCTCCGCAGTCGCAAATCTTTACTTCATGGCTGTTTTCCGGAGAACAACCACATGCACCTATAAGGCATGTGTCCGGGAAGTCATCTGCAGAAAGGCAGCAAGAACCTGTCTGAACAGTACCACCAGAGTCAATACAGGCTTTTTCAAAACCAGTTTCATCCTCATTTAAAATTTTTACAACTGGCTCTAGTATGTACTTGTCATCTGCTTTTACCACTGATTTGTCAGCGTCGAAGTCTATAACAAGCGTTGTAGTATGATTGCTCTCTATTTCAAATGGGTGTATGAACTTTATGCCCTTGCTCGGGATTTTTAGTTCATGCGCCTCGCCATCAATAGTTGCTGTTGCATTAGATATCAGTAATCTTATCTGAGTATATTTGCCCTCTTCCAGTTCTGTTTCACCCAGTATTTCTTTGATATCTTTCACTTGAATCAGGTCAATTGTTTTACTTCCGACAACCGATATCCAGCCAGCTGTATCTGTTTCATTTGTCTCTCGGCCTTCTGATTGGTTTGCCATTATCTCGCCTGTGGCTTTATGGACCCTTATTTCGCTTATCGTTAGAACTAAGCTTGAAATGTTGTCTGCCTTATCTGTTATTTTTAGCTGCAACGTGCCTGTGCCAGCAGGAGCAGCAACACAACCAGCTATAAAAACTATAGCCAGCAAGCCAACCAATAAAAGTTTTCCCATAGAAATAAATGAAATTACTAATATTTAATAATATGCTTTTGTTAGGATCAAACCCCTTATTTCATTCAGTCATAGTCTATCCAAACAACTAATATCTTACGTTTTTATAATCTGGCATGACCTTTAATTTCATGGAATACCGCAGATTAGTGGAACTATATGAGAAGCTTGAAGCAACTACAAAAAAGCTGGAAAAAAGGGATATACTAAGCGAATTCTACAAAAACTGCTCTGAAGAGGATTTAAGCAAGGTCGTTCTTCTCTCAATGGGCATTGTGCTTACAGGCGAGCTTGAACTAGGCATAGCAAGAGAGATGGTGAAGAGAATAATATTAAAGTCAACCGGCTGCTCAGAAAATGAACTTATGAAAAAATTCAAAGAAACTGGTGATTTAGGCTCAACAGCTGAATATCTTATCCAGCACAGAAAACAGCACGCATTAACAAGGCGCACCTTAACAGTAGAAAAGGTTTTCAATAATCTGCAGCAACTGCCTGAAATAACAGGCAGCGGCTCCCAGGAAAGGAAGATAAGCATTGTAACAGAGCTGCTTTCTTCTGCGTCCGGCAAAGAAGCCCGCTATATAGTAAGAACAGTGCTTGGTGAAATGCGCATCGGCGTAGCCGAAGGCATAGTCCGCAATGCAATAGCCCTAGCGTTCGGTAAGGAGCCAAAAGAAGTAGAGCATGCCTTTGATATTACTGGAGATTATGGCCTAGTTGCTGAGATGGCAAAGAAAGGCAGGCTTAAAACAGAAATAATAATAGGAAGGCCTGTAAGAGTGATGCTAGCTGACAGATCACCTGATCTTGCATCTGCAATTAATGAGTTCAGTTCACCTGCACTGGAAACTAAATACGATGGCTTCAGAATATCTATTCACAAACAGTTTGATAAAATAAAGCTATTCTCAAGGCGTTTAGACGATGTCACCAAGCAGTTTCCGGAAATAGTCCGCTGGTCAAAAGAATGCATAGATTGCAGAGAATGTATTGTCGAAGGCGAAGTCCTCGCCCTTAGCAAAGAAGGCAAGCCGCTGCCCTTCCAGCAGTTGTCTAGGCGTATTCAGCGAAAATATGACATAGAAAAAATGGTCAAAGAAGTCCCAGTTCAGGCAAACCTTTTCGAGCTGATATACTTCAACAGCGAGTCATTCATGAATAAGCCATTAAGAGAAAGATGGAATAAATTAAATCTTATAATCAATGAAAAAAAAGGAAAATTCCAGCTTGCAGAACATATAGAGACTAAAGATATAGAAAAAGCCAAGAAATTCTATGAGAAATCGCTGGAGCTTGGCCAGGAAGGCGTTATAGTCAAGAATCTTGATGCAGTTTATCAGCCAGGCAGGCGTGTTGGTTACTGGCTTAAGGTCAAGCCAATAATGGAGCCGCTCGACCTAGTTATAATAGGTGCAACATGGGGAGAAGGCCAGAGAACTAAACATCTTGGTTCAATGCTTTTGGCAGCACGGTCAGGTAAGCAGTTTCTGCCAACAGGCATGATGGGCTCTGGCTTGACAGAAGAGCAGCTCGAAGAGGTTACAAAGAAGCTAAAAAAAATAATAACAGAAGAACATGGTAATGAAGTTGTTGTAAAACCTGAGATCGTCATAGAAGTTGCATACGAGGAAATACAAAAATCGACAAAATACCCGTCTGGTTATGCGCTGAGATTTCCTAGATTATTGCGTATAAGAGACCCTAAGGACAAAGGGCCTGAAGATGTTAATACAGTTGAAGACATAGAAAAATTATATAGACAACAAAGGGGCCGTAATAAAAAGTGAATCCAACCTATGTTTTGTCTTTAATTAAGAAAGGCATCTGTTTACAGTGCCTTTCTATTCAGGCAGCAGCGTGGGCGGGGAAAATAAATTCTATTTCACAGTCACACTCTTCATGCATTTCATCAAATCATTTCTTAGTTTTATGCCTTTTTTAGTCAATTTATATTCACTGTCTACAAAGCCGTTTTCTTTGAACCATGCTTTAACCCAAGATGCAGGTTTATGCCCCTTCCCAAGCAAGAATTTTACAGCACCAACTGTTTGCAAGCGCTCAAAAAGCGCTTTTCTTCTTTTTGGGTATAACATAAAAATTTTATCTTTCAGCAAACCAAAATTCCTGAGAATCTCCAAAGCACCTACTCTGATTATGTATTTATTCTCACCTGCTTTTACTATTTTATGCTTTATTTCAAGAATACTGAGAACATCACTTATAACCATGTATTCTCTTGAATTTGTGGCAATTTCTATATGACCACGTTTTTTCGCTGAAACTGACCCATCACCTTCTAGGACGCCGCAAATAAAATCTATTGCTAATGAAATATCGCCGGTTATTTTAATTTCTTGAATGAGTTTTTTCACAAGAAAATTGTAGAAATCCAACAGAGCTATTCTATGCTCTCGTATAGTTAAGGTACCGTATTTTGTGCATTTGGCAAAGTTTTTTCCAATAGGCTTTCTAATTCTAAATTTATATGGATAATTACCAACATTTTTTGTCCAAGTACGCTTCAGATTATTTATTATAGTATTTTTATTTTCATCTTTAGTGTCAGTATATGAAATGATAAACTCAAGTTTAGAGTTTTTAACCAAAAGATTATGTATTTTCATGTAATATTTAGCTTGTTCAAAAGTAGAGGCTGAGATAGCCCAATTATTTCCTACCTTTGTCCCATCAGAATAATAGGAACCAAGATATAATGCAATGTTAGATAAATTAATTCTAGGATTTATAACAATCGGTATTTTTCGTTTAAATATAATAAGATTTTCTTCAGAGGTTTTAGCAAAATTGGTTTTTAGAAAATCTGAAAGGTCGACGTGATTTTCTATTTTTTCATAGTCGGAATCTTTCTTTTCTAAAATAAATCCGATCCTTCTCCTAGCCAAATCTTTGCCGATCATGCACATATATTCAATCTTTTTGCCTCGTTTCCTGACATTTACTTCTGAATATCTTTGTATGATATTTTCATCATTTTGAAAAATTTTTATTAGTACAATATTCTTATGTCTTAAATTAAAGCCCTTGGCTAGAGTTAATGGTAGATAAATCCGACCATCATAACCAACTTTTGCATAATAACCATCGATTTTTTTGAGTCTTACTAAAACTTCTTTTCCAAGAAAGGATTTTGTAATTTCTTTAGGCACATAAATTCCTATATGTCCCCATTTAATTGTTTGCGCAAAAAAGGATGTTTCATTGTTTAGATAGATAGCTACATTTTCATGCAATCCTAAGGTATTATTTTTTTCTTTTGGAATTTGAATAAATCCAGTGCCATGTTTATTTGCAATTCTAATTTTAGAAATAAATTCTACTTGCATAATTTTTTATGTAAATTGTTATAATTAAGCTTTTCTATTATGGTATATATATTTTATGTATAACTCGGTCTGTCTATTTGACACTTACACATTTTGCTAAATTCCTAGGCTTATCAGGATCACAGCCTCTTAATACAGCCAGCTGATAAGCCAGGATCTGCATTGGAATTATCTGGCAGATGGTGTTCAGTTCGCCAGACTCGCGGACTTTCACGAAGAAATCAAAGACCTCATTGTTTCTTGGACCAACACCGATAATATATGCGCCGCGTGCCTTAAGTTCGCAAGCATTGCTTACAATCTCCTTTTCATTCTCCTCTGATGTGAAAACTATACAAGGCGTGCCCTTTTCAATCAGCGCAATCGTTCCGTGCTTTAATTCACCGCCTGCATAAGCCTCTGCATGAATGTAAGAAACCTCTTTAATCTTTAATGCAGCCTCCAGTGCAGTTGGATACTGCAGGCCTCGGCCGATAATATATATGTGCTCCTTATGCCTTAGCTTATCAGCAAGCTGTTGTATATACTTTCTCATGTTTTCAGAAGTCAGATAATAAATATATCTTGTTAATTCTTTTAGTTTTTCCCTGCCATCATCCAATTTTCCAGCCAGTTCATAGGCAAGCAGAGAAAGTATTGCCAGCTGTGAAGTGTAAGCCTTGGTTGAAACAACGCATATTTCAGGCCCAGCCCTCTGTAATATTGATTTATGAGATTCCCGCATCAGCGTCGATCCCATTACATTGGTTATAGAGATCACCTTTGCCCCAGCTGCCTTTGCAGCCCTTATTGCAGCTAAGGTATCAGCCGTTTCGCCGCTCTGCGAGACAGCAATAATAAGGCTTTCAGGCGTCAGAAAGTGCTGGAAGTGCGGGAATTCAGAAGCCACGCAAAAATTAATATGCCTCTTGGCAATCTTAGAGAAAAGATAAACAGCATGCATACAAGCATAAGCAGCTGTGCCGCATGCAACAATATATACGCCTCTTGCTTTCCTTATCTCATCTGCAAGCCCTTTGATGATACCGCCATCTGGAGAAGAAAGCTTTGAAATTGCATCAACCTGCTCGACAATCTCCTTCATGAAAAAATGCTCAAACTCTCCTTTCTTTGCGTGTTCAGCATCCCAGTCAATGGTTACAACAGTCCTTTTCACAAAGGAATTTTGTATAAGATTAAAAATCCTTAATTCAGTATCAATTATTACCATGTCCATCTCTTCCAGGAAAACAGCCTTCTTTGTATGGTCAAGGAAAGAAGGAATATCAGAGGATATGAAAAATTTTCCATCACCAATGCCTACAACAAGCGGCGCCTCCTTTCTTACACCAACCAGTTTGTTCTCATCCTCATGGAATGCCACAATTGCATACTGTCCCTCTAAATGACGCAATGAGCGCTTAACAGCCTCAATAAAATCATAGCCCCTTCTCATATGATATTCAATCATGTTAGGTATTATCTCAGTATCAGTTTCTGAATCAAAAACAAAGCCATGGTCAACCAAAAATTTGTGTTGCTCCTGAAAGTTTTCTATAATGCCATTGTGAACTACAGCAATTTTTCCATCGTTCGATATATGCGGATGCGCATTTCTTTCTGTTACTGCTCCATGTGTCGCCCATCTTGTATGTGCAATGCCGATCCTGCCTTTGAAATTATCACCTATCTTGTTCTCCAGCTTATTTATCCCGCCAACAGACTTTACGTATCTAAGAGTTCCGTTGTCAACCATAGCCAAACCAGATGAATCATAGCCGCGATATTCCAGTTTCTTTAGAGCTTCTATTAAATCGCCTGATGAGAACTCATTCCTTGAAATCATTCCAACTATTCCGCACATATTTTCACCTTCATAAAAGCTCTGGTTGTTTTTCTACATCATCCTTTATCATAATGCATGGCGGTATAAGCAGGTTCGGCCATATCTTCTTGCCAGGCATGACAGTAACATTGACACCGAATTTTACATTATCGCCAACAAAAGCTCCGAGCTTTTTCCTGTTGCTGTTAATTTTTTTCCCCTTTATCTTCACCGAGATCGGCTTTTCGTCTAACCTAAGATTGGCAAATATAGTTCCAGCTCCGATATTGCAGTTGCTGCCTATAACAGAATCAGCAACATAGCTTAAGTGTGGTATCTTGGTGTTATCCATTATTATGCTGTTTTTTATCTCCACAGCATTGCCGACTTTGCAGTTACTGCCAATAGAAGAATACTTTCTTATGTAGCAATTCGGTCCTATTATGCTGTTATCACCTATGGCAACAGGTTCTTCTATATAAGATCCTGGTCTTATCTCAACCTTCTTGCCAATAATAGAGCCAGTTCTGTCAAGAAGCTCTTTGTTTATCTCTAGCATATCCCAGGGATAACCAAGCGTATTCCACTTACTTAATTCAAACACCTTTATCTTAACACCATCTTTAATAAGAATTTCAAGAGCATCAGTAATTTCATACTCGCCTCTTGCGGATAATTGCGTCTTTTTTATCGCCTCAAATATTTTTTCATCAAACATGTACATGCCAGCATTAACAATTCCACTACCAACAAAATTCTTTTCCGAGACTTCTGTTACAAAACCACCATCGACTGAAAGATTTCCGAATAGGCTTGAATCCTTGCATTTAGAAACAGCGATATTATAACCTTCTAATTTACTGAAGCTTTCAATATCCTCTTTTTTTATGAATTCATCACCATTAATAACAATAAAACTGCCGCTAACATACCTTTCGCATACAGCAATAGCATCTGCAGTGCCCCTTGGTTTTTCCTGATAAGCGAATTTACACATGTCTTTGAAATATTCTATTATGTCTTTTTGATCCTGCCGCACAACAAGGATTACCTCGCCCATTTTGCTTACAGCGTCAACAGTCCACTCCAAGAATGGTTTGTTCGCTATAGCTAGCATTAGTTTTGATTTATTTGCAGTTAATGGCATCAATCTTGTGCCTAAGCCAGCAGCTAGTATTACAAATTGCATTCAATTAGATTATACCTAATCTTTAAATACCTTTATTAAAAATATTATAGTATTATTAAAAAATAATTTATAATAGTAAGAATATCACAATTAGGCGGTCAAAATGTTCATAATAAAGGAAAAGGACGGAAAAATGCACTCCTTGCCTACAAAAGAGGTTACAACCTTTCCTAGATCCCCATTAGCCGTTAGAATATTATCACTTTTGGCAAAGCAGCCTTCTTATCCGAGAGAGCTTGCTGGAAAACTAGGCGTACATGAGCAAAAGATATATTACCATATAAGGAAGCTTGAGCATAGCGGCATAATAGGAATTGTCAAAAAAGAAGAGCGTGGCGGAGCAGTAGCCAAATTCTATGCGCTTACCAAACCATCCTTCTTTATGCGCTTTAAAGAATTCGAGCCAACAGCAAGAATACCAAGAGTTGAAAGCAGTTTTATCCAGCCCTTCATTCTTGATAATAAAATAAACACCAAGATAATAGTCGGTTCCTTGGATCCGCATGGCCCAGAGCACGCGCGATCGCGTGACTTAAGCTATGCCATGGACTTTGCTATCTTCTTCGGAACCTTTCTTACAAAATTCGACAAGCCAGTTATAATGACTGACACAGAGGCGCGCAAAGCAGATTTAAATGATAACCTCATACTAATAGGCGGCCCTGTAATAAACCGGGTAACAGGCATGGTTAATAAAAAAATGCCAGTGCGGTTCGATGAAAAGAAGAACATATATTCATCTATTACCAAAAAAACCTACCGCAGCGATGAGTGCGGTATTATAGTCAAAGCAGACAATCCCTTTGACCCAGCAAAAAAGATTCTTTTGATAGCTGGCAAGCGCTATTCAGGTACAAGAGCTGCAATCATGGCTATTATAAAGGACTTTGAAAATATTTCAAAAAAGAACCCGCACGTAGTAGAAGGCATAGACGCCGATGCTGATGGAGTAGTTGATTCAGCCAGGATACTGGAATAACTATCGTCTGTTAGCACAGTACATAGGCCTTATAAAACGGCCAATAACGCGGTCATAAATACCGGAAACACAAGACCCCATTTTTTTTGGCGCGATCAAGCCCGCTATAAACACAATCCGGAACAAGCAGGGTACTATGTAAAACAAAGTTCGGCTCCTTTCTGACAGACATATATTTTTCCATTCCAAGCAACTCTTGCATCTAATCCTAGCTCTTTAAAATGCCATTATTAAACTGCTCGCTTGTTTTTAGAAGCGCTTTGTATTCCTCTGGTGAAAACATAGATTCAATACGTTCCTCATAGCTATGACCAAATAAGTGTATTAATTTTTTATCAGTTTCCTTTTTATCACTACGACAAGAGGTGTTTTGTAACGACCCTTTAAACCCACCATATTTATGTGAGAATTCCTCCCATTTATTATATACACCTTCAGGAAGTGGTACATTAATTTTATTTAAAATACTTTCAAGTTCATCAATACCAACAAAAATATTTCCAATATATCTACTATTTTCTGTTAAACCAATCTCAAGGGTAGTTTCATTATAATCTGGAAACCTTGGGTATAAAATTAACGATATTTTATCTGCACCTCTTGTGTAAACCCATCTGTATGGCATTCCACCAAAAGCATCAGAGCTTTTATTAAAAAGTGGTTCTGGATTACTCCAACCCTCTGTAACATTCATAAGAATCAACCTACTGCTCTTCTTCCTTGGCCCTTTTCTCGACTTCCTCTTCAATGTTCAGGGCCTCAGCCATCTCCTTGTAGCGGTTCCTGATGGTGACCTCAGTTACGCCAACCACGTCAGCAACCTCTCTCTGCGTTTTTCTCTCGCCTTCCAAAACAGAAGCTATGTAGATAGCAGCAGCTGCACAACCGCAAGGACCCTTGCCTGATATAACGTCTTTCTCCTTGGCAGTCTTCAGTATCTTTATGGCATGCATCTGTGTTTTGTCGCTCAGCTTTAGCATAGAAGAGAATCTAGGAATATATGACTCAGCGCGAGCTGGCAATATCCTGATAGCCAGCTTCCTTGAAATATATCTGTAAGTCCTGCCTAATTCACGCTTGCCAATACCGCTTGCCTGCGATATCTCTGTAAGCGTTCTAGGCGTTTCATATTCACGCGATAATGAATAAACAAGAGCAGCAATTATAGATTCAATGCTCCTGCCGCGAACAAGGCCCTTCTGTAGCGCTTTTTCGTACAGCTTTGCAACCTCTTCGTGCAGTGTTTTCGGCAATCCTAAGAATGAAACCAGCCTTTGTAGCTCGCTCATAGCAAAGCTCATGTTCCTGTCCTTGCTTGTAAGCAGTCTTTTCTGCCACTTTCTTATCCTGAAGTACTGGCTTCTTTTCTTGGCAGGCACTTTAAACAGCTCTGTGGTGCCTTTACCAATCTCAGTAGTAAGGCCCTTGTCATGCCTCTTGTGCGTCAGCGGAGCACCTGTCCTGGCTCTCTTGACCGTTTGGTCATGGTCAAAAGCCCTCCAGTCCTGGCCAACATCAACCATGCTCTCTTCTAGCACAAGCCCGCACTTGGCACAGATCTTCTCTGCGCGCTCAGAATCCTTGTAGAAGTGCTTTGAGCCGCACTCAGGACACTTGAATTCAGCCATAAATATCAACCTCTATATATACAAACCGCATTCTTCAGCATTCGTTACTCTACCGAAGTGACATGCGAAAGGTTCATAAGGTTATGCTTTTATCCGAAAAGTATTTAAAGATTTCGCATTTTGGCCAAAAAAGCATGTCCAGACTACTCATCTTTTTATTCTTTAGCAACCAATCTATTGTAAATGCTTCCAGTATCCCCTTTTGAGAGAATCTCGAAGAAAGCAGGCGTTAAGCGGATATCTAAGGACGCCGTAGAGGAATTAAGGGACATAATAGAAGAGATTGGCATAGAAATGGCTGAAAAGGCGACAAAGATCAGCCGCCATGCTGGCAGAAGAACAGTCAAAAGAGAGGACATTCAGTTCATAACCAAGTCCTAATAATATTTTACTAAAGGGAAGATATCGAAGAAAAGAAGAAAACAAACCGACGCAAAAACCAAAAAGACGCACAAACAAATTGACACAAACACAAAAGGACGCAGAGACAAATCGACACACGAAGTGTGTCAGTGTGTTTGCGTCAGGCGGTTTTTGTGTCAGTGTGATTGCGTCAGACAGTTTTGCGTCTTTGCGGTGATTGTTTAATGGAAAAGCGGCCAACAGAGATCAAGAACCTGAAACCAGGTTCATTTGTTCTTATTGACGATGTAGCATGCAAGGTTGATAACCTACAAACATCAAAGCCAGGCAAGCACGGCGGAGCAAAGGCCCGCCTTACTGCCACAGGCATCTTCGACAACCAGAAAAGAATCATAGTCAAGCCAGCTGATGCTAAAGTAGATATTCCAATAATAGAAAAAAAGGCCTACCAGGTTATTGCCATCATCGATGATAATGTCCAGCTAATGAACCTCGAAGACTATTCAATGAGCGAGATCCCTATTCCTGAGGAGTTTAAAGGTCAACTTGTCGAAGGCGAGGAACTCCTTGTCTGGAAACTCGACCAGCACCTCATGATAAAGGGCAAGAAATAGGCTTTTTCAATTTCCTATCCTTATTCTATAATAATCGCATTGATCCTATTTTAAGTTTTAATTATATTATTTTCTATAAAGGGAAGATATCGAGGAAAAGAAGAAACAAACTGAAGTTCCGCAGGAACTTCAGTGCGGAGTGTGTCTTGTCTAATGAAGCTGATCGTAGGCATAGATCCAGGAACCACAACAGCCATAGCAATGCTCAATTTCAGTGCAGATTTTTGCCATGTCTTCAGCAGAAAAAGCATGAACTTATCTGAGCTTTGCGATTATATAGCTGAAAAAGGCGAGCCGGTTATTATTGCAACAGATGTTGCAAAGCCGCCTATGCTTGTAAAAAAAGCAGCAGCAGCCTTTAACGCCTTATTATTCGCCCCGAAGAAGAACATCCCGCAATATGAGAAAAGAAAGCTGGTAAAATCAAAAAAGCTGAAAAACAAGCATGAGAAAGACGCTTTAGCAGCAGCGCTCAAAGCCAGGAAGCGGTTCTTGAACTTCTTTAGCAAAATCGACTCCGCATTAAAAAAGAAGGAGCTATCCCATCTCGATGAAGATGTAAAATCCTTATTAATAAAGCGCCGCGTATGTAACATCGAACAGGCGATAAAAGTAGCTAATAGATAGGCGGTTTGTCCGATGAAAAAAAAGTCAAATAAAAGAAAGCCTTTGCTAAAAAGCCAGCTCAACAGAAAACTCTTGCGTATGCTTGTATTCCTGATAAAGTTCAATCTCTTTGCCATTCCTCTCTATTTGATAATACTTTCCGGCTTTCAGTGGGCTTTCCTGAAAGAAGCAACAGCAGGTTCAGTTTTTGTTATGCTCAGAATATCTGGAATAGATGCAAGCATAGAAAATTCATATATAGCAGTGCCAATGAGCAATGGCAGTTTTGTTGCATCCATCGACTGGGACTGCACTGGCTGGAAATCAATGTTCGCATTATTCGCTTTGATCTTTGCAACAGACTTTCCTTTAAGGAGAAAACTGGCAGGCCTGGTTTTATTGCCTGTAATCTATTCCATAAATCTTGTAAGAATCTGGTTCATGTTTTTTTTCGCTTCAGTATACGGCCTTGCTTACTATAGCATTCTGCACGCCACCATATGGAGCTTGGGGTTAATAACAGCCATCCTGATATTATGGATAATATGGTTGAAAAAAGACTTTAGTAAACTTAAAATACCAACCAGGATAATATCCTTAATAAAGGGAAGATAATAGAAAAAGAAAGAAACAAACCGACGCAAAAACCAAAAAGACGCACGAAGTGCGTCAGGCAGTTTTGCGTCAATGTGTAAAGGTGTCTTGTCTAATGGAAACCGTTGAAGAACGCTTGAATAGAATAGAGAATAGAAACAAGGTCAATTTTTTTGAGATGGAAAGAAGGCTCGCCAAAATCGAGTCTGCCAAACCTGACACAGAAATTAATGATATAAATGTAAGAATACATGAACTTGAAGACCTTATACTTCTTTTGCAGGTAGAGCTATCCAAAATAAAAGACAGGCTAACAACAGGTTCAGGTGAATTGCCTGATCTTTCAGACATAGAGCGAAAGATAAACAGCCTAGAGGAAAAGCTGTACCAAGCCCCAGGTATATTAGCATCAGACACGAATATCAGCGAAAAATTAGATAACCTGGAACACGAAATAGAGCTGTTAAAAGAAGCGCCAAATAATTTAGTAGATTTAACAGAACCTAGATCAGCTGTAAGCGCAGCTAAACCTGAGTTAGAAAAAACCAATGAAAGAATAGACAAACTTGAACAGGATTTCGAGTCAATAAAATCCCTCGAGGAACTCTTGATGAGGCTAGAAGATAAAATGTCAGAGCTTGCCTCATCACGGCCTGAAGCTGGCAATGTTGAAATGGAATCAAGGATCAGCTCAAGGCTTGAAAATAAAATAAAAGAAATTGAAAGCATGCTGGCAGAATCCAACCAGCCTAATGATATTGAAAGAAGGCTTGAATATGTTGAAAATGAGGTTAAGGATATCGGCAACTTAAGAAACATGATAGAGCAGGAAAATATCAGCAGAACATCCCTGGAAAAAAAGATGACAGAACTTAATAATGCGCCTGCAGCACCTGCAGTATCAAGCCCTAACATAGAAAACCTAAAAAGCGAGCTAGAAAATCAGCGCGCCATCATAGAAGACATAAACAAGAACCTTGAGCTGAAGTCAGTCAAATTCCTTACAAGGAATCTCGAGGAATTCGCAAAGACGCTTGACAAGAAAATAGAAGGCATGGAAGCGCCAAGGCTTGATGCAAGATTGAGGATATTGGAGCAGAAGATAGAAAAGCTTACAGCAGCAATCCGTAATCTAGTTTCATCCATGCCAGTTATTGTTGAGTAAGTTCTTTCTAGTACACACGAAATCTAAACAGAACTAGATTACAGAGAATTTGCTAGAGCAATAGAATTATAATCTTTTATCCTTTATCATTAATTCTTTTTTCATGTCAATATTAGTAACAGGCGGCACAGGCTTTATTGGTCGATTACTGGTAGAAAAGCTCCTGAAAAAAGAGAAGGTTATTGTCTTCGCCAGAAAAGAGGATGAAGAACTGGATAAAAAGTGCAACCTTGTTTTAGGCGATGTCACAAAAACTGACGAATTAAAAGAAGTTTTTTCTGAGCATAAGATAAATATAATTTATCATCTTGCTGCAAACATTGACGAAGATGACAAAAATATGTACAACGACAACATCACTGGAACAAAAAATGTAATCGATTTTGCTAAGCAAAATGCTGTAAAAAGAATTATATTCATGAGCTCTTCCGGAGTACTCGGTGAGACCAAAGAACCAGCAACAGAGGACTTTCCTTACAACCCAAAAACAAGCTATGAAAAATCAAAAGCGCAGTGCGAAAAGATGCTAATAGAATCAGGCCTTCCTTATACCATAATAAGGGCAAGCATTATTATAGGGACGAATAATATCTGGCTTAATATAATAAAAGCAGCAAAAAAAGGATATCCTATAATAGGCTCAGGAAAAAACTACTTCCATCTTGCCCATGTAAAGGATGTTGTGAGCTTGCTTTTCTTAGTTATGGACAATAAAAAAGCAGAAAACCAGATATTTCATATAGCCACCAAGGATGCGCCAATCTATGAAGAGGTTTACAGGATTATATGCGATGAGCTTGGCATATCAATGACAAAGAAGCATGTGTCAGTAAGAGTTGTATATATCATGTCATGGTTTCATAGCTTTACATCCAAACTAAGAAGGAAGAAACCAAAACTTATAATGATGAGATCAAGCATAGACAGATTGATAAGGAACAGGATTATATCTATCGATAAAGCAAAACATGTACTGAATTTTGAGCCAGAATATGACACCCGAAAAGCTATTAAAGAAACAATTCAATATTTCAAAGAGAGAGGAAATATCTGAAGATAATATATTTACCTAAGGGATGAGTAAGCCCTTAGAGAAGGAAGACAAAAAGACGCACTAAAGTGCGTCAGGCAGTTTCCTTCTCTCGAGAAAGAGAAAGGAATGATATAATAGGTTGCAGGCGTTGCCTAGAAAGTAATAAATTGAAGTACCTTCGGTACTTCTTTGTGTTTAATGGTGGTTCGGATGAAGGTAGAAAAATACATTGACAAGAAAATAGAGGAAGACGGCGGCATCCTTTCTATAATAATAGACCCATGCGATTACAAATCGCCTAAGGATGCAATAGCTACTGGAGTATCTGCATGCAAAGCAGGAACAGATATAATAGCTATCGGCGGATCCATAGGTGCACAGGGCAATCTTCTTGATACAGTTACCAAATCCATTAAAGATAAAATAGATGTGCCTGTTGTCCTGTTTCCAGGCAATATCGCTACCATAACACCCAATGCAGATGCAATATATTTTATGTCACTTATGAACAGCAGGAATCCGTACTGGATATCCCAGGCACAGACCCTTGCCGCGCCTATTATAAAAAAACTAGGCATAGAGCCACTACCAGTTGGCTACATCGTGGTTGAGCCAGGCGGAACAGTTGGCTGGGTAGGGGATGCTAATGTAATTCCAAGGAAAAAGCCAGCTATAGCAGCAGCACTCGCCCTTGCAGGCCAGTTCTCAGGTCACAGGATCATATTCACAGATGCAGGCTCTGCTGCATATGCACCAGTGCCATTAGAAATGGTTTCAGCTGTAGCCAATGCCATAGATGTGAAATACCTTGTAGCAGGCGGCATCAGAAAACCAAAGCAGGCAGCTGATATAATAAAAGCAGGAGCAGACTGGGTTCAGATCGGCACAGCAGCAGAAAAAGCCAGCAATGCCAAACAGCTTATAAGCACCTTTGTAAAAGAAATCAAAAAAGCAGGCAAAAGCAAACTGTGAATTTTATCGTTTTTCTATATATTAGGAATTTTGACTAAAATTAATAGCATATTAGCGGAATAGATATTAACACTCTTACTATTGTTGAAATAAGGGACTATCAATGTAAAATTTACGTTATCACGCCAAGTAGGCCCTGTATAACCAAGTTCACCCTGTATTATCCTAGGATCAGTAAATCCGTACTCCCCTAATAATTCATCATCAAAGGAGTATATTCTAGCAACAAATTTATAAGATCCAGGAAAGTAGTCAGGATAACCATTCGCCATTTTGGAATCAAGTAAAGTTAGTCGATCGTTTGCAATATTCAATTTCAGCAAGAAACCTTCAAAAATATTAGGGTAGACTATTTTTTCAACTTTCATCATTTCATCCGTTCTCGATATGTAGGAATATTGATCTTGTAATGGAGATATATTTAATAATACCAACAAAATTATAACAATCAAAATCCCTATTAATCCAATTTTAATCTTCTTTTTCATATATTTATATTTAGCATTACCTGATATTTAAAATTTCAAATATCACAAAATAAAAAACAGCAGATTACCAAACCATAATGTAACAGCCAGCGCTATAGGAAAAGCAGGAACAAAGCGTACACCTTCTTTTATAAAAACAAATCTCTTGGTCCTCCTTATCTTCTTTATTTCTTCAGCAGTTATGCCCCGCCAGAGCATATTCTCCAGGACATCACCGACCTTTAGCTGGCTCGTCCTTACTTGCTTCCTGAAAACCTTTTTCTCTATAACCTTTGCATATTTCCAGAAAAATACAAGAAATATTATAAGAGCAAATGCCTCTGCGATAGGAAGTATCCTGTAAGATAGTATATAAAATGCAGCTATTACAAGCAATGAAACCAAAACAGTGCCTGATACAAACTTGCTATTCTTTATATCCTTTATAAAATAAGAAAAAACCCCATGATTTTTTACACCAAGTATAATCGCATATATTACCATATAAACCGAACCAACTATAAGAAAATTGAACAGGAATGAAGGCAAAAAGACCTGGCTATTATATAACGGAATATTATAGCCTATAGCAGCAAGCAGCCATGCATCTGCGCCACCCCAGTGCCCAGCCCTGTATAGAGTCAAGCCAAAAACCAGCAGTGATGTACCAGCTAATAGAGATAGCATCAATGGAGTTGAATCACCAGAGCTTAGCGCATATACAAACCAGTTAAAAATGCCTAGTGCTATCATAAGTGCAGGAACCTCGTCAGGCACCTCTGTTGTGAACAAATCCCAGATACCTGCAATAACAGAACCTATAAAAGCTATAGAAAGGGCAATGGTCTCAAACATCAATTCACCATAACTTATAAAGCTTAGTTAATTTTATAAATATAACAAATTAAAGATAATAAATTGAATAGATAAGAGTAGGTCATTATGCTACCTGAACATATAGGTGTTATCCTTGACGGCAATCGAAGATTCGCAAAGCAGTTAATGAAGAGGCCTTGGGAAGGCCACAAGTTTGGCCTGACCAAGACACGGGAAGTATTGACATGGGCCTGCGAAAAGGGAATAAGATACATGACTGCCTACGTGCTCTCTTTGGAGAATCTTACAAGCAGGCCAAAAAGAGAATTGCAAATGATCCTGAGATATTTTGATAGTGAACTGGAAAATATAATAGAAAACAAGGATCATGTAATTCATATGTTCAACGTCCAGACCAAGTTCATTGGACGGACACATATGCTGCCTGATTATATACAGAAAAAAATGAAAAAAGTAGAGCAAATAACAAAAAAATACACTAAACACTTCCTTAACGTAGCTGTTGCCTATGGCGGCCAGCAGGAGCTTGTTGATGCCACACAAAAAATAATAAAGAAATGCCTAAAAGGCATCATAAAGCCAGCTGACCTGAATGTAGATGTAATTAACAACCATCTTTATACAGGAGGACAGCCAGCACCTGACCTTATTCTGAGAACAGGCGGTGAGAAGCGGCTTAGCAACTTCTTGCCTTTCCAGTCAGTCTACTCTGAACTAATCTTCACTAACAAGAAATGGCCAGAAATCACCAAAAAAGATTTTCAAGCTGCTTTAAATGAATTCGATTCGCGTAAGCGAAGATTTGGAAGCTAACGCAAATTAATTTTTGTGTCCTATTTTGCTCGAGCATTTTAGAAAAAAGCTCGAAATGGGCTCTGCTCGCCCATTATCTTAATCATATAATTTTTCTATAGACATAGCTAAAATATTGCTAAGTTAATGGGCTCGCCCGGAATTTCATGAACTTTCCCTTTTGATTGAACTTTTTGGAAAAGTTCAATTTGAACCGGGGTCTGGACCTTTTTCTTCAAAAAACAAATTGACGCACTGAAGTGCGTTTATTTGACCCGAAGGTCCGATGCTAAACCAAGCTACACTACGGGCCCATGCAATAAATAAATGCAAGAAAAAGCATAAATGCTCTTAAATTAAGACTATAGATATGCAGGCCTGTGTACCTTGATCCCAGCATCTAATAATTTTCCTACAGCGCTTAAATCTATTTTATAATTTAATCTTATCTCGCTGACACCTTGTTTTTTTGCAAGCTTTACTACATCTTCTATAGTTGTGGGATATGTTTCTCTGCCATTTTCAACCATAGTACCCAAACCAACATATGCCCCCATAATCTCGGATAATTCCGCTATGCCATTTCTTCTATTTTCTTCCATGTATCATAAATATTCTGCAAATCATATAACATTTTCAGAAAAAAAGGAAACAAAAGGCATTTAAAATATAAAATTAATAGACATATGTTGTAAAATACAGCAAAAAATCAAGGAAGTGCTACAAATGTACAAGCTGAATGCTAAGGATATTGCGATTCTAAGGGAATTAGGCAGGGATTCTCGTAAATCCTTTCGCATAGTTGCAAGAAAGCTCGGCATAGCCACAACAACCGTAATAAAGCGATATAACAGAATGAAAGAGCTTGGCATAATAAAGCATAGCTCTTTAGTCATCGATTATGAAAAGCTTGGCTATTCGCTTTCAGCTATAATAGAGCTTATTGTTTCCAAGGGCAAACTTATTGAGGTAGAGGAAAAAATAGCAAAGAAGCACAATGCCTTTGCAGTTTATGATGTAACAGGCGAAACAGATGCCATGATAATTGCAAGATTCCGCAGCAGAGAGGAATTAAACGACTTTGTTAAATCCCTGCTCGCCATGGAATTTGTCGAGCGAACCAACACGCATCTCGTATTGAATACGGTAAAAGAAGGCTTTGTTATCTAGCAATTTCAATCCTTTTTAATAACAGGCATAAAATCCATGTCAAACAGCATCTTCAGGTCTTCTGGAAGGAAATCAGAATTGTAAAGCACGATTTTGCCATAATCTAAATATCTTGTTTGGATTGGCACATACTCCGAATTTATAAAATAAATGCACTGGAAAGTATCACCGTGCTATCTTCCTCAGCGGTTTGTCTGCTTCTGTTTTTATGTTCTCTGCAACCTTAGGCCCTAATAGCTCTGCTAATAAGCGGTCGTTCGTCTTTCTTATATCACCAATCGAGCGGATCCTGTTTTTCCAGAGCATTCTTGCCCTTACCCGGCCAATGCCCCTTATTCTTACAAGGCTGAGTAGTTCTTCCTTCACACCGTGCTTTATCCTTAGTTTAAGCCTGTTCATGTCATTTGCCATATCCTTGTTGTTTAGAAGCTTTGCTAATTCGCTCGCAGAATAAAACACCCACTCAGCGTTCTTTAGTTTGGTATATAGCTCACCAGGTGCAATACCGTAAATATCAAGCAGCCTATCCTCACCAATCTCATCCATCCAGTCCCTGAACATTAGAGAAGCCTTGAAGGATTTCAAGAATTCATCATACTCAATATCCCAAACATCAGGCGTAGTTATGCCGCTTCTGGCCAATTCATCCTCCACGCGTTCATAATCCTTGCTCTTTACCCCAAACAGCGGCCGCATTTCAATGCACTGGTTTATAACCAGAAGATGTTCTATGTCAGTTTTAGTCTTCATGTTCTGTATTATATGATTAGCAGAAGCAGGATCAATGTAAAGCTCAGCCACGCGCTTGCCGATTTTGGTCGGTTCAAGTCCAACATCCATGCTTAAATCAAAAGCAGCAACAAATTCATCTGCAATAAAAGAGCCCTTGCCAATTTTTATGAAGCTATATCTTTCCAGGTCTTTTAGAATCTTTTCTATCTTCTCCATAACCTCTTCCAGGTTCCTGTACTGGTGGGCAAAGAAGGTTCTTGAGAAGAATTTTTCCAGTTCATTTCTTGTCTTAGTTACGCTAGCTGCTATAAGCGCAAGCACGTGCATCCTTAGCGTAGATTCCATAGAAAGCTTTGAGTAGATCGGTTCTGGCTCGCCATCTATGTACCTTTTCTTAAGCTCGCCAGCCTCATTGGCAGTTTTTGCAATAAGTATTGCCTCACCCTCTTTGTCATAGCGCGGCCTGCCAGCACGGCCGCACATCTGCTGGACCTCGAAAACAGGTATAAACTCAGAGCCATAACTGCCATAGCGCTTTGCATCTCTTATAAGTACGCGGTAAGCAGGAAGATTTATGCCAAACGCAAGCGTAGGAGTTGCAGCCAGAACCTTTATCACACCCCTGCGAAATCCTTCTTCTATGAGCTCCCTCTGCTTTGCAACCAGGCCCGCATGATGAAAAGCAGCTCCCTTGCTGACTATTCTCGCCTCGCGCTTGCACTGCTTTGTTGCTATGCTAAGCGAAGCCTCAACACCCTTGGCTATTTTCTTTAGCTCGCTTTTTTCGCCTATGTCAAGCAATTTTTCAATCTTATCTGCAATCTTCTCTGCAGTTGCCTCTGCAGAACGCCTTGTAGAAACAAAAACAAGAGCCTGTTTGCCCATCTTCAGGACATCCTTGCTGAGTATAACCTCCAGATCATCACTGCCGGCTATCTCCCGTCTCTCCTTGCCATCTATCTCAAGCATGTATGGATAGAAAACACCATGATACAATTTTATTGGCCTGTAATCGCTCCTGACAAGCTTTGCATCAAGCCATTCAGCAATCTCCTCTGCGTTGCTTATAGTTGCTGATAAGGCAAGTATCTGGCTGTTGGTTATATCCCTTAATCTAGTAAGCACGATCTCAAGCGTAGGCCCCCTTGATATGTCATCAAGCAGATGTATCTCATCAGCAACAACCAGTGTTATGTCTCTTGTCCATGTTGCACCATGCCTAAGTATCGAATCCATCTTCTCGTTGCTTACTATTATAAGATCATAGCCACCAAGCCATTCATCACTGCTGTCCAGGTCGCCAACAGAAATAGCAATGCGCATTCCCAGCTTGCTGTACTTCTCCTTGAATTCCCTGTACTTCTCAGACGCAAGAGCCTTTAATGGCACAAGATATACAGTCTTTCCGCCATCACTAAAATGCCTCAGCATCGCGATCTCAGCAATAGCTGTCTTGCCAGAAGCAGTAGGAGTTGCAATAACCATGTTCTTTTTCTCAAGAAGCCCGCTCTTTATTGCTGCTTCCTGCGGAGGATTGAGTTTCTCAATGCCTAAGCAGTCAACAAATTCCTTGGGCAGAGCTAATTCGCTACTTAACATAATATATCTCATGCCAAAAGAATTTTTAAACCATATAGCAGGTCTTAAAAAGCTTTCTGCTAACGTTATTCAGGATGATTGCATGAGTGATTACGCAGTATCAGGCGAAGGATACAAGGAGTTTATTGTAGCCTTTGATAACGGGCTTATTCAGCCAGGTGATACTATATTCGCAGGAAATAAAATCCACAATCAATTCAAACCTGCAATAACCACAATAGTGCCGTATAAAGTAGTTGATGCAGATACCTTACGGCCATTTATGTTAGTAGTTGCAACCAATCCTGAACAAGGCTTGCAGTACCAAAAAAGAAAAACTGATACTTTTGATTATAAAGCAAGAAAAGTCCTGGGAGGCATGCCATGGGAAAAAACAACCTATGAAGAAGCAACTAAGCTTCATACGCCAGGAATTTAGTTTCCTTAAAAAGATTTTATGATAAAAATTTAACCTTAAATATTTTTCCATTAACGTGATATACCATGACTTCAGTTTTAGGATATGAGCCAAAAGAAGGTACTGTAGAAGGTGTTGGATTAGGGCACTATGTTTTAGCTGTTCTAAGAGGGGAGATTAAGCCAGGTAACATTGTAGCTTTATTGAGCAGTGCTTTAGCTCCAGAATCCGGAGTAGCCTGTTTTAAAGTTGATCCAAATCCACATAAAGAATATAGTCCGCTTAATGGAACACTTGACTGGAAATCCTTAATAGACAATACCTTTGTTAGTTCATTCGACACCATTCGAGAAAGTATATACTGGAGAAAAATTGCACCAGAAGCAGCTAAACTTTATATATAAAATACATTACCTGTCAGGTATAACTTCACCAAAGGTACAATAATTAATTCTTTCATTCCTTTTCAAGCCTTTCCCTGAATTCCTCTACCTGGTCTTCAGTTACATAGTTTTCTTCTCTATCGCGATCACTAAGCCATGACTCAGGCACATCAATGCCGCCAACACCAAGATCAATAGTTCCTTCATTATATGATGGTTTGCTATCATCTTTTGGGATATATCTTTCAACATCTTCAAATAAATCAGGGTATTTCCAGGGCTCGTATTTTATCTCATTGCCTGTTGCTGCAGCAGCTGAATAAATAATTAGCATGGCCACAGAATTTCTAAGGTCATGAGGGTCGTAATAATCAAGGATAGCATCTGTACCAATATGGGCTATGCCCCTTGCAGTTTCCGGTACCTTGAATTCCTTTCCAATGCTCTCTATCACATCATATTTGAAAACATCAAAAGGCCCTGGGGCATTTTTTGTATTGTTATAATAAATCTTCCACGCATCCAGAAAAACCTTCTCGCCAGATGTTTCGTATATCTTCTCTATCCTAGTTTCTTTGGTTTCCCTGTCCAGACTATTGCTATTCAGTATATTAACAATCTCTTCTAATGTATCATCTGTATATTGTCCACTTGTTTTATCATCTATATTTATCGTAATATTTTGTCCTTGGTATCCTGAATCCTTATAATGGTCTTTAATCCCAAACCATATACCTGCAGTTGTTCCTGCCAATAATAATACTACTGAGCCCCATATAGCTAATCTTTTAGGCGACTGCATTCATCCCAACCTTATATTCATATATATATATTTAACACTTATAATTACTTTATCTACTTCTTCCTCTTTATCAGGTAATCAGCCATGAATTCCAGATTCTCTCTTAGTTCAGCAGGCAAGCCCTTTATCGCGGTTTTAGCTTCCTTTACCAGCGCTTTAGCTTTTTTGCCTGCATAATTTATTGAGCCATGCTTTTCAAACAAAGCCTTAACAAAAGCAACATCCTCGCTGCTTGTCTCCTCAGGAGTTTTATTGAGTATATTCAGCAAGCTTGCTTTTTCATCGCTGTCGCATCTGCTTAGGCAGTGCACAACAAGTATGCTTCGCTTGCCCTCTTTTATATCACGGCCAATCTCGCCTCTGCCCTTGCCCTCAGTTAGGTCGAGAAGATCGTCTTTTATCTGGAAAGCAGGACCAGCATGCCTGCCGAACTCAATTATCTTGTCAAGAATTTTTTCGCCCGCGCCTGCAATAATTGCGCCTCCTATCATAGGCACAGTGAAATAATAAGCAGTCTTGCCAATCACAGTTTTCATGTAATCCTTTTCAGTAGGATTATTATTCTCCCTCAGGTTTATGTCCATTGCCTGGCCCTCTGAGGTCTTTATAGCTGCATTTAACATAGCCTCAATGAGCCTGCATATAATCTTATCGCTAACACCATACTTGCGTGAACGCAGAATCAGCTCATAAACCTTCTCAGACATGTAGTCGCCGATATTAATGCCATGAGGAACTCCGTATTTAACCCAGACAGTTGGCTTGTCCCTTCTCATCTTGTCGCTGTCTTCTATATCATCATGCACAAGCATCCAGTTATGAAGAATCTCACATGCCGCAGCAAAAGGCAGAACCTGCTTAGATTTTCCGTCAAGAGCCTCGCATGTCATTATCGCAAGTATAGGCCTTATCCTCTTGCCACCAGGCAGCGTATACCAAATAGCATCATTTAAATTAGCAATCCCTTTCTTCGGAAAAACAGCTGCAAGTTCTGCGTCAATCAGCTTCGGCTTCTTCGCAAGCAAAGCTTCTATATCCACACCCATGCTAAATAGTTCGTTAAAAAGGTTTTAAAAACTAGAGGCAAATATTCTAGCTTATTTTTTACCCTTTCCATACAAGAACCAGCCAATAATCACTAATCCTATATTTATAGAGCCAAATGCATTGGCTATTATTACTGGAAAATTTTCTATCTCAATACCGTATAGAATCCAGATTATTGCACCTGAAAAAAGAAACGAATATGTTAAAATGGATATATCACCTGCACTTTTTCTCTTGAATATCCTGTATGCCTGAGGAAAATTTGCTAGTCCACTAAATGTACCAATAATGGTTGCAAAGGGCATCTTATTTTATAATCAAACCCTGACCTTGATTTTTTCTTCAATGCCTTCAAAGGATTTCTTAAGCAGGAACTCTTCCATCTTCAGCAAGGCCTTTGCCTTCTCGTTCTCTGTATTGAGCGAGTATAGCTGCACTCTTCCTATAATTCTCGTAGGCTTTACTATACCTTCCTTTATCAGTTTAGGCAATATCTTGTATAAGGTAGGCCTTGATATACCACAGTTGTCAGCAACATCTGTTTTAGTGTAGTCTATGCCTATGCCTTCTATGAGAAAGTCTATTATCCTATTCTCTATGGTGTTACCAATGACCTCAAGCAGCATTGATTTGTCCATGATAATCCACCAAGCTAAGACTATTTAGCTACAAGTATTTAAAAGTTTACATTCATGTAAAATTATGGATAATGAAGAAATCCGCGCCAAGCTGCTTTTTGCCCTAGCCCGCCATCGCAAATGGGGCGAGAGCCATACATCATATGAAAATATGCTCCGCCAGTTCAGGTCAGAAGCGCTTGGCAAAGCAGGCCTGAAAAATGTAAAGAACCTAGCTGATGATTTAATTAAAAAAGGCTTTATTATAAAAAAGCCTACTAATTACGGCCTTCAGGTTTCTCTTAATCCAAAAAAGGCTCAGGAAATAAAGAAAATAATCAGGGATAAGATAGGCTTCGATCTTTGATGAGGTAATAGAAATCTGATTGGCTTACTTCTGTAACCTTTTTATATCACCAGCCAGCATTATATTGAATATGGCAAAGCCAAAGGAAGATGTTACAAGAGTATCAAGCGGAATAAAAGGCCTTGACGAGCTTATAGGCGGCGGATATATCCCAGGTGATATTTATCTGGTTACAGGAGGCACAGGTACTGGTAAAACCATCTTCTGCACCCAGTTTATATGGGAAGGCATTCAGAAAGGCGAGCCAGGCATCTACTTCTCGCTTGAGGAACTGCCACAGGACATTATCGAGGATGTAAAGTCATTTGGCTGGGACCTCGAAAAAGCCATACATGAAAAGAAGCTGTCAATAGAATACCAGGACCCGTTCGAGATGGTTGATATAACCACAGCTGTTCGCGATAAAATCAAGAAATTCAATGCCAAGCGAGTTGTCATAGACTCCACTGCAATTTTTGGCATGGTTTTCCGGGACAAGCACGAGATGAGAAAGCGCCTCTTCGAGTTATTAAAAATGCTTAAGCAGACAGGCGCAGTTGTTTTCCTGACATCCGAAATACCTGCAGGCACTGAAAAGCTCTCCCGCTTTGGCGTCGAGGAATTCATAGTCGACGGCGTTATCGTATTGCGCGCCATGACAACTGGCAAAGTCTCCGTACGTACCTTAGAAATCAAGAAAATGCGCAGAACCGCGCACGACGAAGGAACGCACAGCATAGAATTCGCCGACAAGGGCATCGAGATAACTGACTAAGAATAAACGATCAAAGCTTATCTATTTCCTTCAGATATTTGACTATTAGTTTCACAAGCATTTTTAAATTACCTTTGTCAGCCCTTTGCAGAGCTTCATAGTACCTTTTCTTATCCTTGTTCTTTATATCAATCATGGGAAAGCCGTTTTTCTTTAGTATAAAATTCAGGATTAACCTACCTATTCTACCATTACCATCCCTGAAAGGGTGTATATGTTCGAAGACATAATGAAAGTATGAGGCAATGACAACAGGGTGATATTTTTTCTTGTTGGCAGCATACCATCTCATCAGTGCGTTAAATTCTTTTTCAACATCTTCTGGTTTCGGAGGCATCAAATCTGCACCTCTTACATATACCTGTATATCTCTGAATACGCCAGCATATTTCCATAGGATATTATGCATAAGTTTTTTATGCAACCCCAGAATAAACCTTCTTGTTAGCTCACCGGTATAGTTAAGAATATAGTCAAAGGCTTCTTTATGGTTAGTTGCTTCATTTATTTCCCTTAAGCTTTTACCTTTCGGAACAGTATCTTCAAAAAGTATAAGTTTAGTATCAAGCAGGGAGAGCGTCGAGCCTTCTATGGCATTTGTATTGTAAGTAGACTGTGTTACAAACCATTCATAATATCCTTCCTGTCCGGTTTTGCCAAGAATTTTGATCTTTTTTATGTAATTTTTTTTGATATCTTCTAATTCCTTGATTTGTTTATTTGTAACCAGGCCGAATAACGGATCAGCAATAGTCAGATATTTATTAACCCTGTCCTTCAGTATTTTTTCATTCTTTCCTATTAGCTTATCTATCTCTTTTTTTGTTTTGCTACCTTTTCCCAGATAAACCTTTATTTTCTTCCACTTGCTGCTACCTGAGCGTATATTCTCAATAAGATAATGGTATTCCCTGCCCTTTATCCTGTTAATTTCATGATACATATATAATTCCTTAGGGGCACATCTATTTAAAATTTATCATCAGTCGTGCCCCTAAGTGCCGAGTAAAACAACCACCGACCATAAAAGAAAGATATATTATTTCTTGGGACATTATAGCAAAACATTCCCCAACAAGATAAGTACCGTCCATAAAACATATTCCCCGTCAATTAATAAATAGTATAAGAAACCAGGGTTTGTTTTTAATCTTCCTACGCTATTCAAATAATAAATAGCATATGGAACTACAAAAAGAAGGGAAAGGGAAAAGAGTGGATAGATTTTCAAGTAAAAGCCAACAATTATCGGCAAAATAGATATGATGTTAATAAAGTGTAGGATTTTTATTAATTTCCATTTTCCGAAGAAAATGGCTAATGTTAATAAACCATCTTTTTTATCGCTTTCAATATCTTTAACATCAAATAAACTAGTATTTATAAACCATCTTAAAAAAACGAACAATAGTACCGAAAATAATGCTGTATTTAGAGGGAAGGAATAATAAAATGCTAAAAGTACTACCAAAAATGACCACGCTAAAGATACATACAAGCTTTTAAATCCAACAATTTTTTCAGTATATTTTTTAAAAAATTTGCTATAGAAAAAAGCAAATAAAAGTAATATAAAGCCGAAGACTAGAGTTGAAATTTTATTAAAATATAGAAAAAGACCAATAATAATTATAACATCAGAAAAAATAATTAGAGGTATATATTTAACATATTTTTCAATATGTTTTGTTCTGCTAGGGTTGGTAAGTAGATCTTTCTTAAATTCTTTATAACGATTGTAAATATACGGAGCATAAGTTCCTAAATAGGCAATAACAAGAAAATCCAACGTTATTTTAATATTCAATAAAAGAGCAGAAATGTAAACAATGCTAGCTGCCCCTAATGAAAGTAGATGCCCACCGTAAACAAACTCATTCCAGATTAAATTTAAAATTTTTTCGATTTTCATTTTCAAAACACCTTAATTTTTATTATTGAGTTATATGCAACGAAAGGTAACCGCTTGTCAAGTCCTTTTCAATTTTATTCAATTCTACCGTCTTTCCAGTAAACCCTGAAATAACACCAGAAAGCATACCTCTGAACATAACAAAATCTATTTCTTTATACATATCTAGCCATGGAAAATAATTCACAATTATCTCATACTCCCCTTTCTTTGTAACAGCCAAAATATCCCCAAAACCAAGAGCAGGGAAAAAGTCCATTATGAATTTGCAAGGATCCTGTTTTCCAGATTTTTCAGCCAATTTTTTACCAAAACCGAAACTCACATTCCATAAAATTTTTAATCCAGATTCAACTTTTTTCAGCTCCCTTTCTAGTATATACATAAAGCTTGCTTCTGTAATAAAGAATCTCTCATCATTATATGTAATCTGTCCATGAGAATATTTGAAAAAACCAGAATCTATCAAATTTCTTGAAGAAAGTTTAGCCCAATTAGTCGGCATAATTTTATTAAATCCTTCATAATCTTTACCGAATTGTATTTTTTCTAAGTCACTACATTTTATTGGTTTATAATTCATTTTAACTAAAGTTTCATATGGTGCAGCTATAACTTCACATTCCTCACTACCCTTACCTTGACATTTAGTTTGAATCGCCTCTATATTTTTATCCTGAATTACCCATGCCCAGATACCCCCTATACCGCCCGAAGAAAAAAAATAACCTAAACCATTTTTTCTACATACTATATAATCTTTCATATTTATTTTAATCGTTCTATTGTCGTAATCAAGATTATATTTTATATTTTGAGCATATGTACCCTCAGTAAATATCATTTGAAAAGAAACATATTCTTCAAATTTTTTTCTTGATATTTTATCTATATTCGGAAGATTCGACAAAGATGCATAAGCATATCCAAATTTTTTACCAATAAGATAAATAAATTTTTCATCTTTCGACAATAAAATCTCCAATTCTGATATTAATGATTCTGGAATGAAAAACTGCCTTAAAGATATGTCTAAACCAATTTTTCTAAAATCCTCATTTACAAATCCAGGTATATCTAATACTATCACTTTTGGCATCATAATTCTTTTTACATAAGTTGAAATTATGGCACTAGGTACTTTCATATTAAAACCCACAATATATATGAAATTACACCAAGCAAAATATACTCCCCTCCAGATATAATTTCACAAATATTTTTAATATTTATTTTTTCTATAAATGATACATAATATATACTATAGATAGATACTATAACGGCAAGCGGTATAAGTAAATATAAATTTAGAAATATAGATAATGAAGATATAATTAAAAAAAATAAGATATTGAGTATATAAAGTATTTTTTTTGTAAAAGCTATTCCATAAATACTTGGAATAGTCTTTATTCCTTGCATAGTATCCCCGGTTGTATCTTTAGTATCATAACATATTGTTATTATAAAACTCCTTGAGAAAATAAAAAGGGGTATAATAAAAAAAATAGGATTGAAAGAAATATAAGAAATAACAAGAAGAGGTGTCATACTCCACCCCAAAGGTACAATGGCGTCTTTAATAAGAAATAATTTTTTAAGACGCATTACACTATATAGAAAAGTCAAAATAAAAGGCGTTAAAGTAATCAAAAAAGTTATTAAATTATTAAAAAGTGCCAAAAAAGCCGCTATTATATAACTAAAAATTCCTATAATAAATAGAGCATTACCATATGTTTTAATAAATTTAACTCTTTCTGGATAATTAATAGAATCTTCAATAATATCTGTTTTCTTATTCAAATTGTACAGGAAGAATGTAGCCAAAAATGCTATTAAAATAGCCTCTATTTTTAAGGCAGATTGTAAAACTACAAAAGTCATAAATGCTACTCCAGCAGCACCAAATGCCAACCAGAGGCTTGTATGAATAAATACATATCTAAATACTTTCAAAAAATTATTCATAAATATATTATTAGATCATCTAAATATAAAAATACCCTTCTGTACTTAATCTTCTTAAATGAATACAATACTATTTATCTTTTTCTTTTGTTACAAACCATGGTGTATCTGACCAACCCTGTCTAGAATAGAAATAAAGTGTTGGTAGATTTGGTAAAACATTCCTTAATTTCGAGTCAGAAAAAGCATGAAATATACACTGAGAAAATTCTTCTTTAAGCATTTCTTTTTCCAAGTCTCTCATAATATAATATTTTTGGGCAGCAGTTCTTGAATCTAGTCTTAAATTTCTATTTCTTGCATTTTTTTCAATAAGACTTGCATTTCCAATTTTATTCCACCAACCCTTGGGTTTATTTTTAAAAATAGTATCTATTTTTTCAAAACTAATTCCATATTTTTTCCATAGATTATCTAGGTAAATATATTTGAAATTAAATATATTAAAAATTTTTTTAATGTCCTTTATATAGGATCTAATACTATCTATTTTAATCCCATTATGAATACCGTGAAGTGTAGCAAAAATGAAAATAAATTCAATTCCAGGTGGGTAAATTTTTTTAACGTCATCGTCAAGTTTTTTCAAGAACTCACAAGATGCCAAGTCTGCCCAATTATGCTTGGTTTTTGGTCCAACACCCCAAAAACCAACCAACCTTATAGGTTTATTTAGGTTTATGAAATAAATAAAAATATTTTTAAGTTTATAATCTAAATGTGGTTCATCACGATTATATCTTTTATTGGATAATATCTTATATATATTATAGGCCTTTAATTCGACATTCATACTAATTATTAAATATCAACCCTTTAATAATATTTCAGCATCTTACTTTTTATATCTAAAGCCAATGCTTTGTTCTTCTGAACCACAACAGGAATGGTAGTTTCCCTTTCGAAAATAGTTTTGAATAGTTCATCTATTTTTAATTCATTTATATCGCTTGTTTTTGAATAGATCTCGAAAATATCTTTTTTTATCTGGTCAGGATAAAAGACTTGAAGAACTATATCATTTAGAACCACAGTATCAGGAATCTCAAGATCAATTCCTATCTTTTCATCTACTTCAGATTCAATTACTTTTTTGCACCATCGATCAATAACAGTTTTATTTTTGATTATTGAGTATATCTTATAGTTTTTTAAAACACCAACAATTTTGCTATACGTCTCTTTTTCAATAAAAACAGGCACCCAGCTATTGATCCAGTACAAAAATAGGTCCTGTCTTTTATCTGAAGCATTAGTCATCACAAACTTTAGAATAAACTTATCAACATCATGAACGCTGTTGAATACCATGGCTTGCGGGTAATTTTCATCAACAGGCTTAGCTTCAGTTTGGGCATCATGCTCTATTTTAATTTTCCCATTAAAGTAACTCAAAAACAGCTTAGCTAGTTGCTCCGCAATTACCTTGTTTTTACCGAAAATCATGTAGATGTCATGCTTTTCTTCAAAAATCTTTTTCATTTCTGCTAAATCAAAATCATCCATACTCTTAATATTTAAAAAGAGCTTATCGAGTTTCTTATTCAATTCCTCTGGAAAGAAAATCTGGAAAAACTCATCGCCAAATACTGTAAAATCGAAGTTAGCAACATTCAGACCTATTTTTGCCTTTATACCTATTTTTTCATAGTACTTCTTTACCCATTTTTCTACAATTGTATTGTTTCTGCTTATCGTATGGAAATTTTCAATGTGAGGAATATTTTTACAAAATTCTATCAGCTCTTCCATTAGGAAAAAAGGCCAGTATTCATATCTCCAGTAATTATAACATTTATCACTTCCCCTATCATCTGCACATTTTTCTTTGATAAGTGTAAAGTAAATCAGTTTATCCATCTCAGCAAGGCTGTTAAACCTTACAAGCTGCACAGTATCTTCAGGGAAATTAAAAACATCCAAACTAGGCGTACCGTTCTTCCCGTTCTCATACATCTCGCCGATGCGCTCGCCAAAGCCCTTGACCTCCTTTATCCATTCTAAGTTCAGTTTAAGCTCATTGCTGTTTCTTACTACGATATTGCTGGCTGCCAGCTCCTTTATCGCCTTGTGCACAGCCTGGTAAGAAACAGCTACGTTGTAGCGCTTGGTTAATATGTTGTAGATCTTTCTAGAAGACAGCGGCCATTCAGAACTCAGTATGCTTATTATGTAGTCCTTGACGGTCTTTTTCTTCCCAAGCAGTGGGATTGAAAGCTCGACAGGCATAAATTAGCTGACTATTGCAATCTACTTAAACCTTTTGGTTGATGCTTCTGAAACCCGGGATATATTCGGATTCTATGCATATTGATTTAGTAGAAGTTAAAAGGGGTGTAAAAATGACAATAAAACATGTATATGAAAAAGCTTTTGCACCAGCATTCGAACCTATATATACAGCAGATATAAACTACAGGTCAAACGACATCTGTAATCCAGTTTGTTGGGGTCCCCCATGTGGAAGTGCTTGTGATCAGCCAACAGGGTTTATAAGGAATAGAAAGTAGAATGCTGCAACAGAAGCTAAACTGAACAAGTTTTATATTTTTTAATTTTTTATAATACTTGAATAGCGTGATAATAGTGAAAAAACTAAAACTTGATAATGGACTAAAGCTGATTATGGAAAAGCGACCAAGTGTTAGAACTGCAGCTATGACCTTAGTTGTGAAAGCTGGAACTATTAATGAGAACAAAGAAAACAACGGTATAGCACATTTTGTTGAACACGTTCTGTTTATGGGAGGAACAAAAAGCCGTTCTTATAAAGAATTAATGTCGTATCTCCAGTCATTTGGTGGCAGTGCAAACGGCATTACGCAAAGAACCTATACAAAATATTCTATTAATATTTTATCCGATTTTGTTGATAAGGGTTTAGAGATTTTGTTTGATATGATAATAAACCCTGCTTTTAATGATGAAATAGCTGAGAAAGAAAAAAGGGTTATTCTGGAAGAAATAAATCAACAAACTTATGACCAGCCCTTTGTTTTAAGACAGATGCTGTTTGAAAAAAGCATAAATGAAGGTCCGCTAGGAATGTCCATAATTGGAACAGAGGAAACTGTAAAAAATATGACAAAAGATGAGATGCACTCCTTTTATAAAAAATATTACGTTCCCAATAACATGGTAATAGCCATTGTAGGCAATATAGAGTACAATGACATTGAAAGAAAGGTTAAAGCTTTGTTTGGAAAGCTTGGACCAAAAGAAGTTTCTGTACCAGTCATAAATTCTAAAAATAGAATTACCGGGCAGAAAATATCAGAATTCAGGAAAAAGGGCTTAAAACAAGCACATATACTCTTAGGAAGCCGTGCTCCTACCATATTTGATAAAAAAAGATATGCAATGGACATAATTGCAAATATACTGGGCAGAACTATGAATTCAATGCTCATCAGAAGATTTGTAGACGAGCTCTGCATTTCTTATAAAGTCTGGACCGAATACAACAATAAAGAAGGTTATTACTATAACAGTTTAGCAACATCTCCTGAAAATCTTGCCATGGCAAAAAAAGAATTGCTGAATCTGATAAAAACTCTTAGAAAAACCGGTATAACTGAAAATGAGCTAAGCAATACAAAGAATTATATCAAAGGCGTTACTGCCTTGTATCAAGAATACAACCAAGGCTTAGCAGACATTTATGCATTAGCAGAACTATTTACAAAAGCTGAGGACGTGGATGAATACAATAATAAAATAGATTCTGTTACAATAGATGAAGTTAACAAAGTTATTGAGGAATTCATAGACGATGAAAATTATGTAATGGTAATTTTAGAACCAGAAGAGACTAGGCGATAAAATGAACGAAAGAGAATATCCCATTACTTCCGGTCGTCTGGTAGTAAAATACGGTGTTTATGGTACTGATAAGTATTTTGTCAAAGACATGGAATCCAAGAAATCAGGATTGGCAAACGAGGATTTGAAAAATCTATTGATGCTTTGTGATGGTACAAAAAATATAAAAGAAATCATAGATTATATAACCAAAACCTACAATGAGCCAAAAGAAGTAGTTATAAAAAAGGTTAAAAAATCCATCCAGTATTTGAAAAAGATGGGTTATATTGAACTTACTAAAAAATCGGATTCTAGACCTATTATATTTCATGAAAATGATCTATCCCTGGATATGGTATATATAGAGGTCACTAACAGGTGCAATTTATCATGCTTTCATTGTTATGCCAGTGCTAATCAAAACCAAATAGATGAGATGGATACCAAAACTATTTTTAGATTAATAGATGAATTATCTGAACTCGGTGTTATTGAAATCATCATTACAGGAGGTGAACCCTTATTACGTAATGATATATTTGAAATAATGCAATATATTGCAGATAAAAATATTAGTTTCGTTTTATTTACCAATGGTGTTCTTCTTGACGAAAACAAGATTAAAAGGCTTAAAAAATTAAAAGTTGAGATGGTGGCTGTAAGTCTTGACAGCAGTGACCCAGATGTTCATAACAGAGTTCGTGGAAAAGATTGTTTTTCAAAGGTAATTAAAAATATAGACCTTATGATAAAGGAAGGAATTCCTGTTAGGATTAATGTCTCATTATTCAAGGGAATAAATGATACAAAAAAACAAATTGGTGACATGATCGAATTTCTCGCAAATAAAAATATTCCACGAATAGTGATGGGAAATCTTATTACCTATGGCCGTGGTAAAAAACAAAAAAATTTCGTTCCACCTGTTTATGTAGCAAAGATAGTTTCAAATACCTTCAAAGAAAAAACCAAAAATTTTAAGGCAAGTGGCAAAAAAATGCCTGTATTGGCATTCACAGATGAGTTTAAATCAGGCGTCGCCAATAATGAAGCATCACTCCATTCTTATTGCGGTGTTGGTACCTTTGCATGTTTAATCAGGCCAAACGGTGATGTGGCACCCTGTCCTGTATTTATTGATAATAAATATATTTCAGGCAACGTGCTTAATAAAAGCATTAAAGAAATATGGCTAAATTCAAAGGTATTTAATAATATTTTTAGAAACCATAATGTCGACGATATACCTGATTGTAAGGTTTGTTCTAGTAAGTATAGCTGCCTAGGCGGATGCAAAGCTAGGTCTGTTATGTATAATGGAAAAACCGATTCGCCAGATTTATGGATGTGTTCAATACACGGTTTAAAAGTCGGGGTGACTAAATGAAAAGAAAAGACAGAAAGGCCAATCCATATCCTGCATTTTAGAAAAGGGTTTGATATGCTATTCTACCTTGTTGAGAAATGGAAGTTACTGGCTATCAGAGGCTTGGTTGAAAATGCCTAGACAAAAAATAATCTATTACTGTCCTATCTGCATTAAGTTTTATTCTAGCAGATCAGGAAATTGCTGCAGCAAGTTAGGCCATAAGATATTTAATGTAAGAGACTCTGAATTTATACAGAATCTGTATTTATAAACTATACTCATAGCTTAACCCTGAAATTAATACTCCCAGCTTCTCCCTTAACCTTAATAAACCGCAAAAATAATTAATTAATAAGAGAATTACGAATGAATTACGTAGTATTCGGTATAAATATAGAAATAGGTAGGTGAAAATATGCCAGCGCCATATAAGAGAGGATATCATCACACCAAGTCCAAAGGTCATGAGTCCAATGTGACATGCGTTTACTGCGGCAAAACTGTTCCGAGATGGAAAAGCTTTGCGAGCTATCGAGGCTTCAGGCTATCAGATCCAGTGCTAAGAAAGCAGATAGACCCGAGGTTTGTAAGCACCTTTAGCACCAAATCTTATGCCTGCCCATCGTGCGCCCGCCATCGCGGAATCATCAAGATCGGAAGAAGCAGGAAGTCAAGATAAATAATAAGCAGTAACTGGTGATATCTTTTGTTAGGAAAGAAAAAAGAAAAAAATAAGACAAGAGCAGGCCATGTGCTTGAGACCATGCAGCACCACAGAACAAGGCATGCAAATCCAAAACCTGAAAAGCATGGCCTTCTGGCCTTGTTCAAAAAAGAAAAGCCAATAAAAGAATACCCAAAGTTTATAATAAAATTGCCAAAGAAATTAACTGTTTTGCTGCCAAAAGAAGAAACCAAGGCCAGGGGCATGACCTATCCCCTGATAGAGCCCTATGCCTATGCCAGCATAAAAATGGACCCCAAAGAAAATGTATTGGTATATAGTGTAATCGAGCCAAAACTGGATGAACTCGAAAAACATGTTTTGGAAAGAATAAAAGAAGGTCTTATACAGATTATTGACGTATCCCTGGAGGACATAAAAAAGGAAGACGAATTACTGGATTTCATGGAATACAATATACAGCGCATTCTGATTGATTATAACATACAGCTTACTGATGAACAGTACACCAAGATAATGTACTTCATCTTCCGTGATTTCATAGGCCTTAATGAAATAGAGCCGCTGCTGAGAGACCCGTACATAGAAGACATAGGCCTGGACGGCCTTAATATTCCGATATACGTTGTACACCAGAGATATGGCTCACTCAAGACTGATGTAGTCTATAATGATATGAATAAGCTAAAGGATTTTGTCACCAAGCTGGCTGAACGCTGCGACCGTTACATCTCCTATGCAGAGCCATTGCTGGACGGCACCCTGCCTGATGGCACCAGAGTCCAGGCATCTATTGCCAAAGACGTTACAACCCGCGGCCCGACGTTCTCAATAAGAAAATTCAAGGAGTTTCCGTTTGCTCCATCAGACATAGTGAACCTTAATACCGCATCTGCTGAGATGCTTGCCTATCTCTGGTTTGTGGTTGAAAACAGCGCAAACATCCTGATAGCAGGCGGTGTTGCAACAGGCAAGACATCCTTCCTGAACACCCTTACCCTGTTCATACCGCCTGAAAGCAAGATAGTAAGCATAGAAGATACAAGAGAACTCTCCTTACCGCATGAAAACTGGATCCCAGCTGTTGCAAGAGTTGGCTTTACAGGCACAGGTACTGGAGAGATCAGTTTGTTCGACCTGCTCAAAGAATCCTTCCGCCAGAATCCTGATTATCTTATTGTCGGAGAGATCAGGGGCAAAGAAGCCTATGTAATGTTCCAGTCCATGGCCTCTGGCCATCCTTCAATCTCAACCATGCATGCAGGCTCAGTTGACGATGTTATAAGGCGCCTGCAGACAGAGCCGATTAATCTCTCATCATCGCTGCTTGAAACCTTAGATATAGTTATTGTAATGATTCACGCACGCGAGAAAGGCAAATCTGCAAGGCGTGTAAAAGAGGTTGTAGAAATAGAAAGCATAGACCAGGAAACAGGTACCCCGAGAATCTCCAAGGTATTTTTATGGGTTCCATCCAAAGACATCTTTGAGTATAAGGGAAACTCCTGGGTTCTGAACAAGATATCAACAGACAAGGGCATACCAATGAATAATATTGTCAGGGAAATTGCAAAAAGAAAAAAGCTTATAGAATGGATGGTTGAAAAAGACATAATATCCATGCAGGACGCTGCAAAGTATATCAGCATGTATTATACCAACCCAGCTAAGATCGACAAAATAATAGGTCATAGCGGTGGTTCAGAATGAAAATATTAATTTGCAGAGGCGGTTCAAAGTGGAGAGGGTAACATCCGGAGTTCCAGGCTTTGACAAGCTGGTGAATGGCGGAATACCTGAAACAGACCTTATTCTGCTTAGCGGCCCATGCGGTTCAGGCAAGACCATCTTTGGCTTAACCTTCCTCTGCTCTGCTGCAGACAAGTCTCCTGGCATATACGTCAGCTTTGAGGAAGAGCTGTCCAAGATAAGGGAAGACGCCAAGGGCTTTGGCTGGAATGTAGACAAGCTAGAGAAAGCCAACAAGCTACGCCTGCTTAAGTATGATCCCTTCAAGTTGCAGGACATCTTCGAACTGATCAACAATAATATCAGGGAGATAGATGCCAAGCGAGTAGTTATTGATAGCGTTTCAGCCCTTGGTATCTACGTAAGAGACCCGCCAGAACTCAGAAGAATGATACTTGAGATAAGCAACATGCTGAGAAAAAGCGGCTGCACCTCTATTTTAATTTCAGAGGTTCTGACAGACAACAACGAATCGCTCTCAAGATTTAACGTTGAAGAATTCGTTGCTGATGGCGTTGTATTATTGCACAATACCCTGATTGGTGATGAATACAGAAGAGGCATAAGCATATGGAAGATGCGGTCAACTGACCACAGCAAAAAAATCCATCCCTATAAAATAACAGATGAGGGTTTCACAGTATATCCAGAAGATGAGGTTATAAGCAGGAGAAGATAAACCAATGCACAGAAAACTTGTGAGATACTTTGGCAGAATAGGGCTGAAGTACATACCATCTTATTTTGAGCCTTTAAAAGAAGCGATAATAAAATCTAATCTTAACATTCTTTTTGAGTTATATGTCGGCAGGATGTTATTCATATCCTTTCTCTCATCTGTATCAGTGCTTATATCCACAGGCATAGCCTTTGTAATATTAGGCATCCCCTTTCTATTTTCAGTTATTGGCGGCTTGATATTAGCTGTTCTTGCCTTTCTTATGGTTCTGATAACCTATCACTCCTATCCGCTGCACATCTTGAGCTCAAAGAAAACTAACCTAGAAGCCAACATGCCCTTTGCCATAAACCACATGGCTGCTATTGCATCTTCCGGCGTTCAGCCCTTTGTTATCTTCAAGCTCCTCTCCATTATACCTGAATACGGTGAGATAACCAATGAGAGCAGGCGCATTGTCAGGAATATAGAGATCTTCGGCATGGATATTGTAACCTCCATAAAAAACGTTGCCAACAGAACACCGTCTGATCAATTTCACCATTTTCTCCTCGGCATTACCTCTACCATAGAAACAGGCGGCGACTTAAAGAAATACATGGAAGAAAAAGCCAAGGATGCGTTGTTCGATTACAGCATCAAAAGGGAAAAATATATACAAACGCTTTCAATGTACGCCGACATCTATACAACAGTCTTGATCGCCGCTCCGCTCTTCCTTATTACCATCTTGTCTATCATGGCCATGATATTCGAAAGCAACATCTTAGGCATGAGTATAAACACAGTCATGAAGCTAGGAGCATATGTGCTGATACCGTTTCTTAATATATTATTCATTTTATTCATCAACTATACGCAACCAAAAACATGAGAAGGTATGATATGAAGCTCATAACAATCAGCATAATCGCAGCTATAGTAGGCTTATTGATAGTTTTTATAAACATCATGTTCTTTATAGAGAATGCAACACTATTTGCCATGTTGAATATAATTGCTCTGATGACAGCCATAAGCATACCAATGCTGTATAGATATGACCGTTATAGCAAAATTAAAAAAATAGAACTTATGTTTCCCAAGTTCCTTTCAGATGTAAACACCAACATAAACACAGGCATGACCCTGCCTCAGGCCATGCGAACTGTAGCTACTGCTGACTATGATGTACTAACACCTTATGTGAAAGAGATGAGCGCAAAGATAGCCTGGGGCATATCCTTTGAGAAGTCGCTGATAGTATTTTCAAAAAAAATCGGAAGTAAAAGCCTTAAAAGGACCGTATGGACCATCATAGAAGCGCACAGATCAGGCGGCACTATTAATACAGTTCTGGAAGCAGTATCAGAAGGCCTGAGGGCCTTGGAAAAAATAAAAAAAGAAAGATCATCCAGCGTATATTCCCAGCTTCTAACAGGCTATTTAGTATATCTGATTTTTCTCGGTGTGATGATAGGCATGTCTAAATTTCTTATGCCATCCTTTCAGTGGAAGAGTGGCCCTTCTACTGAATTGGAATTGATAGGGCTCTTCAGGAACATTACAATAATACAAGGCTTATTTGCTGGTCTGGCCATAGGCAAAATGGCAGAAGGCACCATGCTGGCAGGAGTCAAGCACTCAGTAATAATGACAGCCATTGGCATAGTAATCTTCATGCTTTTTATAGGATAGAAATTATTAATTTAGACCTGTCATTCTAAACCTATTTATATAACAAAAAACATATGTTAGTCATTGATGTTAGTCAATAATGTTAGTCATTGCACGGATAGGTCATGCCAATGCTGGATGAAAACTTAAGCAAAAATATCATGCAAACGCTCAGAAAAGCTGACTGCAGCCTGACCATAGATGAGATAGCGAACAGAACGAAAATCCACAGGGTAACTGCATCCAAGTATCTTGCTGTTCTTGAGGCAGTGGGCACTGTAAAAATGAGGAGTGTAGGCAAAGCCAAATTATTTCTTCTGAGGGGTAAGCATGAAAAATAATATTTTTAATAAGGGAATGAGATTAGAAGGAGAGAAGAACAAACCGACGCACCAAAAGGTGCGTCTATGTGGTTCTAGGTTCTGCTCCTCTGAGGGGTCGCCATGAAAGATAAGAATAAACTAATTATTGCAGTTATTTTATTAGCACTCTTGCTGCCTCTTGCAGCAACCCAAGAGCCGCAAAGAAAAGTAACCCTGATGCTTGACTTTAATATAAACGGCATTGAAAATGACAGGGCAGAAGTAGATGGCAACGGAATCGGCTTCTATTATCCAGCTAGCATTGAAAACTATTATGTCTGCCTGGAAGACACCAACTCACTAGCAGCCTTTGGCATTGCAAGCAGCGGTAGTTTAAATTACATAAACCTGTCAAAGCCAGGCAATTACACCATGCAGCTTTCCCAGAATTCAGGCAGTAAGTTCATCCTGCCTGTAACCAGAGGCAGTTGCAATGCAATAAAAAACCAAATGCCAGGCATAGCATCACAACAATTCTTTATCCCGTATGCATCTTTCATAAAAAGGCCCAATATTGTAACCTATCTTGTCTTGAATTACAGCATAGATATTGTTGGAGCTTTCTCAAAAAGAAGTGATTTCATACTGACCATGGAAAAAAACAACAGTCAGATAATAATGGGAGGCAGATAATGAACACGATAATGTCAGCAGTTATTGCAATTTTAATAGTGTTGACAACCTCTTTCATAGTCTTGAATGCAGCCTCTGCTGTCATCGAAAGGAACAAACCAATGCAGATCTTCAATGAAGCCAGATACACCATGAGCAATCTCCATTCTGTAATAGACGAACTGATGTTTGAGGCATCAGGAGCAAGAAGAAGCATAAACCTCATTGTAGACGGCGAGTTTATAGTAGCAGGCAATGAGAATAGAATAAAATATAAGGTCTACAACTTCATGCTCGAGCCAGGAAAAAGAACAGAAGATGATATGCAGATAATATACGGGCCAGTCATGAAGGCCTATGAAGAAGATATAAACAATGACAGCATACCTGACCTTGTTCTGGAAAACGACTATGTTCTGTTTGCCATAAAAAAGCTTAACGGCGCAGTCAATACCTCAGACATGATAACCATGATGCGAAACAAGGATCTGGACATAAATATAACACCCAAGAGCGCTGTAATGATCGATGACATGTTCAATACCTCATACGGTAGTGGCTATACTGAGTTAACCCAAGAAGGATATGACCTTTCATCATCTTCCATAAGCCTATGGATGAACTCTGCTTCAGGTATTACCTATGAAGCTGTCTTTACCCTTGAAGCAGGAAGCGATTTTGTTGAAATGGAGGTAAAGCTATGAAAGCTGCAGGTGTAATAGCAATTGTCATATTTATTGCAATGCTCTTGGTGCAGCTTAGCTTTGCAATTAGTTCGCCAGGCTTTAATTCATTCGGAAGAAGCGTGACCATGAACTTCGCTTTTCATATAGGCAATAGCAAGAGCAATGATACTATAACGTATACAGACAGATATATCTCGTCTCATGATGAAGTCGCAGTTCTTGCCTTAGTATCTGGTTCAGCTTTTGGCACATCCTTCAGCGAGTTAGTCAATGACTATAAATTAGAAATTAGGCAGCCCCTGGAAAATAACAGGTTCTTCCTGGCCTTTACAGCAGGCGATAACCAAAGCATAGCCAGTAAAGCAAACCTGAGCATCATAATACCAAAAACCTTTGGTGAGCTTACTAAAAGCCCAACCTCCTTTCCAGTTTACCTGAGACTGGAATACAGCGATATAGATATAATCAACAGCATCAGATGGGGGCTTGGCCCAAGAGAGCTTATCATCAAAAATGAAGGAGACATCAATAATAGGCATAAAATATCAATAGAGCTGATAAAATAGATCAGTGATTAGCAAATGAAAATAATATATTTACAGGATGAGGATAGAAGTAGAAAACAAATTAATATATCTTTTATAGGAGAGGAAGTTGATAAGAATGAGAACCTTAGGTTCTCGTCTTATAAAGGGAAGATATCGAGGAAAAGAAAGAAACAAACTGACGCCGAAGGCGTCTTTGCGGTGATTGTCTAATGAAAGCAGCATCATATTTAATAGGTCACTCTCTTGTAATAGGCTTTAGCCTGTTACTTATTTTTATCGTGGTAGCCACCCTCAATTCCGTGGGGGATGATTACAGATCCTTCGGAGGAAAAAATGAAATTCATCAGCTGTGTGAAATAATAAAATACAGTACAGAAAAAATATACAACCCTTCTGATTATATCTCACCGACAACTAGTACCATGGGAAGGATAAATTTGGTTTTGCCGGATAAAATAGCAGGAATCATTTACAAGGCAAGCATTGTTAATGATTCAGTCTTCATTACAACAATGGCAAAGCCAGTTATCAATACAACATGCAAAACCAACCTTAACGCAACCCTTTCTGGCTCAACCAGTGGCGGTGAAACAGAAATTATTTGGGTAGCCCATCCCTACAAAAAAGACGAAATAATAATGCGAATGGTGAATGGATGAAAAAAAGAATAATAATGCCTACTAAGAGGATGAAGATAGAAGGAGAGGAACAAACCGAAGCACCTGCGGTGCTTCATTGTGGTTTTGGTTTCTCCTCTAAAGGGACAGTACAGGTTGACTATGTATTTGCAGTCAGCGCCTTTATACTGATATTCGCCCTGATCATTCAGTACACAACCAGTTATTATACCAAAACCAATGAACTGACAGATATTATGCTGCTGAGAAGCGATGCAATGAGCATATTATCAATCACAGATTGCGATGAGGCTTATCCATGCTTGCAGTCGCATGCTTACAGCTTTTATATCCTTGTCAATAATACGCAGGAAAATCTGATAAACCAAAGCCATTCAGTATCAGACCTTTTAGATGAATTAGTAATATTTAACCTTGATGATATCTATGAGAACCCAGACCCCAACTCTATTGTAATATATTACAACAATACATCAGTAAATTATCAAAGGTCTGACCGCGAGATAACCTTCAAGACTGATATCAATGCCAGTCATGCCCAATGGTTTACAGTTTATTTTGATGACGATAGCAATTTTGCTGATAGGTCAACCTCTGTTGTCGGCAACGATAATCTCACAGAGAAGGTCTATCCAATCGAAAAGATCTATCTGCTGCAGTACAGAAAACTGGAGCAATTAAAAAATTCCGGTTATGCATCTAGTAATCTGCACCTAACCATCTACAATGAAAATAACCAGACCTTTTTTGCTTATGGCAGTGATGTGCCAAAAAGAGGCAACGTAGTAGCTTTGCAAAAGAACCTTGCATATCAAGATTCAATAGGCAATGTAGAATTCGGAAAATTTGTTGTGCAGGTATGGTAAAGGAGAAAAATATGAATAAAGTAATATTTTTCAGTAAGAGGATGAGGATAGAAGGAGAGGAACAAACCGAAGCACCTGCGGTGCTTCATTGTGGTTTTGGTTTCTCCTCTAAAGGTTATATCTATACCCTTGAGGTTATGATAGCCATATCCATAATACTCATCTCAGCAGCCTTTATCTTTGGAAAACCGCCTGTGAAACCAGAGATGGAGCTAAGCATAATAAAGCAACAGGGCTTTAATGCAATTGAATATTTGGATCAGAAAGACTTGCTAAGGCAGTTGAATGATGCAGAGCTTGAGGATAAACTCAGGTCTTTATTGCCAAGCAGCCTCCAGTTAAAAGTAAATAACAATGCAGGCCTGCCTAACCAGACAGTCATCGCCGTGGATTATTATATATCAGGATACAAGGGTACCTATCTCGGCAAAAGAATTCGATTATTTTTATGGGAGGAAATATAATGAACGGTAAAATAATATTGCCTACTAAGGGAATGAGAGTAGAGAGAGAAGAAAGAGTAAGTAAAATAATATATTTACAGGATGAGGATAGAAGGAGAAACCTTGGTGTCTCCTCTAAAGGGCAGATGTTCATAATAGCATCTATTATAATACTCTTGGGACTGATAATGCTGAAGAATATTATCGGAATCTATGCAACCGTTGAAGAGCAACAGCATCAAGAAACTGATATAGCAGATAAGCAGCTAATAAACATAAAAAGCGAATATGAACGCATCCTGGGCCTAGCCACTTTCAGCCCAGCGTCAGGCCTTGATTATTTATCCAGTTTTTCATCCCTTGTTCCAGGAAAGAAATTATATCTTTATGTGCGAATTAATGGCTCAGTCTTCAATGTCACAGTCGGCAATTTCCTTGATGACAAGATAAATTGCACCCTGAGAGCCACATCCTCATCACCATCAGAATATTTTATCGGTGTTTTAAACAACAAAGCTTATGCAACCAGGGAATTCCAGGCATTGAGCAATAACATCAACCTAACCCTTAGCTATGAGCAACAGGGATCAAGCATAATCGAAACCATACCAATAGATGTTTCAAAAGATTTTATAATAGGGTTCTTTGACATAGCCCTTGAAAAAAAAGGCATGCTTGTCAGAACCAAAGAAATATATAAGTTAAGGTGATAGTCATGAATCCCTTGCTTTCGATGATGCTTCTGCTTCTTATAGCCATATTAGCCATAGCTGTTGTTTTATCAGCAGGCCAGTCTGCTATTGATAAGGCCTCTGGTAATGATAAATTCAGAGAAGCAGCGGATATAATGAAATTTATTGATAATAGCATAAGCAGCGTAGCTGAAGAAGGTGCTGGCGCAAAGAGAATACTAAAATTCTCTTCGCCAGGCTATTTCGAAACCATACCCAGAGAGAATGCATTACAATTCCATGCAGAATCATCTGTGCTGGAGTACCTTTCACGCAAAATTATAGGAAATTTAGTTTATATATCTGGCAATGATGTTTCATGTTATTCTGACGATAATCTGACAATGGAAAATTCATACCTTAAAGCAGTTTTTAAAAAAGTAGATCCTATGTCCGCTATAAACACAGAAGACAGTATTATGCTGCTAAAGGAAAAGACCCTCAATACAGAAATATATCCGACCAACTCGTCAGTAGTAATAGATGACAATCCAGCAACTGCTTCTGGCATCGGCTACAGCGAAATACTGAAAACAGGCGCCAGTCTTCCAGCATGCAGCACGCATTTTTATGTCAATTCAACCGTCAGCTACGATATTTATTATACCCTTTATGCAGGCGCAGACTTTTTAGCAGTTGAAGTAAGAAATATTGCTTAAATATTATAAAACTATTTAAACAGCCTCAATCAAATAAAAAAAGGTGAAGTAAATGACAATGAAAGGTATATCGCCACTGATAGCTGCTGTTATGTTAATCTTCATAACAATGATAATAGCAGGTATTATGGCAACATGGTCAACAAGCCTTTTCAGGGCACAGACATCAGAGTTAGCGTGTGTAGGAGCCTTGAGTGTGGATTACCCATCCTTCGACGCTGGTGTAGTGAATGTAAAAATCAAAAACACAGATGACAAAGTAGAGCTTTCAGGCCTTAGAGTTTATCTGGAATACAGCAACGCAAGCAAGAACAAAGATTATCTAGCAAGCGATCATGGTATTACAGACCCCCTCACACCAGCAAGCGTCGACTGGTTCAGTGTTGATACAGAAGATTCAAACGAACCTGTTAGTCTCGAGGTAATGGCACTCAGCTGTCCAAAAGGCTCTGTATCAGTCAACTTCTGATAAATTATTTTTTTATTTTTTTAAATTCTCTACTTTAAAATAATAAATACTATATTCTATAATAATGTAATCATGAAAGCAGTATCCCAGCTAATAGGAGGAGCCTTGCTGATTGCAATTGTGCTGACAACTGCATCCATACTTATGCAATGGACTACCATCTTCTCTGAAAAAGAAACAGAAGAAATAAAAACAGAGACAGAGCACGAGCTGAGATGCCAATATGCTGAATTATACATAAGCAATGTCACCTACGACTGCAATATTTTTTGTGAAGGTAGTGTAGGCGCATATTGCAACGGCTTCCCATTCAATTGCATTGTACACAACGAATCCATACAAAACTGCACTATAGCAGACTGTACATGGCTTCCAGCAGGCTGTGGCGGAACCCCATTCTCTTGTATCAAACACAACCAATCCCAGACCAACTGCACCATAGCAGACTGTACTTGGGACCCAGCACATTGCGGAGGAACACCAAATGTCTGTAGCAGTTACGGAACACAAAGTCCTTGCCAGGATGCAGACTGTACATGGAATCCATCATCATGCTCTAACAATGGCAACTGCGACTCATCAGGTACCTGTGCCAGCTGCCCAGGATGTTCAGGCGGTAGTGGAGGAACTTGTTCAAACAAGCCAGGAGGTTCTTGTACCTCATGCTCTGGCCAGAGCTCTTGTATTAATTGTTTATCTGCCAGCTGCGTCTGGGATACAGGCAGCAGAAAAGTATTCAACGACGGCTTTGAAACAGGAGCATCTTGGACTAATTTTACTGAAACATCAGGCACTGGTTGGCAGAACGTACTTAATGCAGCATGCGGTGGAGCTACATCATGTTATGATGGTAGCCGTTGTGCCTGCGCAGAAAATGGTGCTACTAATGTGTTGGTGCAAACTACTGCTATAGCTTTAACTTCATACAGCGATTGCATACTTTCTTGGGCAATATGGATAGACTCTAGCTTTGATGCTGGAGAATATGCATATGTTGATGTACAGAACAGCACCAATGGCTGGAAAAATATATTTTCCTGCACTAACGGGCAAGCGTGCGAGAATAACGCATGGACTGTATATACCTATAACATAACTAGTGGTATAGGCTTGAATAATAACTTCAAGGTAAGATTTCAGGCAGTTGGCAATGATGCTAATGAAGAATTACTTGTAGATGCAGTAAATATAACCTGCTTGGGCACAGCTAGCTGTTCAGGAAACCTTGATTGCAGCGCATATACAAGCGAAGGAGCATGTACAACCTGCTCCCAATGCCAGTGGACACCATCAACAAGCTGCACAGGCACGCTAAACTGCCCTACTTTTAATTCTAACCAGGCTTCATGCCAGGCCTGTAACCAATGTAGCTGGACACCAGGAAGCTGTAGCGGCACGCCAAGTTCCTGCAGCACCTATTTATTGCAAAGCACATGCGCACCAAAAGGCTGCACATGGTACCCAAATAATTGTACAGGAACCCCAGGCATATGTGGAAACCATATTAGCAGTCAGACCAACTGCACAACATCAGGCTGTAGCTGGAATTCACAGAACTGTACAGGAACCCCAGGCAATTGCGGAGCGCATAACAGCAGTGAATCAGATTGCGCAACATCAGGCTGTACATGGGTGCCAGGAGAGCCAGGCAGCTGCACAGAGGCTGATCATCACAATATCACATACAATATCAGCAATCTTGGTTCCATAACCTTCTCAATCGATGAAATACTCATAAGAAATACAACAGGTTATCTATTCATATACAATATAAGCGAAGCAGCCATAACCCCAGGAAATACAACAAACATTATAGCCGAAAACACCAACAAAAAACTTAATCATACAATCCAAGAGATAATTATAGCCAGCAAGAACTGCCCTAAAACAGCCAGGGACATCTACCCAGGCGATTATATAAATTACGTGAATTGCTGATTACCCTTCATTTTTAAACCTTTCCACTTAATTTATTTCTGGAGGCTAGGTTGGGTCACTAGCGGCGGCCTGTTGCCAGCAATCCGCTATAGCTGGAACCGAAGTTCAAGGGCGATAATATCAAGACTCATGGTCCAGTGTCAGAGCGTCGAAGCTCAGTCCCTTGGGATTTCAGCATGGCGAAAATGGTCAGGACCGGAAGGTAGCAGCCATAAACTATGTTCGGGATGCTCAGGGGATCGCTGAGTGGAGCAATGATATTGGGACAAACCATGAATTCTGTTATTATCCACCGAGGATGTGCCTCCACTAATATTTTTCTTTCAAACTTTTTTCTAAAAAGTTTGATCAAAAACTAGAGAAAAAGAAAAGGTTGAAATATGGAACAGCGAGAAATCAGAGATCTTATAATATCTGCCATGGTTCTGGCCTTTGTTTTTGCCTACTCAGGCATCGGTAATTTTGAAAAGCTTATATTTGATTTTCCTATAGCATTGCTTGTTATTTCCCTTGGCTTTATACTGCACGAGCTTGGCCACAGGCAGATTGCAAGAAGATTCAAATGCTATGCTGAGTTCAGGTTGTGGAAACAAGGGTTGTTGCTTGCTGTCCTGATAGCCTTCATAAGCAGTGGTAATTTTATATTCGCTGCACCAGGGGCAGTGATGATATATCCACGCGCGGATTTGTGGGGCAGAACTGCTTCTTTGTCCAGGCGAAGCGCAGGCCTTATTTCAATAGCAGGACCAATAGTTAATATAATCCTGGCAGTATCATTTTTAATATTAAATCTTGTTTATCCGTTAACTGTATTTGGGACAAACGTGTTTCAGTATGGCGCCTTAATCAACACATGGCTCGCCCTTTTCAATCTAATTCCTATCCCTCCGTTAGACGGCTCCAAGATCTTTGCATGGAACCTGAAGATCTGGGGCGCGATGATCGCAGCAGCAGTAGCACTGATGTTCTTCGTATGATCAAATTCTTTGGTTTGCCTATTAGCATAACCCTTATTTAATCTGGCAACCAATAACTAATAGCAAAAAATATACAAAACAATTATAAGGAGCTGAACAAAGCCATGGTCGATGAAGTTGTTATTGGTCGGGACGACGAAGACATGAAGAAATACGGAAGAGAAGGAACAATAGTATTAGGCAAGCACCTCGTAGGCACAGGTGAGGATGCACATCTTACAACATCAGTTCTTCTTGACGTGCTCAGACCGCATGTTCTGATAATATCAGGCAAAAGAGGCTATGGTAAAAGCTATTCCATGGGCATTATAATAGAGGAAGTTTTGAAACTACCAGAGAAAACCAAAGAGAATATCTGTGCCCTAGTGCTAGACACGCAGGGCATCTTCTGGACCATGAAGAGCCCTTCTGAAAAAGACGCAGATCTTCTTAATGATTGGAACCTCAAGCCCAAAGGGTTTGATATATACGTATGCGTACCTGAAGGCCAGGAAAAAACCTTCTCAGATGCAGGCGTTGAGTTTGATGCCTCTTTTTCCTTTCTTCCGTCTGAATTAACAGCTGATGACTGGGTTAGCGTCTTTGATTTAAAGCCAAACGAGCCGCTAAGCATACTGTTGCAAAGGTCAATTTCAAAGCTTTCTGGCAACTACACAATAGATGATATTGTTTCTAAAATCAGTGAGCAAAAAGGCTTTGACAATGAAAAGATGGCCCTGGAAAATATGTTTGAAGCAGCAAAGACATGGGGCATCTTCGGAGAAGCCATGATGCCTCCTATTCTCGAGCCAGGAAAAGTAACAGTTCTTGATGTAAGCCTTACGCCTCAGAACGTCCGCTCATTGATGCTGGCCCTAATCAGCAGAAAGATATTCGAGGAGCGTGTCATGGCAAGAAGAAAAGAAGAACTCGCAGAAATAGAGATGACCTCCCTGAAAAGAGTTCCCTTGTGCTGGATATTTATTGACGAAGCCCACAACTTCATACCAGATGAAGGCCATCCGCCGTCACTAGAAATCATGCAAAGAATAATCAAGGAAGGCAGGCAGCCAGGCATATCCCTTATTCTTGCAACTCAAAGGCCTGAAAAGCTGCACTCCGACGCAATCGCCCAGTGCGATATGATAATATCCCACAGGCTAACTGCCAAGCCAGATATAGACTCGCTGAAGGCCATAATGCAGACCTATATGCTCTATGATATAAGCAAGTACATAGAAGAGCTGCCAAAATTAAAAGGCACAGCTATAATACTTGATGACAACAGCGAGAGAATCTATAAAATAAGAATGCGGCCTCGCCAGAGCTGGCACGCAGGCGCAAGCCCGATTTTATTTTGAAGACATTGAAAACTGCTGTTTTCGGACAGTAGATGAATTGCTTGTGTTCCAAGAACCAGAATAAGATACATCAAGCTGCCATCCTTGGCTTTACTTAATGATAAAATTGCCTAAGCAAATTAAATGACATCTCCTGTGCTCTTTGCATATGTCTTTCTGACTTCAACTCGTAATGAAGTCAAAAATAAATAATTTATAAAAAGAAAAATAAAAAACTCTAGCACGAATATTCAGTCGGACCAGCAGGTGCTACTACCTTTACCATTTTGCCTACGCAGCTACTAACAAGTGTACAATTGGTCAATTTGCTAGGACTTAATACTTTATCTTGCCAATTCCCTGTACATTTACTATCAAGTGTACCAGCTACGTATACTGAAAGTTCATTGGTTGTGTTTATATCACGGGTTCCGATATTGCTTACATACAAGTTCGTGCCGCCTACAGAATCTATTCTGATTGCTTTGCTTAGTCTCTCAGTTGTCTGGGCCGCCTGCTCCTGTGCCTCTGTTCCTACAGTTGTCATTATGGTCGAGAAATACCCGAACGCAAAGCCGACAACTGCAATTGTTATCAGCAACAGGAGAATAGTTGCCACAACTGGCGTTATTCCCTTCACTTCATATCACCTAACCATTTAATAGTGAAAAGCGGTATATAAAGATTTTTTAATCATTTTACTAACATCATAAGCAATATCTTTATTGCGATTAGCGCTGTAAGCACGATCATAATTATCTTCATGCCCTTCTTTATTCCGGTTTTTTTGAAACCATATGTTAAGCCAACAAACAATCCGCCAAAATGAGCAATATATGAAACATTGCCTGTAGGCTCTGCAATAAAGCCATAGAAATTGTAGACAGCATAAAAAGCGCCTAGAAGTGCCAGAGGCATTGGAATTATAAACGGAGCAAATGAAAGGTCAATAGGCCTTAAAAGAACGCCTGCGCCTATTAATGCAAAAATTCCAGCAGAAGCCCCTATTGCCAGCGAGTCAAATGGATATACCAGCAGTGACATAAGGTCGCCTAGAAAAGAGCCAATGAAAAATATAGCCAGCATCCTTGCATAGCCGATCTCCTTCTCAACTGCTATGCCAAAAAAGAACAGGACAAATATATTGGATAAAAGATGAACTAAATTAGCATGCATGAATATGGAGGTTACCAGCACATAAGGCCTTTCCAGCATATTATTGCCAGAAAATCCGTAGGTCTCATAAAATTTGTTTATGCCTGCTTCATCACCTATAAAAAGCAGAGGAAAGAAGAACCCAATCACACATATCAGTATCAGAAGAATTGTAAGCTTCACTCTAAAAGCACCTTATACTCTCTTTATCTGAGACAATTTATATTCTTTTAATGCACATGTAGGTTAATTTAACCCACATTTACAATCAAAATCAGAAATTTTCCATATATTCTGTACAACCGAAAACATTTTAAAAGCCCAATAGGAAAAGATATACATTACACGTCTGGACAACGTGTAACAATTATTATTGCAATCTGGACAATTGCGATAAATATGGACTATTTTATCGCGAATTTAGACAATCATATTTATTGGACTATTTCTCGGACTAAAGGAGTATGTCAAACTGTATTAAAACGGTTTTCGATGACAGGAGATATATAATAAAAAATATAAGAAATGCTGGGGGAGATGCTTATGGCTGCCAATATGAGATTTAGTAATATGGAATCAGAAGATTTTGAAGCGCACAAAGCCAAGATTTTAGCTATCGGATGTGGCGGTGCTGGTAATAATACTATTACCTCACTAACTGAGAAGAACATCAAAGGAGCCAATACTGTTGCTATTAACACTGATGCCAAACACCTGAGCATAAGCAAGGCAAATCAGAAAATACTCATAGGAAGAGAGATTACCAAAGGCCTTGGTGCAGGTGGTTATCCTGACATAGGCAAGAATGCAGCACTGGAAAACAAGGATGACCTGAGAAACCTTTTGCGCGGCGTTGATCTGGTATTTCTTACATGCGGCCTTGGAGGCGGTACAGGTACAGGTGCGCTGCCTGTTGTAGCAAGGTTGGCTAAAGAAGCAGGTGCCATAACCATAGCAGCTGTTACCCTGCCATTCAAGCTAGAGGGTGCAAGAATCCTCAAGGCAGAAGAAGGTCTTGTACAGATGAGAGAGGTCTGCGATACTGTTATTGTTATAGAAAACCAAAGATTGCTAGAGTTTGCTGGTGATATGCCACTTAAACAGGCCTTTGGCGTAGCAGATGATCTAATTGCTACCATGATAAAAGGCATAACAGAAACCATATCAGAGCCTTCATTAGTTAATCTAGACTACGCAGATGTCAGGGCAATTATGCGTTGCGGAGGCGTTGCAACCATCGGAGTCGGCGAAAGCGACACACAAAACAGGGCAGAAGAAGCAGTTTCAAAGGCATTGAATCACCCCCTGCTTGAGGTAGATTACAGAGGCGCAGTAGGTGCCCTTATCCAGGTTATTGGCGGAGAAGACATGCGCCTGGACGAGATTAACATGATCGGCGAGAGGATAAGAAACCAACTTGACCCAGATGCACAGGTTATCTGGGGCGCCCGCATACTGCCAGAATACAAGGACAAGATCCAGGTTATAACCATCATAACTGGCGTAAAGTCAGCATTCATCCTCGGACCTATTCAAAAAGAAGAGATAAAGAAAAGCCGAGTGTCAAAAGAGCTTGGCATAGAAGTCATAAATGACTAGTATTATACTGACCACACCCCAAGAAAAAAGGGCAGCTGGAGTAAGAGATGGGGATCAGGATGAACGATCATCCCATCCTCAGTGATCTGATTCCAGCTGCCTTCTTTTTCTATTTTTGACTTCTTGTCATTCATCCTACACATAAAGGTGTAGGTTTTCTGTAGAAGTCAAAAAGAAATCTACAAAGAAACCCCTACATTTATGTAGGGGTTATGCAGAGATTTCATTTTTTTTAAAATAAGCAAAAACCTATTTAAAATCAAAAAATTTATACCAGCAGGCATAATTATATACCATGAAAGAAAGACGCCGCTTGTCCCCAGGCGAAATCATAGACATGTACAAAAAAGGCGAGCGAGACTTTAGCAACGTCGAATGCACTGGCAATGACTTCATTGGTATAGATTTATCAGGGATTAATTTTTCCAACTCAAAGCTTGAATATTCCGGCTTCGAAGAATCAAATCTTACAGGAGCGAACTTTACTAACTGCAACCTCCAATGGTCAAGCTTCCGACATTCTAATCTAACTAAAACAAATTTCACAGGCGCAGATTTGTCATACGCACTTCTCAATGATGCAATAGTTGAAGGTACAATATTAAGAAAAGCCAATCTTTCATGGGCCCTTATGTTTAATGTAAACCTTCATGCAGCAGATATCACAGACGCCAACATAGCAACTCTTGCAACCCATCCATCCCAGATAACAGAAGCAGGCTCTGCCATTATGCAGGAAAGGCTTCTGAGAATGAAGCATAAGCTGCCATATGACCTGTGGCTTGTTCTGAAATCATCTGTCAACAAGCATATGTATGAAGCCCAGAAAGCTCAAAGGCTCAATTTGTCAGATACACAGCAATTTGGAGTAGGAAAGCTGGGTTATGGAAGCCACAGCAGTGGCGATACACCATCTGACCATGTCTATGTTGGTGGCAAGCTTACTTACGGCGTAAGAGGCAATGCCTACAAGCGCGACAATGCTTATGTGAGATGATATGAAAACTCGTTTTTGGGAAATCGACTCGCTTCGTGGTATTGCGATTTTAATGATGATAATCTTCCACTTTCTTTATGACTTGAATGTCTTCGGCAATTATAATTTTAATCTGTACTCAGGCTTCTGGTGGCTGTTCGCAAGAATAACAGCTGCTATCTTTATCTTGCTTGTAGGCATTTCGCTGACACTAAGCTATTCAAGGACTAAAGCACCTTTCACAAAATACCTGAAAAGAGGTATTAAAATATTCTCATGGGGTTTGCTCATAACCCTGGCAACATGGCTTTTCCTCAGAAACGGTTTCATAATCTTCGGCGTTCTTCACTTTATAGGCATTGCCATTATTATTGCTTACCCGCTTATCAGATTAAGAATAAAAAATCTCATTCTAGGCATTTTCATCATATTTATAGGAATTTATTTATCGTCCTTTGCCTTTAATTTCTCATATCTGCTCTGGCTAGGCTTTGTACCATATAATTTCTATACCTTTGATTATTTTCCAATACTACCGTGGTTCGGCGTAATACTAATCGGAATATTTCTAGGAAATAAATTATATCCCAATGCAAAAAGAGCCTTCAGTATTATTGATCTATCAAAATTCAGAGTAATAAAATTGCTCAGCTTCCTTGGCAGGCATTCATTATTTATTTATCTGCTGCATCAGCCAGTCATAATTATAATAGTGAATATATTCATACTATAGTTTTCTATAATAATTTGCACCTAAAATAATGTTTATAAATTTTAAGATCAAGCAAATGAATATGGTAAACGAACCTTATAGAAACGGTGTTGAACATCTGAAACCTACAGTGATCCCAGCATATGACACACAACATCCTGCAGACGAACCCCCGTTTTACAGTAAAGAACTCCTAGGTCTTGATCATATGGGAGTTCTTGAACTTGAGTTAGCAGTTAAAGGACGTGTATTTGACCTTTAAACCAAAATATCAAACCAGTTATAACAACAAACCGAAATTAAATTACTTTTTATTATAAACCTTTATAGCGCTTTATTTATTTGTGGTAAAGTCTTTTTCCAGCTTCAAGGAAATTTATTAAGCTTTATTCCCAATTAATTTCTATGCCAAAGCAAAGAACTAAGAAAAAAGCCACTAAAACTATCAAAAAAACCAAGGAGAGAATAACCCTGGAAACTGTCAGGCACGTTGCCCGCTTGGCAAGATTAGAACTAAGCGAGAGCGAGCTGGCAAAGTTCCAGAAAGACCTGAACGATGTTCTTGTCGCGTTTAAGGAATTAGACAAAGCCCCTGCTACTGCAAAGCCATCCTTTCAGCCATTGCCAATAAAGAATGTTCTGCGTGATGATGCAGTAGAAAAGACACTAAGCCAGGAGCAGGCGCTGGCGAATACCAAGCACAAGGAAAAAGGCTTCTTCAAAGGACCAAGAGCTGTATGAGGCAATATAATGAAGTACAACATCTCAGTAAAGCAGTTCATAGATCAAGGCAAAAATATAGATCATAATGATTTTCACAGCAAATTAATTGAAGAATTGAAGAGGATAAACAAGAAATTCCATTTGCTGCAGTGTATTGATGAATCCAAACCGCAGGCTAAACCAAGCCTTTTCAGCTTACCGATATCAGTAAAAGACAATATCTGCACTAAAGGATTGCAGAGCAGCGCAGGCTCACAAATCCTTAATGGTTATATACCGCCATTTGATGCAACATCTGTGGCAAGAACAAAAGAAGCAGGCGGCGCGGTTATTGGAAAAACCAACCAGGATGAATTTGGTTTCGGCACATTCTCAACCAACTGTGGTTACGCTGTTCCTAAGAACCCGCTTGATCCTGAGAGAAGCTGTGGAGGCTCATCCGGCGGAGCAGCAGGATTAGTTGCAGCTTTAGATTATCCGCATATCGCTTTAGCAGAATCAACAGGCGGATCAATATCCTGCCCAGCTGCATTCTGCAGCGTAGTTGGCTTAACCCCTACCTATGGTTTGGTATCTCGTTATGGTTTAATCGATTATGCTAACAGCCTTGACAAGATAGGGCCAATTGGAAAATGCGTTTACGACATCGCGCTAGCGCTTTCTATAATAGCTGGCCATGACAACAGAGATTCTACATCTTTGAAGGTTCCAGCAAAAGACTATACCAAATGCCTTGGCAAAGACATCAAGGGCATGAAAATTGGAGTGCCAAAAGATTATTTCAATAACATTGACAAGAAAATAGAAAAATATGTATGGGATGCAATAAAAAAATTAGAGAGTTTAGGCGCAACCTACAAGGAAATCTCACTGCCGACCACAAAATATGCTCTTTCATCTTATTATATAATTGCAACAGCAGAAGCATCTACCAATCTTGCAAAATACTGCGGCATGCGTTATGGCCTGCATCTTGAGATGGGAGGCAACTTTAATGAATATTTTTCTCGCGTTCGCTCCAAAGGCTTTGGCGAAGAAGCCAAGCGCAGGATTATTTTGGGAACGTTCGCAAGATTGAGCGGTTACAGAGAGGCATATTATCTGAAGGCCATGCGCGTTAGAACAGCAATAATACAGGATTTCAAACTAGCTTTCAATAAATTTGATGTCATAGCAGCTCCAACCATGCCAGTTCTTCCGCCAAAATTCTCTGAAATCGCGAAACTATCGCCCCTTCAGAATTATCAGATGGATATATTAACAGTTCCTGCCAATCTTGCAGGAGTGCCTATGATCTCTATACCCGCAAAGAAAGGCAAGATGATCGGCCTTCATCTAATAGGCGACCATTTACAGGAAGAGAAAATATTGCAGGTTGCAAGCGCTTATGAGGCGATGAAATGAACCGTCACATGGCATTAACCCTGCTGAAAGAGAACCTGAAAAAAGAGCACATGCTTAAGCATTGCTTGGCAGTTGAGGCAATAATGCGAGGCCTTGCTGCATGTCTGCGCAAAGACCAGGAACAATGGGGCTTAGTTGGCTTGGTTCATGATATAGATTTTGAGCGCATCAAAGATACAAGCGAGCATGGAATAATTGCAGAGGAAATCCTGAAAGACGATGTAGATAAAGATATCATAAGAGCAATAAAATCCCATAATTTTGAGAACACAGGCATTCAGCCAGAAACACGGATGGAGAACGCGCTCATAGCAGCAGACGCTGTATCAGGCTTAGTAGTCGCCTGCGCCTTGGTCATGCCATCTAAGAAGTTAGAAGAGGTACGTGTTGAGTCAATTACAAAGCGTTTCAAGGAAAAAGACTTTGCAAGAAATTGTAATCGCGAAAAAATACTCTACTGCGAAAAAATTGACTTGGATAAGGAAAAATTTTTTGAAATAGCACTGAACTCGCTGAAAAATATAGCTAATGAGTTGGGATTGTAATATGAATACTAAAGGGAAGATAATAGAAAAAGAAAGAAACAAACTGACGCACTTCGTGCGTCATTGTGGATGGTGTCTTGTCTAATGAATTGGAGTTGTGATAATATGCTTAATAAGAGGGAAGATATCGAGGAAAAGAAACCGTAGGTGTCTTGTCTATGAAAATCGGTCTTGAAGTCCATTGCCAGCTGCTGACCAAGTCAAAGCTCTTTTGCGGCTGCCCGAATATTACAGCCAAAGAGCCCAACAGCGTTGTATGCGACTACTGCATCGGCCTGCCAGGCACCAAGCCGAGGATAAACAAAAAAGCAGTAGACTTCGCTATTCAGGCAGCTCTTGCGCTGAACTGTAAGATCGCAGGTGAGACCTTCTTCTCAAGAAAATCATATTTCTATCCTGACATGGCCAAAAACTTCCAGATAAGCCAGTTCGAGATACCGCTTGCAAAAAACGGCTGGCTTAAAACAGGCAAAAAGAAGATTCGCATAACAAGATTGCACATGGAAGAAGACCCTGCAAGAATAGTTCACGTCGGCTCTATTACCGAGGCTAAATACGTGCTCGTAGATTACAACCGTTCAGGCACACCGCTCTGCGAGATAGTTACTGCGCCTGACTTTACCAGCCCGAATGAAGCAAGGCAGTTCCTTCAGGAATTGTCATCTATTTTAGAATACCTGGGTATCTTTGACCCTAATCTAGAAGGCTCGATGCGTGTAGACAGCAACATATCTTTGGATAAGAATGATATGAAAGAAGCAAAAGGCATTCGCGTTGAGATAAAAAACATCACAGGCTTCAAGGATGTTGAGCTTGCATTGAATTATGAGATAATAAGGCAGAAAAACATGCTGCGGACCGGCAAAGAGATTGTCCGCGAGACCCGTGCATGGGATGCAGCAGCTGGCGTTACCCGCTCTTTGCGTGTAAAAGAAGAAGAGGAAGATTATGGCTATATCTTCGAAGGCGACCTGCCAAAACTTACAATTTCTAAAGAAAAAATAACTGAAATAAAGAAACACCTGCCAGAGCTAGCTTCGCAGAAAATCAGGCGTTATGAAAAGCAGTTTTCCATACCCTATAGTTTATCAGTTTCAATAACATCTGAACCTGATCTTGCAGATATATTTGAGCAAGTCATAAAAGAAATAGATCCGATGACTGCAGCCAACTTCTTTGCAAAGGAGCTGAAGAAAACCCTGAATTTCCGCAACCTTAGAATAAAAGACATCAAGCTACAGCCAGGGCATATAATCAAGCTGCTCAAGCTTGTTATCAATAATGAAATAACAATAAAGACAGCTGAATTCACCTTAAGGGAAATGGTGCTTAACCCAGAAGACCCAGAAGAAATGCTGAAGAAAAAAACCATGACCATGATAGTTGACGAAAAAACCTTAGATCCTATAATAACCAAGGTAATATCAAATAATTACAGGGCATTAGTCGATTACCGGACAGGCAAAAAAGAGGCCTTTGACTTTTTAGTTGGCCAGGTAATGCGCGAAACCAAAGGCCGAGGAGACCCAGCTGTCATACGAAAGCTCCTGGGAAAAAGGATTTAGGAATTAACCGGAATCAACTATTCGGTTACATAGCTATTTGTGCAAAATCATAGAATATATTATTTAGCGACGGGTTCGGGCTGTATACTTTTTAATGATTCCATAGCTTTTTCTGTATCCCTACCAATATCTAACAAAATGTTTATTGGATACATTTCAAAGGCTATTTTATCCGGACTTACATCGTAACTATTACGAGGAGTTTTATATACGATCCTCCCATGTTGATACAAGTACCGATGACTGGTGGCTTCGTTACGACTCGTTTTTAAAAGAGGTTCGCCTAAATCTAGTTCTCCTTGATAACCTTTTTCTTTTAATACTATGAGATTTTTCCTTATCGAGGCAATTAATTTTTCTTCTGCTTGTGCTACTATATCTAAATACCTTTGAACCATAGTTATAATTTGGTGCTAGATTATTTATCTTTAATTCCTCTCACCCATAATGACAACATCGAAAAGCAGCTGGATCATTCAGGCTTCTATTTTCTTTCTGATCTTTACAATTTCTTCTTCTGCAAATGCCGAAGCTAACTTGAGACTGAGCTCCAGAAGAACCTTAACCATCGAATTTTCTTTATTCAGTTTATACATCTCTGCCCTGCCTATATCCCGTGTCTTAACTATTATTTTTTTAGCTATCAATCCACCCCAAATTTTATCCAACGTAATCCTAGATACACCTGTTTCTTCTGAAACCTGGCTTTTTGAATAGTCGAAACTATCAAACACCATAAAGAAGTTCAATACCTTTATTATTGGTGCTTCTCCAAAAGTTTCAACAAATATAGAGCTTTTTGCTTCCATAATTTTCACTGCAATTACTCTAAATATTTATACTTAAATAACTATGCATTTAATGTATAATAATTATACAATAGTGATTTTATGGAAATAAGAGAAGATAAAGAGATAGAGCAGATACTGCTAAAGAAACTTTATGTAATGGGATGCTGGGGTACTAGACACACGTCTGAACGGAATATTCCAAAAGGATTCCCACCGCATTTAAGGAAACGCGTCTTAGATATTGCAGAAGAGTTAAGAAAAAAGGGGTTTCTAGCCAGATTCCCTACGCATCATGACCATCAGTGGTATTTGAACTGGAAGTTTAAGAAGGAAATAGAAGAAAAGATAATGTAAATATAAAGTATAAAGAAAAATTGACACAAAACCGAATGACACACTTCGTGCGTCAGTGTGTTTCGGGCTCGTAGCTTAGTTTGGATAGAGCGTCTGGCTTCGGACCAGAAAGTCGGGGGTTCGAATCCCTCCGGGCCCACTTTAAATTAATTATTTAAGATTACCACGAATTAAATATCACCATGAAAGAATCACTGAAGCTGGGTTTCAGCTTTGGCATAACCTCTGGAGTAATAACAACCCTCGGTCTTATTGTTGGCCTGCACGCAGGCACTCATTCTGTTCTTGCTGTGCTAGGAGGCATAATTACCATAGCAGTTGCAGATGCCTTCTCTGACTCCTTAGGCATGCACATTTCCCAGGAAACCAAGGACGGCCATAAGGACAAGGATATATGGGAATCCATGCTCTCTACCTTTGCTGCAAAATTCTTTGTAGCCATGTCGTTCGTCATTCCATTTTTTATACTCAGTCTTTCAGATGCCATGATGCTAAGTATAATCTGGGGCTTGGCACTCCTTAGTGTTCTTAGCTATCATATAGCCAGAGTCGAAAAGGAAAAGGCATGGCAGGTAATAGCAGAGCACCTTGCCATTGCAATAGTTGTAATAATAATAGCTCATTTTGTAGGTGACTGGATATCAGTAGCCTTTGCTCATTAACCCTATTACTGTTTTGTGATATAAATGCTAAAAGTCTACAACAAGCTCCTAAAAGAATTTGGCAAGCAGCACTGGTGGCCAGTCACAAATAAGACTGAAGACCAAAGGTCTTCTTCGGATTCGCGATTCGAAATCTGTGTAGGAGCAATTCTAACTCAGAACACCAGCTGGCAGAATGTTGAAAAAGCAATAAAAAACCTTATAGAAAGCAATATGCTATCGAAAGAAGCAATCAGAAATGCAACTATAAACAAGGTAGCTAAATTGATAAGATCATCTGGCTACTACAAGCAAAAAGCCAAGAAGCTGAAGATCTTTGCAAGCTTTTCTGGAAGTATCAGTCGTGAAAATCTCCTCAGTTTATGGGGCATTGGCCCTGAAACAGCTGACTCTATGCTTCTTTATGCATATAACAAGCCTTACTTCGTTGTTGATGCCTACACCAAAAGAATCTTCACAAGGCTAGGCATGATTAAGGGCGACGAAAGCTACGAAGAAGTCAGAGCGCTTTTCGAAAAAAAGCTGCCAAAAGATGTAGAAATATACAAGGAATTCCACGCCCTGATAGTCGAGCTTGGCAAGAGATATTGTAAAAAAGAGCCTGATTGTAAGAACTGCCCCTTAAAAAGTGATTGTGGGCATGCGATTAAACATAAGTAACTATTAAAACCTTTTACCTTAATTTTATTCTACCGCTCCTGTAGTCTAGCCCGGCAAAGCCATGCGCTGATGGATGCGGCCCTCTCGAGTCAAGCTTTTAAGAAAAGCTTGAGCAAAAACGGGGTAGGCCGAGACCTGGGTTCAAAAGCAAACCGATGCGCGAAGCACATCTTTGCGGAATCTCCCAGCAGGAGCATTGTGGTTTAACACATAATAGCAACAATATAAATAAATGATAAAACATAGCTTATAGTATGGATTTGCACAACTTTGAAATAAAGGCGAAGGCAAAATTGAAGAAATTAGATAAGGAAGTATCTGCAACTAATTATAAATGGATAGAAAAGTTTGTTAATTCATTGATAGCTGAAAACATATCATGGGGTAGGATTTACAAGTATATTTTCTTCTTGAGGGACATATCACAAATCTTAGATAAGGACTTTCATAAGGCAACCAGAAGGGACATTGAAAGGGTTCTGAGAACAATATCTGAAAAGGGATGCAACAGAAGAACTAATAAGAAATACTCAGAAAACACAAAGAGGGATTTTAGGGTTGTTTTGAAGCGCTTCTATAAATGGCTTAAGAAAACAGAGTATGAATATCCAGAAGAGGTCAGATGGATTAAGACAACAAATAAAAACAATGGTGAATTGCCAAGCATCCTGACTGAAGAAGAAATTTTAAAGATGATAGATGTTGCAGATACTACAAGGGACAAGTGCCTTATCAGTATTCTTTATGAATCTGGCATGAGAATAGGTGAACTGCTTGGCATTAAACTAAGGGATATTGAGCAAAAGGATGAGGTAACAAGGATAAACATATTCGGGAAAACTGGTTCCAGAAGAATCATTCTGATCAGCTCAACACCATATCTTATAAGATGGTTGTCAAGTCATCCAAATAAAAACAAAGCTGATTCACCTTTGTGGGTAGCTATGGATAAGAACAAAGGATTACAGATGCAATATCGGACAGCTACTGATTGTATAAAAAACATTGGAAAAAAAGCTGGAATTAATAAAAGAATCTATCCACACCTTTTCAGGCATTCAAGAGCAACACATTTGGCATCCAGATTAAGTGATCAGACCCTGAAAAATATGTTTGGCTGGACACCATCAAGCAGACAAGCTCAGACTTATATCCATATGTCTGGCAGGGATGTTGAAGAATCTATAAAGAAGATGTATGGCCTTGTAGAAGAAGAGCCTGAAGATATAAGAAGGCCTATAAAATGTCCAAGATGCAAAGAAATTAATCCAGCCAAATCAGTTAAATGTGAAAGCTGTAATCTGATTCTTGACCATGAATTAGCTATTAGGGTAGCCCTTGAAGAACAAGTTAAGGAAGATATAGTAAAAATTGTATTAAAGAAAGCAAAGCTGGACAAGAATTTCATAGACCAACTCCTAAAAGAAAAGCGGCTTGAAGCATTAGTTAGGAGCAAGGGCTGATTTATTATTTGAAAACTATCTTGATTCTGGGAACATCAACAGCAGAATCATACATGGTTATACCACCAAGTCCCCAGCCATTCAAAAACTCTTGTCTTCTTTTATCCATGTTTCTCACCCACAGTTTTTAAAAATACTCCAAGACCATTATCAAAGGCCTTGCCAAGTTCCTTATCTTCATTCATCATTTTTTTAACCTTATTCATGATCTTAGGGTCTGTAAATTTGACCATACTCATAGCAAACATTTGTTCAAATCCAATACCTTCCTTTGCAGTTTCTTTCTTGATGTCGAAAATAATGTTAAGGATTTTTGGATTAAGAATAAAGTCATCTATGGCATCATATGTTTTATCAACAAGTTTGATTTCATAAGCATCAGCGAGTTGTTTGTAGAATCCTTTAATTGATACTTTGGCTGTATTGACAAGTCTATTGTTTAACCTATCTTCACCTATCTTCACATAGCCATCCCTTTCTAAATCCTTTATTGCCTTTGCAACATTATTGACATGGATAGGGGGCTTGATTTCTTTAGCTATCTGTATGAATGCCTTGTTTGGATTAAACAAAAGAAAACTCCAAATCTTGTGTTGCATCTTTGTAAAAGCTGGTTTCATAAGACACCACTAATATTATACTACTATCTATAAGTTTCTATTGGAAGCTTAAATATCTATGTAACCATGTATATCCATAGAAATACATTGATATAAATAAGTTATGATGTGTAAGTCATATGCAAATCCAAGAAATTATGAACCATCTGAAAAGCCCTTATGATGAGAGCTTGTCAGAGTTCTTGCCTTCTTGGTATGTTGAACTAAGAAAGGAGATGAGCAAAGATGAAAGCCATGTTAGAGAAGTTATTGCATGAAAAAGTATTTGTTCTTTATTTAGATCAGAGCCAGACTTGTCAAGCTACTGGTGTAGTTATTGGTGTATCAGAAAACTTCCTTTGCCTGAAGACAGATGTCAATGAGCTATATCTTAATTTTTCTCAAATCCTCAAAGTCAAGAGGAAACTAAATGGTGAAAATTATGAAGATAGGCCAGAGAATCCTGAATGAATTTAAATCTGGGAAGACAGCAACCATGCTGCTTACTGCGAAGTATCCAGCCAGTAAAAATACAGTTTACAAATACTGGAAAGTTTACAAGCTCTACCAAGAGCTGTCACAGAAATTATGGGAAATCATATTTGAGGGGGCATGAAATGAAAAATAACAGTTCAGTGATATTAAGAAAACTAAGAAAACCGAGCCTATGGGCTTGGTGTCATAGTGAAATGCCTTTGCAGAAAGGCAGTCACAATATAAGTGAGAAAGGTGAGATAAGATGAAATATAATGAATTGATAGCGAAAGTAAATAAGATATTGTCGGAATATAGCATTGCTCTGACATTGAGACAAATCTATTATCGACTACTGCCAGATATTCCAAACACAAGGGCAAGTTATACAGCATTGTCAAGTCAATTAGTTAAGGCAAGAGAAAGAGGCGAAGTTGATCCAGATAAATTAGAAGACAGGAGCAGAGGAGTAATAAAAGATGAGAGAAACTATTATAGTAACATTGATAGCTTCATTGATTCTCAGATAAATTTTGAAAACATAAGCAACTATTATGATAGAGATCGATGGGATGGTCAAGAATATTACATCGAAGTATGGGTAGAAAAGGATGCACTTTCTCAAGTCATATCCAACATTGCTGGTGAATGGAGAATTACAACAGCTCCATCAAGAGGATATAGTTCATTCAGCTATCTGAAAGATGCAGTAAGAAGATTCAATAATGCAAGTATGGATGGAAAAAAATGTATAATACTGCATTTTACAGACCATGATCCATCTGGGCTTGATATGACAAGAGATTTAGGGGAAAGACTAAACACATATTCTGAATACCCTATTGAAGTGAAAAGAATTGCATTAACGCATAGTCAAGTCAAGCAATTCAAACTACCACCTAATCCTACAAAGATGGCTGATAGCAGATCACCTTATTATGTCCAGCAATTCGGTAATGTTTGCTGGGAACTGGATGCATTGCCACCAGATGAATTAGAAGAACTTGTTAGAGATGCGATTCTGGAGTATTTGGATGAAGAAAAATGGGAAGCAAAGGAAAAAGAAATAGAAGATGAAAGAGATGCCATCGATAAGGTGTTTGATAAAAAAATGGTTAGTCTAATAAAGCAGAAAGTTGCGAAGGCGAGAGGATGATTTCAAACTGGCTTTCATTGGATAAATGTAATGAGTTCCTTTACAAAGATGAATATGGTAATGAAGCAAGATGCCAGAGCTACCGAGATAGGACAGTAATCTCAAAGAGGCTTGAAAAAGGAACACTCTTCTTAGAGAAAGAAAGGTTTTTTACTCGAAGCAGAGTTCTGAACCGAGATGAAGAAGCTGATCTTGTTCCATGCCTTGAAAGGTTTGGCTTTTCTGAAAATGAAGCTGCTGAAATAATTTCAACCATCAAAACACAGAGAGAGAAAACAAAGAAGACTGAAGCAAGTGGGTATGGATTAGGCTTGATTAAATGGGCAAAGAAAACTGAAGGCAACTGCAACTGTATTGAGATGGCTGTTGATAGCTTGGCTGATTCTACATCTCTCCATGATGACCTGATGCATTTAATTCCAGCCATGATATTTATGGGTAAAATAGATGAGCAGATAGTTCAAGATCTTAGCTCTGCTGCTGGACAAAGCCCTCATGCTGAAAGTGGCAGACGAGTAGAAAAAGAGATCTCCGACCTTGTTAGATGGTGGAGAAAAAAAGAATGTAATGTTCATTGTAACTTTTTCCGAATTAAAGGGTGGTGTAATGGGTAAGAAAAAATGTATCAAAGAAAGTAGAAAGGAACTGCTGAAAGCTCCAGAGCTATATGAAAAGAAGATTGAGGGTAAAGATGAGCCTTCAGAAGAAATACTTACTATTTTAAAAGACCCTGAACTGTTCAATAAAATAACCGAGAATGAACTGGATAAAAAAATTGTTGGAGAAGTTGAAACACGGAAAGTTATATTTCTATGCTCACAGGGAAGGCTGGTTGAAAATTGCCAGATAGCTTCTTACAATCTTCTTGTAAATGATGAGGCTGGAGCTGGAAAGGATTATGTTGTTTCAGCTACTCTTGAGATTTTACCGAAAGAAGTTTATATACATAAAACAAGAATATCACCGACAGTTTTTACATATTGGCATAATGCCAAGTTTGAACCTACATGGACATGGAATGGAAAGATTTTCTATCCAGAAGACATAAGTGAGAATGTTTTGAATTGTGATGCAGTAAAGGTCATGTGCAGTAAAGGAAGCTCTGCAACAATCACAATAAATCAAATGGCTGTAGAAATTGAAATCATAGGCAAACCAGTTTTTATTACAACTACCGCAAGTGCTACACCAAGCCCTGAACTGACAAGAAGGTTTGTAATATTAAATCTTGACAGTTCAGAAGAGCAGACAAAACTAATTATGAAGAGGCATAGTGAATATAAGAAAAAAGGGATTGTGCCTGAATATGATTCAAAATATACCGAAGCTATGAAATATCTTAAAAGAAAAAAGGTGAAAGTGCCTTATGCCGATAAAATAGATGAACACTTTCCAACCAAAAACATGGTTATGCGGACGCACTATCCAAGATTCCTTGATTTTATTTCAGCTTCTGCCTCATTTCATCAATATCAAAGAGACATTGATAAAGATGGTTTTTTGATAGCTGATGGACAGGATTATGATATAGCCAGAGAATGTTTCCTAAAGCTGTGTTCAAATAAGTATATGATTTCATTAACAATTAATCAGAAAAAGATATTAGCAGTATTTGAAAATGAGCCAGAACTTAAAAATTCGGTTTCAAAACTACATGGCTCAAAGATAAGCTTTATGTCTTTACCAGCACTCATGACTAATCTTGATATTTTAGTAAGATATGGCATCCTTAAGACTGAGTTGGTTACTCCTGACGACTATAATCGAGAGCTTGAATTCTATTCTCTCTCAGATTCATACAATCCAAATGAAGACATAACAATACCAACATATGAAGAGCTATGTAGAAATACTTTACCTACTTTAACTGCTTTACCTACTTTACCTACTTTAACTGCTTTAACTGATGAAAAGAAAAACCAAATAATTGAAGAAAATGGAAAAAAACAACAACCAGTTAAAGCAGTTAAACCAGTTAAAGCAATAAAAGGTGGGGTAGAACTCAACAAAAAAATCTGTGAAATGTGCCATGATAAACCAGCAGTAGTAAAAAAAGTTGTTAGAGATGGCATCGTTGGTAAGCTCATGGAAGCATGGTTCTGTAAAGACTGTCTTGATGGTGGTAAAAATGGATAAAATGCCAAATTGTGCATCGTGTAATGCAGTTGCAGATGGTGTAGATGCATCCTACGATAGTGCGGGTAAAATCATAAGAATTTGGCTTTGCAGAAAATGTCTTGGGTTGGGTGAACAGCATGAATGAAATCAGGGAATGTTCGGTTTGCCATTATCCTTTTAAGATCAGGACTGTGTTTGAAAGGGAACATATACTCATGTGTAAAAGTTGTAGTCTATGCTTGATTAGTCATAAAGGGTTTCCAGTTATGTTAAAAAAGAAAGAGGTTGGTGAAGATGAAGGGAAATTTGATTGGGAAGGTAGTGAAAGTTGAATATCAATTTGAAGGTGATGAAGTGAAAATAGGGTTTGGAAGACTTATAGACTGGGATGCTGAAACAGGCTTCTGTTTTTTGGAGGATAATAAGCTGGGACATATAGGCATCCCAATAAAATCCATAAGAAAGGTTGTTGAAAGACCACATTATCAGGCTGATAGCTATCCCATACAGCCTAAAAAACCAATAGAAAAGGGATGGAAGTCTGACAAATATGTAGGACAAGGTGATTGATATGGGTAGAACTATGTTAGAAATTCATACCAGATTGTTAGAAGTCATAGCCACTATGGAAGAGCTGGGAACTTGCTGGACACTAAATAGAGTGGCTAATGCTCTTGGGACAAGTGCAGAAAGCACTTTGCAGCACTGCAAACTTGCAGAGCTTCATGGTCGTGTGCAGGTCTTGAAAAAAGACCGAGGGGCAGTTATCATGCCCACAAGCATGGCAAATAAAATAAAAGAATAGGTGATTTAATGGAAAGTAAATATGGGAATGTAAAAGAAGACCTTGATGAGTATTGGCTCATCACTGTAAGAGTTAGTGGGGAAACAGTAGAAAAGGCACTGGCAACAGCAACAGGTTACAGCATTGTTCATGTAGACAGATATGAGAAGGGCGAAAAAATATGTCAGATATAGAACCAGAGTTTGAGAAGAATGTGGGCTTTGAAGAATTTATCTCCAAAGTCCCAACCCTCTCCCCACATGAAATTTTTGTTAGGAGAATTAATGGACTGTTGAATATGCTTGATAGTTCAGGGGCAAAAGCGAGGTTTACTAATAAGAGGGGATGGAACTGGGCGTATGTTGTAGGGACAAAACAGCTATATTTGAATATGTTCTTCTTGTTGTCTGAAGATGTTAAAAAAGAAATTGAAGAAAAATTTGCAGAATGTTCTGAATTAAGAAACCAAGACAAGCCAAACTGCATGATAACTGATGAAATCTTCAAGATACTTTTAGCTGAGTTAAATTTAAGGGGGTTAATGACACAGTTCCAAGAAATTCCAGAGGGCGATTAATATGGAAGAAAAAAAGCAATCATTTAAAAGAGCAGAATTTAGCATGGGGCAGCTGGATTATGAGCGATACCATCTTTTATTCCTCAAGGCTGATGAGATTGGTGTTAAATTGAGGACAGGTTATTGGTCAGCATTGTGGGAACTGAAAGCAGTATTGACACAAATCTTTCTGAACTTCAGCCCGATCTTGCAGGAATCCAGCTTGAAAAGAGATATTGACGACGCATATGAAAATCTTAATGCAGTATCGAACGGGTTGCCAAGAAACAGAAACTATGCAACAGAAGAACAGAAGAAAAGATATAACATAGCGAGGCAGATGGTATTTGATTTTGATATGCAGTTAAGAATAATAAAACAGAATCTTGGTCTTGGCATACCAGTTGAGCAAAGCAAAACCAATAAACAAAAATCTGAACAGGCGATATCTGAATGAGCGAAGACTTAATAAACTTGGCTGAAGCCATCAAGAAAAGAATCCGAAAGGATTTTGACATTGTCATCGCTATATCTGGCGAAGAGGGAATTGGAAAAAGTGTTTTAGCAATACATTTGGCAAAATATATAGACCCCTTTTTTACTCTTGAAAAGAATGAGTTAATTTCTCCGTCAGCAGAGGAGATGAAAGAAAAGATAACTGGGTTGCCAAAATTTAGTTGTATAATCTGTGATGAGGCAATCAGGATTCTATACAAGTTGAGATGGTATACAAAGATTCAAGTTTATTTATCCCAGTTGTTTGCAGTATGCCGTCAGGAAAATAAGGTTGTCATCCTATGTTTGCCGAGATTTAAGGACTTCAACGAGTATTTTAGGAATCATAGAATAAAGGCTTGGCTTCATGTCATGAGCAGAGGAACAGCTGTTCAGTTCAGCAAGGACTGGAGTCCGTTCTCAAGCGATCCGTGGGGTCTTGATGACAACCAAAAGTTAATAGAAAAATACTCGGGCAGTAGAAAAGCCTTTGCTGATATTGATCTTGATAAGAAGATAAGCCTACTGGCAAAGTTGAGAAACTATGTAAGTCTCATAACATTTGAAGATTTAGACCCCATAACCAAATCACAGTATCTAAACATGAAAGCAAGAACATCTTATAATGATCTCGAGAGTAATCTGGAACATGAAGGGTCAGCTAAGTTATCAAGGCAAAGACTGGCAACTGGCATCCTTGCCAAAGCCATTAATGAGTCAGGGGTGACAGAGGAACTTATAGGAAGGGCAACTTGTTTCTCAAGAACAGGTGTTGATTCTATGATACAGACAGCTACCAAGCATCTATCAGAAGCCAAGCGTGATAAAGAATCATATGATATTTTGCTACATGGCTTGACGAGAGATGATGTCAAGTAGTGCCATATAGCCTTATATTATTAATAGATAGATTGTGATTATTTTAACTTTTATGTTATAATATACCACATGGCAAACAAATTATATGAATTGATTAAGGCAATTAGATTAATACTGCATGAGCTTTCTGGTAGCATTATAATAGATAAGTCCAAACTTAGCAAGGGTAAAACTGCCTTATTTGAAACTAATATAGAAAGACAAAGAAAGCATTGTAAGAAGGTATTTGATTTATAATATGTTGCTACTATGTGGTTTATCATAATGCACAGCAGGAGCATAAAGAAATACACAGTCTTCTCTAAGAGTTAAATAACAGAGAAGATAATAATACTATATGAAATGGCTGATTTTAGCTTTGATTGCTGTCGGCGTAGCAGTTAGTGGATGTATTGA
>Ga0315277_10000197_pt1 | contig 102465 bp, 145 predicted proteins | sample YL17G05_15_MG_FD_203695 | JGI IMG/M metagenome (GOLD analysis project Ga0315277, IMG submission 203695) | Sediment microbial communities from Yellowstone Lake, YNP, Wyoming, USA - YL17G05_15 | ecosystem: Environmental > Aquatic > Freshwater > Lake > Sediment | place: USA: Wyoming | collected...
AAAAATTCAACACTTGAATCAAGGCTTAGCATTGATGTCTCAGTCAAGGAAAAGCATTACAACTGGCATAGTTACTGTTGTGCACCAAATTGCGAGAAAAGATGCCACAGGTGTGTTTACAGCAGTCAGAAAATAGTTTCAGACAAGGTTTTGCTTACAGATAAAAAGGATGTAAAGTTTCAAAAGTCAGAACCAGAAATTGATTTTCAGGTTGTTGACAGATACTTTGACACAACCAAGATTAAGTTTAATGTAACAAACACAGCAGGATACACAATAAAATTCACTAATTCAAGCTATTCACGCTTTTTCTACAGCTTCCGACCAAAGTTTGAACCACCAAACCAATTTGCAGTTCTCAGGGCTGAGAGATTCAGCTCTGGGAGCTCGCAAAATCTAATTGCATCAAACAATACTTTGTTTGTAAAGGACACTTCTGGATGCAAAATCATTACAAATGATTTCTTCAGCCAGACAACTCATGAATGTGACTTAACCTTAAAGCAGGAACCAGTGCCAGTGCAGGAGCCTTACAAGCCAACCACAAGCTTGTGGCCAGCGTATGCACTCTGCATTTTGCTTTTAATCAACCTTTTCTTTTACAAGGCATTAAAGCACTGCTGGAAAAAAGCTTCAATGTTTGTGCTTTTGTTCTTTCTAATGCCAAGTTCTGTTCTTGCAGACTGCGGATTAACTAATCTTGCTGACTGCATTCCCCAGAAGCTCTATGATGCATTCATCAACTTAATCAACAAGCCGATGCAGCCTTTGCTGAATTTCATGAAAGAGTTAATGTACACTCCTGTCAACATAAACACTTTTCATGGAATATGGGCTTTGATGATTTACCTTGTCAGCATGTTCTACACCATTTTGTTCATCTGGGCGGGCTATAATTTCATGTTTTCAGGAATGAATTTCTACAAACGTCAGCAGGCAAAGGAATGGCTGAGGAATGTTGTTGTGATGATTATTCTTGTTCAGGCTTCGTTTTACATCTATGGAATTTTGTTGGACATTTCAGGTGTGATGACAGGTTCAGTGCTTTCAATGGTTGATCCGCATTTCTTTATGATAACCATGGACAATATTGTGAACATAGGGCTTGAGTTCCTGTTAATGCCATTTTACCTTATGTCAATCTACCTGACAACCTTGTTTCTTGTGATAAGATATCTTGTTGTTGCAGTTGGTGTTGTTTTCTTTCCAATCGGAATATTTCTTTACTTTGTTCCTCCGTTGAGAGGCTGGGGAAAGTTCATCCTGAACATACTTTTCGCTTTCATGTTTCTTGTTTTTCTTGATGCATTAGTCATACTTGCCTGCTCAATGCTTCTTGAGTTGCCGTTGTTTGCTAATTTCAAGATTGTGCTGATGATTTGCAGTTACATGATAATGAATTTCCTGATGATACTTGTTGTCAAGATGGCAATAGGAAGAAGCACGTTTGAATCAGGCGCAGAATCAGTAACAAATGCAGTAAAGTATATTGCAATTGCAGCAGGTGGATGAATGACATACGAAATACCTCAGCAATTGGAGTACAAAGAAAAAATATTGTTCGGATTAAACTTTAAACAGCTTGGCTGGGCTTGTTTGTTCTTAGCAGTCACTTTGCTTGTTTTTGCTAAAACTCAATTTCCATTCGCAGTAAAGGCAGTTATTTCAACAATTGTTTGCTTAGCAGGAGTCTGGTTTGTTTTCTTTGATGCACCTAACTACATTTCGCACTGGGCAACATTTCTGAAATTCAAAATCTCTGAGAATAAAGAAGTAAACAAGAAGCTTGAGGATTTTATTGGCATAAAATCAGTAAAAGGCGGAATTGTAGAAACAAAAACTAAAAAATTAGTTTTTCTTGAAATAACACCAACAAATTTAGGCATCAAGACGCAAAAGAACCAAGAACAAATCATAAATGGCTTTCAGAAATTCTTGAACAGCCTTGACTTCCCTGTGCAGATATTCATTTCAACAAAAACTTTGGAATTGAATGATTATCTGAATCAGCTTGAGGCAAGGGTTAAACGCAATCACAAGAAGAAGTTCAAGGAATTTAGAAAACATTTGCTGAAAACAATACAGGAAAAAGAAATCAGGAACAGGAAATTCTATTTAATCATAACAGGCAATGAAAATGAGCTTAAGATAAGAAAAGAATTGTGTCAGGAAAGGTTAGGCACGTTTGATTTAAAGTCAAAGCAGGTTTCAGACAAGGAAATACTTGGAGTGTTTGCAGATTTCCTGAACTACAAGGAAACTGAATCAAAAGAAACAAAGGACAGGAAGTGCGAGGGGATTTCAGCAGTGCTTGCACCTCCTTTATTCATAACAAAGTCAGACAAATTAATCGTGAATGGAAAGCTGAACCGAATTGTTGCAGCAATTGGCTATCCAAGGTTTGTTGACAAAGGTTTTCTTGACAAAATCATCTCAAGCAATGGCAATTTTGATATTTCAATCCACATAGAGCCTTTTGACATAGAAACAATGCTAATCAGGCTGAACCAAGAACTAATCAAGCAGAGAACTGATTTGTATTCGGCGCAGAAAACAGGTTCATTAAGTCCGTCATTGGAAATCCAGTACGCTGACACAAAGGCTACTTTAGAGAATCTCCAGAAAGGCGATGATAAATTGTTCAACGTTAGCCTTTACATAAACTGCAAGGCTGACACAGAAGAAGAGCTTGAGCTTCTTACAAAGAAAGTTGAAACTGAATTAAATTCCATTTTAATGATTCCAAAACGCCCATTGTTCCAGATGACAGCAGGTTACAAGTCCATGATGCCTGTTGTTGACAATGCTTTGGAGTTAAGAAGGAATCTTCCGACAAAAGCCCTGTCTGCATTTTTTCCTTTTACATCACCCTACCTGACAGTTGAGCCGACTGGTGTTTTTCTTGGCTTAAACAAGAATAAAGTCCCGATAATAAAAGACATTTTCAAATTAGCGAATGCAAACGGAGTTGTTCTGAGCAGTTCAGGTTCAGGAAAATCTTATTTCTCAAAATTATTGATTGCAAGGCAGATAATGGATAACTGTGCTGTCTTGGTAATTGACCCGCAGTCAGAATACACAGCACTGGCAAAAGAATTCAAAGGGCAGGTTGTCACAATTTCAAGGAATTCGCAGACAATAATCAATCCTTTTGATTTGATGGGGCATGATTATGCTGAAAAAAGATTGGCGCTATTGGATTTGTTCAAAGTAATGTTTGAAGATTTGTCAGAAATCCAGAAAGCAGTCCTTGACAAAGCTATGAATAATGTTTACAAGAAAAAAGGAATCACCATGAACTGCAAAACATGGAAAAAAAAGCCGCCAATTCTTTCAGATTTGGAAAAAGAGCTTAATAAAATGGGCAAAGATGCAGTTTCTTTTGAAAAGCCTACTTACCGTGCATTATTGAACAGATTAAGCATGTATACCGAAGGAGTTTTCTCTTTCCTGAACAGGCAGACAAAAATTAACTTTAAGAAACAGTTTGTCTGTTTCAACATTGGAAATATGCCGAAGCAGGTGAAGCCTGTTATTATGTTTTTGATTCTTGAATATGTCTATATGAAAATGAAATCAGATAAGAGAAGAAAGCTTCTTGTAATTGATGAATCTTGGAGTTTGCTTGGAAAAACAGAAGAATCATCCTATATTTTTGAAATCGTAAAAACTTGCAGGAAATTTAATCTTGGCTTGTTGATGATAACTCAGGATGTTGCGGACTTGCTGACAAGCAGGGCGGGGCAGGCAGTTCTTTCAAACAGCTCATACACCATGTTGTTCAGGCAGAAGCCTAATGCGATTGAGCAGATTGTAAGGACTTTCGATTTAAGCCCGAAGGAAGAAATGCATCTTCTTACTGCACAGATAGGGAAGGGCATTTTGATTATGGAGAATGAGCATCAAGAGATTGAAGTCATAGCTTCGCCAAAAGAACATGAGACAATCACAACAAACCCTGAAGAGGTAAAAGAAGAAGTTGAGCAGGAACCTGAGCCTGAAAAAGAATTGGATTTGAACAAACCGATTCACAAAGCATCTGGTTTGGAAATCGAACAGAGAAACCAATTGATAAACAAAGGATATGTTTTGAGCAATTGTGTGCCTCTTGGAAAATCAAAATGCGAAAGTTTTTTTATCAAGAAAAGTGAAAATGAAACCGAAACGCATAGGTTTCTAGTTCATGCTATTTATGATGAAATAAAAAAGTGGACTACTGATGTCTTGATGTTTGAAAAGGAGAATCCTGATATTGTTTTTGTTGGAAAGAATGGAAAGAAGTTTGCGATAGAAGTTGAGACAGGACATAATTATGATAAAGCAAAAGACAGGTTAGCCCAGAAGGCAGTCAGGAATCTTGCAGAGTATGAAGATTGGTGTTTTGTTGTAACAAACAAGATGTATGAATATGCCTATACCAAGTATGGTAAAACATTTACAAGAAATAATATCTTAGGAAATATTAATTCATGGCTTCCGCACAAGGGTAAGTATATAGATAGGGGAACAAGCCATGGTGGGAAACGCAGGAATTCTCAGGTTTTAAGGCTTAAAACTAAGAAACGGGGCAAAAAGTCTCTCCGAGGGGAGCGAAATGAGATTTAACCATCGTGTGAGATTTTATGTGACAAAAGAGCAGTATGAATTAATCAGGCAGATGGCACGGGCGAGAGGCTTACCAATGACTGCCTTTTCTAGAGAAGTTATTTTGGCTCAGAATTTTCCGCTTGAAAAAATGGTGAGGGAGATTCATAGAAAAATAATGGGGGAATGAACATGGAAATCGACACAGAAATACCTGAATGGATTATTGAAGTGAAAAGATTGCTGAAAGAAAGAGGAATTGAGGTTAAGGATTTGATTGGAAAGAAAGAAAAAGATTAAGTTCTATCTCTGAGCATTTTCTACTGCCGGACTAGATACTTTTAAAAAGACTATTGCATAAACAAGATTATGAAAGAAAAGATTATTTGGTTGAAAATGTGGAGATTCTGGAATATCTTTGTAATTTTAGGATTTTTCATTATATTCTTACTTTCAATTCCAATCCAATATAATATATTTCTCATCTTAATTACTTTTCTAGTATCTTTACTTACTGTAGGAACATATTGGTTTAACCGAAAATTATGTTACGATATAGCGATTGTAGATTTATCGATGACTTTTATTTTGAATATTATATACTCATTTTCAGGTGGAAGTATTGCACAGATACTCAATTCACTAATTACCGCACTATTTACTGGCATAGTTGTATATTTTATGTATAAAGAGAGAATTAAGATTTATCCGCATGTAAAAAAGAAAAATAAAAAATAATCAAGCTTTGCTCAGCCCCTCCAACGCACTAATAAACTTCTGCATCAAAAGAGGAATTGAGGTCAAGGATTTGATTGGAAAGAAAGAAAAAAGCCTCTAGACTCATTTTTCAACTAATTTTTTCAATTTTGGGAGGATGGCATTCAAAAAATTAAATACTTTCGCAGCATAATCTTTATCCAAAATCTTGCCGTAATACGTCACAGAATTTCTGTAATATCTTAGCTCATTAAGAAAAGAAACTTCATTGTCTGAAAATCCTACTTTCTTCAAATAAGAGACTTCTGCTTCATGAGCAGATTGGCCAGATGAAGTATACCCATCCAAAAGAAGCCTTGCACGTACAAGTTCCATGATGATGTCATAACAATCTTTTATTATCGAATTTGCATTCTTGTCATTTATGCCTATTTTCTCAACTCTTTCAGTTAGCCCTTCAAAAGAATTATTGGATTCATTTATTAAAAATTCAGCCCTAGACTTGTTTGGAGAACATGTTCTTGCCACGCCTTTTTTTACATATTCTTCAAATTGCTTTGGCAGGTTCACAATTCAAACCCCCCTTTAAGCAAAATGCCGTTAAAGATATTTTCTTTCAAGTTTTTATGTATTTCTTTCAATGAAGTGTAAAAGTTAAGGATGATTTTTCTTTCAAGCAATTTCTCAAAATTCTCAAGTTCAACCTCTTTTTTTTCTGCGCCTATAACTGCGATGTCTATGTCAGATGAATTCAATACATCCTCCCCCCTTGAATAGCTTCCAAAAAGGACTATTGTGCAGCCTGGAAATTTTTCAGACAAGAACCCCGCAAAGCCAGTTTCATACATTAATTTTAAGTTTTCAACCCTTTTCAGGTCAATTGCTTCAGGGTTATCCCTGTTAAGCTCAATTGAAAAAAGGTTCATTGTTTCTGACTTGCGTATATTAACTAAGCCCTTTAGCCCTGCCAGCGCATTGGATACAGCAGTCGGGGTAACTTTTAATGGTTTGGCTATTCCCCTCAGGTTAAAACTGGCTCCCGCCTTTATGCAGAGAAACCTGAATATTTCTGATTGTAGTCGTGTCCATTTAAGTTGGTACATGTCCATTTTAATTAGTACGTGTCTATTCTAGTATATAACCTTTTCGTTTTACTAGCTGACAATATTGATTTATTTTCTGGAAAACTACGCTTTGCTCAACTGCTGCATCATACTTACAAATTTCTCCATAAGCGCAGGATTTTTTGACAAGCTGTTCATCATTTCATTCATTTCCTGCATTGACTTGCTCTTCTCGTTCAGCTCCATCGCAGTCTGGGCATCAAGAGCTCCAGCGCACGTCTTGCAGAACTTGGCATCGTATGTGTTTATTGTACTGCATCTTGGGCAAAGCTTTGGCTGAATTTCTGGCGTGTTTGCTTTTTCCTCAGGCCTGATTCCATTCAGCTCAAATATTGAAGCATCCAAGTCCCTGCCTGACATATGAACATAGGTGCAGGGCATCTTTGAGCCGAATGTCCAGCCAAAATACTTGTCCATCTGCAATTCAGTCAAATGATTCGCTAATTGAGTCGCTCTTGAATGCCTGAACAGGTGAGGATTGCATCTTTTCTTTACGTTTGCTTTAGCAGCCATATTGCGTATTATTCTTTTAAATGCGCCATACTTCAACATGTTGCCCCTGTTTGTCTGCCCCATTCCAGCCCATAAAGGTGCATCTGGGTTCTCTTTGTCAGGATGGCACTGCAACCACGTCATAACATGCGGAGTTGAAGAAATTACACGCACAGGCCTGATTCCAGTCTTGCCCTGAACCGTCAGGATAACGCCATTATTGTCTATTTTTACGTTCTTTATCTGCAAGGTTCCTATTTCACCTATCCTGCACCCGCTTTCAAAAAGAAGCGATATAAATGCCCTATCCCTTGGGTTTTCTGCTGCATCAGTCATTAGCTGAACATCTTTTTCAGTCAGCAAATCTCCCTCGCCAAATGGCTTCATCTGGGTTTCCTTGACTTTAGGATGCAGCCATTTCACCTCATCAGGATAAAACTCATCCTTGCCTTTGAGCCACTTGTAAAACCGCTTTATCATTGACTGTTGCGTGTATATTGTCCATGCTGAATAATTGTTCTCCTGCAGGTATACAACGTATTTCTTCACATCCTTGCAGTCAACATCTTCAAAATTTTTTTTAACACATTTCTCAAAATCTATTAATACGTCTATGTATCTTGTTATTCTTGAGTTGCTTGTGTTTGTAATGGTTATGTGTTCCACAAATTCGCGCACTGTCTCTTTGTTTTTCGTTATTGAAAGCTTTTTCATGTAGTTCAGCTTTGCGCACTGGAGCCTTCTTGCCAAGTTATGGATATCCATTCCGTTTTTCATGTTAGTTCTCCAGAAGTAGATATTAATAAATTTTCGGGGTCGATTTGACCCCAAAAAACCGTCAGGCATCGCACCCGACGCCGGAAGCCTCTGGCGAGATTTGCACTCGCGACCTCTACCTTACCAAGGTAGCGCAATAGCTGCTATGCTACAGAGGCATACTTCGAGAAATTCTGAAATTATATTTAAAGGTTTAGTTCCCTGAGATATTTATTCCGGATGGTCTCTGCAATATGTTCTTCGCCAAGATCAGCCAGCTGCTCGGCAAGGCTGAGCTTCTTTAGCATTCTTTTGAATATTGCATCTTGCACGTCAATATCAACATTATTTTTGCAGAACATCTCATACATGCATTCTTCTGGAGTATACTTGAGCCCGCCTATAGTTGCCTGATAATATGCCCTTCTGTCGCCGCAATATTCAGGCGCAGGCCCTATGTAGTATGCAACACAGCCGCCATATAACTTGATTCCAGTAGGTTTTTCAATTGAATAATGCTTAATAACAGAAGCAAGATCTTCATCATTAAGTTTTTGCTGCAGATATTCTTTTAGTTTGGGGAAAAGCATAAAGCCTGCATCAATTCCGTGGTCCTTTTCAATTAGCCTTTCAAGAGGCTCTATAGCAAAGCTTCCCCCTACTCCAGTTCCTCCACCCATTCCCAATTTAGCCAGCTCCAAAACCTGCAAGTGTTGATTCCCGTACTCTCGCGCCCAAATCTCTGTCCTTGAATCTTACAGCATTGATTTTTTTTTCCCCAAAGCCAAACAGTTTACCGCTTAACGAGAACCCGTCTGCAACTCCTTCTTTAATTGCCTGCAAAACTTCATCTTTTGTCCATGCATAAAGATTATTTGCAGGATTTACAACTTCTTCTGTTTGTCCAAGCATATTAAAGAAATTTGCTTCCTCATTAACATCATTGAATTTCAATTTTTCTCCATGGTAAAATTTCCAAACATTGCCTCGTTCCATGAGCTCGATATCCGGCTCATATGCATAAGCGCACCAGCCTGCCCTAAAATTATCTGAAACTTTGTATTTCCATGGCTCTCCTTCCTTCTTTCTGTCCCATTCTATATCAACAATCATTAACAGGTTATTGGGTTTTTCACCTTTGCTTATGGCCTTTGCATCTCCAAGGCTTACATCAGGCAGGCTAACAGTCACAACACGGTCAGCCTTGCATACAAGGACATTGTCGCCTTCCCAAAATTTTGTTTCAGGCAACTCCCTCAAGAATTCTTTATCTTCTAATCTTCTTCCACTTTTCAGTTCAGCCAGCCTCTTTTCAATTTCATTTTTGTCAGCCAGCTCAAGCCTGGAGCTGAATTCAGTATATTCTTTGCCATCTTCCAGCCTTAGTTTTGTCCACCACCTGTTGGCATAAATGCCAGGCTTCATTCCAAAATTATGTATCCTTCCGTAAGTTATTTCACCAAAGCCTATTACTTCTGCAGGTGTTCCGTGTTGTTTTTCAACTGGCCTGTATCCCCACAACCAGTTTTCGTCAGGAATGTTGATTAAAATCTTGTCCCCAATTCTAATAAATTCATAAGCCATTTTTATTTTGTCCCTGTTTCCCTTTCGTATTTGTCTCTCCAGTCATCGCACTGCACAATGTTTCCAAAGCAAGGAACTGGCGCAAAGTCTGAAAGTGCATACACGCACGGGATTCCATATGTATCGCAAGTCCTCAATTTCTGCTCAGTTTTCGCCACGTTTCCTTTTGAATGCTCAACAAGGAGATTAACTGCTGCTTCAAAACTGTCTTTTATTGTTTCTTTATGTATGTGGGCTTTCCTTGAGAAGAACTGTTCAAAATCAATTTTCCGCTTGAATCCAAACAATGATTTTTCAACAAAGAATCTACCTCTGTCTTCTACCACATCATAGCTTTTGTAGATTGGGAGAGATTGTTCGAATCCGTCCCCTGGTTGTCTCCAGTCTTCAAATTTTTTTGCAGACAGCACAGGTCTATTCTTGTCATCATATTTCTTAAGCACAAGCATAATCTGCCCGTTTGGAGTGCCTGAACTGTCCACGTCAAGAGGGATTTCAAGCATAGATTCTGCTGTTTTGCTTACCTTAAGCTTGCCGTACCCTGCATAATAAACTCCGCCAAACTTCTCATGCAAAGAAGTTATTTTTTCCCTGAACTCAGCAGTTGAAATTGTCTTGTAAATATCAGCAAATACTGTCTGAAGGTCAATCTCTTCTATTGCTTCTCTTCTTCTTGCTTCAGTTTTTTCATCAACCATTGATTCAAGATTAGTCATTTTAATTCCTCTTGTAAAGTCTTGTGCCGGTCTTATGATATCCGTCAGGAGTGCAGTTCCTGTCGTCCAAATCCCAATATACTGTTTCAAAAGCAGCCACTGTGCCAAGCTCTTCTTCTGGAATTTGGGCAACTACTTCTGCAAGTGAAGGTTTAAACAAAGAAGGTGCTTCGTATTTATGGAATGTTGTAATTATTTTGTAAGGCTGGTCTTCAATGTTTTTTGCAATTCTTACTGCTTTTGGCTCCCAAGTAAATGCAATTCTTCTAGGATGAACTTTCTTGATGAAATGCAGCTCACCCTCTGGATGCTGATAAGGCGGGCATCCTGCTGCAGTTGCGATTCCATCCTGAAATTCATTTCTTCTGAATCTTACAACTGGCTTTATCTTTTTCAAAATCTGTTCCAGCCTTTGGTTTGAAATCTTAGGTATTCTTTCCATTTTTATCCCCCCTTCTCTGCAGTATCAGAAAGGCAGTCTATTCCCTTGCTAAATTCCTCTTTCAAAGGAGATAGTTTAGCTTCCAATTCGCTGATTCCGCTGGCGGTTTTGATAAGCCCCCTAATCTTGTCAGTGTCATAATCAAACCAACTAATTTCTGAGAAAACAACAGTGCCCCTTCCTTGAGGTTCTGTTGGCAGCACCCTGCCTTCTGCAAGAGCTTTTGCCTGCTCAAGCAATAAATCTCCCTGTTTTCCTAGAAATGAATATGCTCTAAACATATCCCGATTTTGATAAATGACCACCTGCTCATCTGGCACATAAAAACAGTTTGACACAAAGTCAGCGCTTACATGGAATCCGCTGGATGTTTGCTTTTTGAAATATCCTACTCTCATTCTAACCCCCCGTTCAGAACCCCTTTTAAACCAAGCAATTCCAAACTAACTTTTAAGCTTTCCTCTCGTGAATGCGAAACCTTTATAAATGGAAACAAAACCCACAAACATAATTGTGAAAGTCATACTGGATACAAACTTTTTGCTTGTGCCTGTGACACTGGGGGTTGATGTTTTTACCCTAATACGAGAATTTGACCCTTCAGCAGAGCTTTTCGTTGTCGACAAGACTCTTGACGAGCTCAAAAAGATTCAGGCAGAGCAGAGAAAATTCAGGGAAGCTGCGTCGATTGCAGCACAGCTGGTTAAACAGCAAAACATAAAGGTTATCAAAACAGAAAAGAATAAAAATACTGACCAGATAATTGCTGAAACAGCTGAGAAACACAAGTGCGCAGTAGCAACCCAGGACAGGGGATTAAAAGCTCTGCTCAGACAAAAACAGATTCCAATCATAATTTTGAGGCAAAAAAAATACATCAGGCTTGAATAAAAATGTTTTACAAAGTCAAACTAAATGACCACGTGCGCGTTCCTCCAGCTTTGCTGGGCATGGAAATGAAAAGCGCGATAATGACTGAGCTCAAGAAAAAGTTTGAGGGTTTCATTTCAAAGGACTTGGGAATTGTTGTTGATGTTATTTCTGTCGGGCAAATTGGGGATGGAGTCATAATTTCAGGCGACGGAGCTCCATATTACCAGACTGAATTTGAAATTGTCACATTCATCCCAGAGATGCAGGAGGTTCTTGACGGAAGGATAAGGGACATGGCAGACTTCGGCGCATTCCTTAATGTAGGCCCGATTGACGCGATGGTCCACATTTCACAGACAATGGATGATTTTGTTTCATTCAGCAAGGACAAGGTGCTGACAGGAAGGGACTCGAAGAGAAATTTGAAGATTGGAGAAGACTGCAGGGCAAGAGTCACAGCAGTTTCATTCAAGGATGTCTCAAACCCGAAGATTGGAGTCACAATGAGGCAGCCAGGGCTTGGAAAAGCAGAATGGTCTGCAGTTGCTGAGCCAGTAGTTGAAGAAAAGAAGGAGAAGCCTAAGAAAAAATGAAAAAAGTATGCAGAACCTGCAAATTCTTTGCAAAGGGAGACACATGCCCGGTATGCAAGGGCAACCAGTTTTCAACAACCTGGAAAGGAAGAATCGTGATAATAAATCCAGAGAAATCTGAGATCGCAAAAAAATTAAGCGTAACTCATAAAGGCGAGTATGCAATAAAGGTAAGTTAAAAATGAATATACAGATAGTTTCAGACACAAAAAAGCCATTGCTTTCAAGAAGGGATGTTGCTGTAAAGCTTGAGTTTGCAGGAACAACAACACCTTCAAGAGCGCAGATGAAAGATATTATTGCAAAAGCATTGAATGCAGATGCAAAGCTTATTTCGCTTTACAAGGTTAAAAATGATTTCGGCTCATCTTCTGTGAGCATTATTGCCCAGGTTTATGACAACGAGAAGACTTTGAAGACACTTCAGGAAAAGCATCTTGAGGAGAGAGACACAGGAAAAAAGGCAGCCGAAGAGACGAAAGAAGAGGCTAAATAATGGCAAAAAAAGCAAAGGGGATGAGAAGGGCAAAATTGTATGAAGTTTCAGGCAATTCAGTAAAAAGAAAATCAAATTTCTGCCCAAAATGCGGCCCTGGCGTGTTTATGGGTGAGCACAAGAACAGGAGCTCATGCGGAAAGTGCGGCTACACTGAGTTCAAGAAAAAGTAAATTCTAGTTTTTCTTATTTTCATTGATTCTAAGATATATTGCTATTGCAGGTATAACTAAAAATCCGGAAATGAAAATTGTGTATTTTGGTCCAATAACGTCAACTAAAAACCCTGCAAGCGCCAGCGAAACTGCCGATGATAAAGACAGGAGCATGCTTTCAAAGCTGCCGACAGTTGCCCTTAATTTTCCAGGAACAAATCTGTGGAAATACACGCGTTCAGCAGGCCTCTGCGCAAAATAGAAAAACATGCCTAGCAAAAGTATGAGCATGGCAGCTAAAATAGTTGAAGCAAATATTACTGCAAAACTTACTACTGCAAAAATAACCACGCACGAAATCATGAACTTTCTTTCCGCGCCTTTTTTTAAGAATTTCAAGGCAAACAAAGGGGAAACCATTATTGCAAAACCCATTGCGCTCCACACATAGCCTAACGCATAATCGGCTATGCCAAGCTGTTTAAGGAAAGGTATCCAGCTCACGCTTGACTGTATGTTCAGGGCAAAAGTCAGCAGTACTGCTGCTGAAAGGAAGTAGAAAAGCACGTGGTGGTTGTAGCTGTATTTTACTGACTCAACACCCTGTTTCCATGTTTGCCTGATTGATTCATTTATTTTTACATTTCTTTTCACGTAAAACTCTTTTGCAAAAAGCAAAACTAAAAATGAAACCATGAATGAGGCAGCTGCAACAGGCCAGATTACACTAAGCCCGAACAATTTAACTAAAAACGCGCCTAAAAATCCAGAGACAATAAGCGCAAATGAGTCAATGCTTTGTGCTTTGTTGAAATAGCTGTGCAAAAGATTTTTGTTTTTCTTCTTCAGCAAATCAATTATCCACGCTTCTTTTGAACCTGATGAGAATGTTGCTGAAACCCCCCACAAAACAAACAGCAAAACGATCATACCATAGCTATGAACAAAAAACATAAGCAAGAATACAATTCCTTCAAGGAAATAGCCAAAAAGCACAGAAAACTTTCTTCCGTACAAATCAGCAAAAGCGCCAGTTGGAATCTCAAAAAATATTGTTGTGATTTGCAGGATTGCCATTAAAATCGCAATCTGAAAAAAAGTAAGATTAAGATAAGCAAAATAAATGATAAAAAACGCAGGAGCAAAGAAAAGCATAGGGCTCAATAATGAATCTAGGTAAAAAGGCCACAACAGCTTCAGTTCGTTTTTTCCAAAAATTGCCATCGTGGCTGTTTTGTATTTTAGTCTTTTATTAAGTTATCGTTTAAGAAAAATAAAAAAAAGAAAAAAGATTTGGTTTTATTTCTTGCTGCTTAGCTCAAGTATTGCCTTTACTGCAACTACTAGTGCTGCTGCTGCAACAAATGATACAAATCCGCCTAGGACTGCGTCAACAACTACTCCTACTTGTCCAGGAACTACTGCTGTGCTTAGAGCTACTGCTCCTGTCATCAAAGCAATTGCTGCGACTAGGTATTGTGTTGTTTCCTTTGCAGCGATGTTCAGGAAACCAACGACTAGACCAAGTACTAACAGTATTAGTGCAGAGTATGGTATTACCATAAAGCCTGCAATAACTGCAACTACTAGGCCGATTAAGAAAGCCCACTTTCCTATTACTTCGTCCATTAAGTTTCACCTCTCTTTTTCTCAGGCTGAGCCTGATAGAGCATTCCAAGGCTTAAGGGTATTTAAATATTTCTATCTTCTGCGAGATACACCTATTCTTTTGCAGTAGTCGTAAATCAAACACTTAGAACAAAAAGGCGATACAGGGTTGCAAATCCGTTTGCCATGCTGCACAAGAAGCTCGTTAAAGATTATCCAGTACTTGGTTGGCAGTCTTTCACGCAAGGCAAACTCAGTTTGTTCAGGTGTTTTTGTCTTGACCAAGCCTAAACGGTTAGACAAGCGATGAACGTGTGTATCTACGGCAATTCCTAGTTTGCCAAACGCATGAGTCACAACAATGTTCGCAGTCTTCCTGCCAACTCCTTTAAACTTAAGCAGTTCATCAATCGTGTCAGGAACCTTTCCATTATACTCATCAATCAGCTTTCTTGAAATTTCTTTTATTCTTTTTGACTTAACTTTATAGAAGCCAACTGGATAAATCAGTTTTTGAATCTGCTTTTCGCTTAATTTCAGCATTTGCTTGGGATTATTGGCTTTTGCAAACAATCTTTCAGCAGCAGGGTCAGTTGTCTCGTCTTTAGTCCTCAGGCTCAGCAAACAGGAAATCAATGTTTCATAAGGATCATGGTTTCCAGCCCATGAGTCCGGATAACAAAAACTCGCGTTTGAGCGAGTTTTTGGGATGTTAAATTTCGCAACGCGAAATTTTACATATTGTTTTCTTAGAATAGAGATTATTTTCGAAATTTTATTCATTTTTTGCCTGGTATGCGAGCAGGTCCTGCGTTGTCAGCTTTTTCTTCTTAGAAATCTTTTCTTCAACTTCCTTTGCCTTTTCTGTGATTATTGCATCAACTCTCTCACGTTTGCTCTGCCTTCTGCTTTGCTCAAACTCTTCCTGCTTGTGCATCATCTCAGCAGACTGCCCCAGTTTCTCGTTAAGCTCCTTGTCAACTTCCTCAAACAATTTTTTCTTGGCTTCATACTCTTCCCCAGCCTTTGCTTCCTCTTCTTTCAGAGCATCAACCTGTTTTGACAATTCAAGAACCAGGTTGTGCTTCTTCTCACTGTCATCTGCCCGCTTCTGGATTTCGTCATGAACTTTTTTTGCGTCTTTTCGTGCCTCGTTTATCTTGTCATTAAGATCATGCATTTCAGCCCAAACCTTGCTTACTTCCTTAACCTGCTCATACTTTTTTTTCAGGTCATTGATTAATTTCATCATCTTTTTTTCGGCTTCAAAAGAAACAGCTTCTGTCTCAAGTTTCATGTTAAGCCTGTCCAAGTCCCTTTTAATCTGCCCGGGGTCTCCTTTAACCTCGTGCTTGCTTGTCATGTCCAGCTTTTCCTTGTTCAATGATTTTGCTTTCGCAATAAGCTCGTTAGTAATATTGTTCTTTGTGTCCCTTTCAGCCTTAAGCGCCTTTATGCTTTGATTAAGCTTGTTTCTTTCAGCTTTGTGCTTCTTTACTTCTGAAATAATTTTAGAAATCTTTCTGCCTATTTCTTTGCCCTTAATTGCTGCTTCTTCCCTTTCGCTGAATGCTTGGTTCCATTTCCTTTTAGTTTGGGCAATATCCTGCTGGAACCTTCTCACTTCTAAAGGTTCTTGTGTCATGACCATGAGTTTCTGTTTTGTGCATTTTTAAAAAAAAATAATGGGTAAAAACCCATTAAAAATTTTAACCGAACAATGAGCCCAGTCCTGCAGCAGCCTCAGCTTCTGCTTTCTGTTCAGTCTCTTTGCTCTTCTCTTCCTTCTTTTCTGCTTTTGCTTCTCCACTAGCTGCAGCAACAGCGACAGGTGCAGCTACTGCTGCCTTTGCTATTGCCTCTTCTATGTTAACGCCTTCAAGTGCAGCAACAGTTGCTTTCACTCTTGCGTCATCTGCTTTAACGCCAGCAGCCTCAAGAACCTTCTTTAGGGTTGCCTCGTCAATCTTTCCGCCAGCCTTGTGGATTAGCATTGCGGCGTAAATGTATTCCATTTTTCATTCCTCCATGTTAATTATAAGTTAATATCGTGCGATACCAACTTCGGTTTCTGAACATTATAGTTTTGTTTTTTCTTTAAGCGCAAGCATCTGCCTTTCAGCTTTTGCCAGCACCTCGTCTCTTACTGCGTCAGCAAGCACTCCTGCTTCAATTGCAACTGCCTTAGCTTCCCTGAATGCCTTGCTGATTATTGTATCTGTTGTCTCCTTTGTCAGTATTCCTGCATATACTGACAGGTTCACTGCATATCTTGCTGCTGTTTCCAGATTCGCCTGGAATTTCACTTCATCAATTGTCAATACATCTTTGTGGTAGACAAGACCATTCTCGTATGCTGCAACCATGTCAAGCCCAATTTCCATTGGTGTGACATTCAGCCTTAGCAAAATGCTCGCAAGCTTTGGATTAATTGCTTCTCCTTTCCTGACAACAGTTGCAGGCTCGCTGATATTGATTTTTCCGCCTTCAATCTTTGTTTTAATCCTGCACGCTGCAAGCTCTGATATGATTGGGCCGGGCGCAAACGGTGTTGAGCCGGGCTGTATAACTATGTCTTTAGGAGCAATGTCCCCTGGTTTTGCAGGAGCTGAAATCTTGCTCCTGTTTAATTTCCTGCATAACGAAAATGGGTTTTCTTTTGAAAACACTAAAGCAGGAAGCCCTCCAAGATATTGCTCGAGCTTTTCAACACCCTGCCTCTGCGCCTTTGTCAGCTCGATTGCTCTCATGAAAAGGTTTTTTCTTCCGCCAAAGATTATGATTCCTGAGTTTCTTATTTTGCCTCTCATCTGGCTGAGCTGCGCTGCAGGCATCCCGTGAAGGTTTACAATTCCAATGACAGGATACTCTTTGATGTGCTTGGCATAAGCATTCACCAGTCGTTTTTTCCATTCAGCTGCCATCTTTATTTGACCTCAACAGTTTTTCCCATTGTTAGTTTAATATAAGCTCTCTTGAAATTGTTTGCTCCCTGAGGCATGTTGTTGATAATTGCGTTGAACAAAACAAAAAGGTTGTCTGCAATTTCTTCATCCTTCATGTCTTCCATTCCAATGCTCAATTGCACGAACTGGTCCTTGTTTGAGACAACTCTTACTCTTCTCTGCAAAACTGCAACCAATGGCTTTAAGTTTGCATTTGGAAGAACTACACACCCTGACTTAGGGTTTGGCATTTTTCCTCTTGTACCCAAAACTCTACCAAAAGTCTTCGCAACATCTGCCATTATGTTGCCCTGCGCTATGAAATAATCATTCTCTTTTGCAAGCTTTTTTACAAGCTTCAAGTCTTTTGCGTATTTTACAAAATCATCCTGAAGAACAACTGTGTTGCAGTTTGCTGCTGCCTGCTCTTTAAGCTCTGCACCGATAAGTGCGCAAACCTTCTGAGCCCTTCCTCTTCCCTGGTTCAAATCAATGAAAAGGTCAACCTTGAACTGTTTGTCTAAATCTTTTGGCAAAAAAACTAGGTCAATACTTTGATTAAAATTTCTTTTCTTAGAACTCTCCCTTGCTTTCTGTACAAACTGTTTTGCCTGTTCTTTATCCATTTGCGCCCTCCTATCAGAGATAGTAAATCGGGTGATGCTGTGGATTAACAGGTTATTTATAAGGTTTTCTGTTACCCGCCAAAGGAGAGAAACATCTATATACTTACGAACATAACAAAAGAACTATGGCGAATGCTTGTTTTCCTTTGGGATTTATGCCAAAATCATGTTCTAGTGGAACTCACATTATTCTGCTTTATGAGACAGAGTCAGACCTTATAAGGATTTTTGCGCCCTTTTTTGCGGCAGGGCTGAAAAACAACGAATTCTGCATCGGGATATACCCAAACAGACACGTAAAGCAGAAGCTAATTGATGGGCTTTCGAAGCTTGTTAATATAAAACAATTTATTAACCAAAACCAGATTCAATTTATTTATTATAAGGATTTTTACTTTAAAAAAGATATGTTTTCAAAAGTTAAAGTATATAGTTTTATTGATAAAAAACTTAACAGCGCCAGATTCGAAGGATTGGATGGAATTAGGGGTGCAGGTGACATGTCATGGGTGAGGAATGCGTTTTTCAAGAAAGTTCTTGTTTATGAGAAAGGGCTGACAAAGAAGTACAGAAAATCCCCAATAATCGTGATGTGCGCATATCCTGTAAAAAAACTTGCAATACATGATTTAATTGACATGATACAGAGCCATACCTTGATTCTATATAAGAAGGGCCGCAAGTTTTGTCTTTCTGAAACAACAGAAAGAAGGATTTTGATAGAAGAGCGTGATGGGCTTGAAAAGTTCAACAAAGTGGCAGTTGACAGGGAGCTGAAAATGATTGAGCTTAAGGAAAAGATTGCAGAGCTCGAGAAAAAAATCGGGATAAAACACTAAACAACCACAATTTCTTTTTCTGCATTGCGTGCATAAACTAGAATCCTTTGCCTGTTGGAGTTCAGCTTGAGGCTTTAATGACCCAGTTGCATTTGCCCATTACGCATGCACAGCTTGCATTATATTTTGCAGCATTGTAGCAGTCAGTGTATTCGCAGGTTGTTATCAGCTCTTCATTTTTTCCGCCGCAAACCTGTCCAGAACATCCTCCTGCCATGCAGTCAGAAGTATAAGTGCATGATGCATTTGTTGCCCATCCGCAGAATCTTTGTGACGGTGTTTCCTGAACTGGCACTTCGCATTGAGAATATGTCAACAATGCGCCTGTGTTTGAATAATACCATCCTTCGCTTCTTGTTCCAACAGCCCCGCATTCAGGAGTTCCTTTTGCAGGATCGTAACATAGCTGTGTTGCTCCAAGCAATCCAGGGGTCATATCGAATCCCTGCAGTCCTTCGCAGCAGCCCAAGTAATTTTCAGGCGATACTGGGCCTGAGTTATATTCTCCTTCTGCTGCACAGTTAGGACAGCCTTGCGATAGTGTGCATTTTCCTTCAACGCACATCTCGTGTGCAAATGTGCCACCAGGGCACGCAATTTCCAAACAGTCGTTCTCAGAAGAACATTCTGGCTTTACAAACAGAGTGCATGCGCTGATAAACAAACCAAAAACAATAATGCAAAAAATTAATTTCAGTTTCATTTTAGTTTTCAATTAATGTTTGTATTTAAGGTTTTCTGTTAACCACCAATTGGTTCTATAGTCAGGTTTAATTATTTGATTTAATTTACCCGATGCATGACGATTGATGCAAAGGTTGAAGTTGAAATTTTGGAAAAAAAGTCAGGGGCACCAGGTGTACTGCTTTACGGTCTTGTTTGGGACAAGGAAGTTTGGGACAAGGAACATACTTGGGCAGATGAAGGAGGTTTAGCTAAACTTACAGATAACACAAAACAGCTTGAGGGAATATTAAAAACAATCAAGAAAGAAAATTATGCTTTTGAGCTTCATAGCGGCAGCGGGGAGTATGTTTTGATAATGCGCGCCAGGGGTTCAGAGAGCCACAATCATTTTAATTTTAATGGAAGCTGGGAAGGTGCAGAATCTGGGCTGAAAAAGCAACTCTCAATTTTGAGAAAGCTGGGCTACAAAATCAGATACAAAGGATACAGGAAGCCAGCCTAAATTATCACAATATCTTTTTCTGCATTGCTTGCAGGCACTTCTCCAAACCTGCAATCCTTGCATGTCGCATCAACTGGAAACCATTGCTTGTACTTGTTCGGCCCGTCGTTAAGCTTGAGCTCAACATAAACATGCCCTGGAATAAAAACAAGCCGTGCATTAACACCAATTGCTTCTTCTAATGTTGCAAGCAAAACAGCCATTCCGTCGCAGTCAGCTGCGCCGGTAAGCAAAGTTTCTTTCGGCGATTCAACATAATCCTGCTTCGGGTCAGGAACATATTTTATGTTTCTTTGAACAAAATAATAAATTGCTTTTGCCTGGCAGACATACTGCGCAGAATCGCATGAGATTGATGCGATATTCGAAGCAACTCTTTTCAGCTCAGGGTCAGATGGAGTGATAAAACGTTTGAAATCATATCTTCCATTTACTTCGTGAGTCACATTTTCAACATGCAAAGTTCCAACAACTTCTGCAAGTGTTGGAATGTATGTTGGCTCAGGGTCAACTTTCACAGCATAATATGAGAAAGTCCAAGACACAAGAATCAATAGAATAAATCCCGCAATAACCCATTTTAAAGGCCCTTTCCAAACAGACTCTTTTTCTTCAACAATTTCTATTTCAGGCTCTTCATCCATTTTCTTCCTTTCATGCCTTCATATGCAGGGCATCCTAACTGTCCCTGCCTGCACCTGTCGCAGCATAATTTTTTCTTCAGGAAAAAGTTTGGAATAATTGTAATTAACAAATAAACAATCAACAAGCCAAGCATCTGCCAGCTGAAATTGACAATCAGCAAGATAATCCCTGCAATAATTGGAGAGAAAATTGTTATCATCATAAAAATAAGTGCAGGAACTAGATTTTTTGTTTTACTGAATTCTTTTGCATCACCTTGCTTGAAAATCACAGCAAGCTTTCCCAACCCCATGTAGCATCTTTTGCCGTAGTAGCAGCAGTATTTGCATCGATATCTCATGCAGACAAAAAGCATTACAAAATTCAAAACAATAAATGCAATTCCAAGCCAGAATTTAATCAAAAAGAAAATCCATGCACCTAACACAATGCTCAATACTGTCAGCAATAAAAATATGCTTACAATCCACAAAGGAAATTGTGCGTATCTCATAAAGAAAATATTTGCATGCTGAGCTTATAAACCTTATGCCAATCCGTCGTTTGGGTCAGGCTCTGGAGCAATATAACATTCAACAAACTTCAGGCTTCTGACGTATTTTGTAAGAAGATTTCCTCGTACTACAAACAGCTCGTTTGGTTCAATTGATTTTTGATATTCTTTAGGAACAAGGCTTGCAGGAATGTATTTGATTTTGTCCCTGGCATACATGCATAAAAATTCAACACCAAGAATATCGCCGTTTATTTCAATAATTCTCATGAAGTCGCTTCTGATCTTCTCATTAGCTATATCAATTTCTTCATCATTCAAAATCTCTGTTAAAATTAGTGTCATGTTTACTCACCAAAGACTTCCGCCTGGAATTTATAAACTTTTGTGTCAGGCTCTTTCCATGCATCAAACGGCAAGCCTGCCTTGATGCAAGTCTGGTTCAGAAACTCTTCTTCATTCCATTTGTATTCAGATGCAACCTGAGGCAGCAATAATCCTGAAAAAATCCCTCTGCGGACAATCAAGCCATCTTCACCAACTTTAATCTGCTTCGCTCTTTCCAAAGGAGTTTTTGCTTTTACTTCTTCAGGCTTTGTCAGCACAGACATCTCAATCTTCACTTTCTTCAGCTCAGATTTGTCAAGCTCAGGAAATCTTGGATCATTGAATGCTGCCTGCCTCGCTGACTCGATTATAGCCTCGCCAAGAGGCAAAACAGGCTCAGGGAACCCAATACATCCCCTCAACTCATTATTGATTTTAAGTGTTACAAACACGCCTCTTTTCTCGTTCAGGAAATCTCCTTCAGCTTTTGGAGACTTGTTTTCAAAAGCAGTCTCTATGCTTTTTCTTGCCAAAGATAATAGTTTTTTTTGCTGAGGTTTAGAAATCATTTGACTGACTTTGTGATATCATCAGCAAACTTGTCATTCATCTTCTTCAAGTCTGCGACAGCTTCAAGCAAAGCTTTCTTTGCAGTTGTCTTGTCATTAGTCTCTACAAGAAGAGTTGGAATTGGCTTTAATGGGTGCTCAATCCTGTAAGCTGCGTTCTTAACATTAGGATTTTTCTGAAGCTCCTTAATAAGAAGATTCAAGAAAGTGTGGTCTTCGCCTTTAACTTCAACTACAATTTTGTGTTTTGTGTTTTCCTTGAAATCAAGCTCCATTTTTGCCCCTCTGGAATGCCTGAAAATTGAGTTCATTTATAAATGTTTCCTTGCAAGCCTCCAGCAGCCCGCCTTAATCACCTGAACCTTCTTTTTGTGGAATTTCATTGTTGCCTTGAGAGGAAAATCATATTCAAAGTAATGTGTAACCGCAAAGCCAGAGTCTTTTGCAACTGCATCAATAAACTTTTTTGAAGTTGTTTTGTGCACAGAATAGACAACAGGCGCAGTTTTGAATGCAGTTTCCAAAAATTCTTTATCAGCATGTGTTTCTTTTGTTCCAAAAGGAGGATTCTGCACAACTGTGTCAGCTTTAAGCGCAATTTCTGAAACATCTTTTTCAACAATCTCATACCTTCCTTCAAAGCTTGTGTCAAGCTCGCGCTCAACATCAGCAATATTCTGCCTTGCAATCTCGTTTGCCTCTTTGCTTTTGTCAACAAGATAAACTTTTTTTGCTCCAAGAAGCAGAGCACCTATTGCAAATATTCCTGGTCCTGAAGCAAAATCAGCAACAACCTTGCCTTCAATGTCTTTGTTCATGAAAGCATTCCACAAAATGTCTGCCGCAATGTCTCCAGGAGTTGAATACTGCTCCAACTCGACGTTAGGATTTTGAAATGTATGTAGTTTACTCAATTGTATACTAAGCTTCGATTTTTGCATCATTTTTTTGTTTTTTATCTCGTTTTCACGGCGACACCAAATATTTGCATTAGCGTGTTTTCACGCACCAGAAATCAAAATACATCTTCTGTTTTTAAACTTTTTTAGTTTTCAAAAAGCTTTTATACTAATTCAACTTTTCAAAACAACAGTGGGGGTGATTGGTATAAGTAATTTAGTTGCTAATAACGAATTGTTAGAGGCTGCAGATTCCTTGAAAGACATCAGGGAAATCAAGGAAGAGCTCAACGACCATCTTGTTGCAATAAACGAGAACACTGATGAAATTGAGATGAACTATTCTTATCTTCTTGATATTACGCAAAGGGTTCAGGCAATGGAAAAAAAGCTTGACGCGATTTTTAATGCAGTTTCAAAGCTGACAATTGTTGAAGTTGAGAAGCCAGTCCAAAAAATTTCAGTTGACGAGAACGAGCAGCAGGTTTTCATGTTCCTTTACGAGTCGCACAAGGCAGTTGATTATGCGCAGATTTGCGAAAGGCTGAGAAAAAGTGAGCCTTTCGTAAGATACTGCCTTAACAAACTGATTGAGAAAGGCGTCACAATAAAAAAGCACGCGATAAACAGGAAAGCTTATTTTATTCTCGACGAGGATTTCAGGGAAATGCAGGCAAAGCACAGCATTGTTTCCATCAAGAAAACACTGACTTTGGACTGCTTTGACCAGAATGTTTTGTGAGCTAAAACTTTTAAGCTTTTATTAAAATATAAGTTTTAATCGATAACTATATTTTTTATCTTTATATCTAATTAAAAGATTTAATCAATTATTACATCATTTTATTTTGTTCACAGATTATCTGACTAAAGGTTTTAAGCGATTATCAAAACTTGTAACTCGAAGAAAACAAGCAAAATTCACACCAAATTATCGAGCGGGCTTAGTTATTTTTTTGGATGACTTATTTGGAATATCTCTTCTCCCAATCCTCTGGCTTTTCCCATTCTCCGTTTTTCCGCTCTTCAAACAGCCTCGCGCATATAATTTCCAACTCTTCTCCTCTCGTAATTTTCAAACGTTTCCCAATCTCGGCTTTTATTCTGGAATCATCTTCCCATTTCAGCATTGCCCTTAACTCATCGTAAGGAATTCTCCTGGCTCCCGAACCCATGTTTACTAAACCCGCAGGATCCCCAACAACATAATACCTGCTTTTCTTTCCAGAAGGCAATTCTGCACCCATTCGTACATATGACATATTAGTTTACACCAAATTATCCAGCGGGCTTTTGACTTTCTTGAGCTGCTCAGTCGATACTTTAGTGTATTTTTGAGTCGTTGCTAAATTGCTGTGCCCAAGCAATTCTTGTATTACTCTGATGTCAGTTCCTGCTTCAAGCAGATGCGTTGCAAAACTCGAACGTAAAGCATGACAAAATACGCGTTTCTTTATTCCTGCAGTTAAAGAAGCGTCTTTTACTATCCTTTCAGCCTGCCTCGAGGTTATGTGAGTCTCTCTGACAGGAAACATGTACGGATTATTGTCATTTCTTTTTGAAAGATATTTTTTAATGTCTGCAATAAGGTTTTCTGACAGGATTATCAGCCTGTCTTTCTTTCCTTTTCCTCCTCGAACTGTTCCCATTTTCTCATCAAGCTCAAGATCGTTTATTTTCAGGCTTACACATTCGCTGACTCGCAGCCCTGCCGAGTAAATCATTTCTATCAAAAGTTTGTGCTTAAAGTTTTTAGGCGCTGCTAATAACTTTTTAATCTCATCTTTTGTCAGCACAGTTGGCAGTTTTTTCTCTGCTTTTGGCGGCTTTATTTTTTTGAAAAGGTTTTTCTCCATCATTTCAAGGTACAAAAACTTTAATGCAGAAATCACAAGCCCGACTGAAGCAGGCTTCTGCCCTTTGTCAGAAATCAGCACTGCAAGATAGCTTCTTATGTCATCTTCAGTCACTTCTTCAGGCTTTTTCTTGATAAAATCGAGAAATTTTTGATTATGATAGATATATGCACTCAATGTTTTCTCGCTAAAACCTCTTAGTTTGATCTCAGTTTCAAGTTTCTTAAGCATTTATTATTTTAAACGACATTTTTGTATATAAATATTCCTAATTAACAAAATTTATAAATGAGTTTCAGATTTCTGTGCGAACAATGGCAGAAATGCAGCAGGTTCTTGTTTTGATAAAGCCGGATGGGATTGTTAAGAGCCTTACTGGCAATGTAATAACATCTCTTTCTGAAACAAAGCTTAAGATTATTGGCGCAAAAATCGTCAGAGTCACCAGAGAGCTTGCTGAAGCGCATTATGCTGAGCTGAAGCAGAAGAAAGGCGAGAAAATTTTCAATTCAACTGTTGAGTTCATGATGGGCAAGTACCATACTGACAGGACAATGGCCCTTGTCTATGAAGGGGAGGATGCTATCGCTAAGGTCAGGGAGATTGCAGGCGCAACAAACCCTGAAGATGCAAACCCTGTTTCAATTCGAGGAAGGTATGGCAGGATTAACTCAAAAACAGGTGTTTTTGAGAACTGTGTCCATGTTTCTGACAGCCCTGAGAATGCGAAGAGGGAAATTCAGCTTTGGTTCAAGCCTTCTGAGATTGTGAACCTTATTTATCCAGTTAAGAAGCAGAAAGTCAATTCTGAAGTTCTTGTTTGGGCTTAAGCCCTGTAGAATTCCCTTTGTGATAATGGCGTTCTTTTATCATACTCCTTAAATGTGAGGCTTCGTTCATACTGTTTGTAGCAGGCTGAGCATTCACAAAATGCCTTGTCACCGATGTAATATTTGACCTTTTCGCCAGGGTGGCCTTGTTTTTCGCACTTGTGCTGCAGCTTTTGAAGCTGACCTACACAATTCAAGCCTAGTTTCTTCACGATTTCCTCAAGCTTCCTTTGAGCTTCTTTTCTTGCCATTTGTTCGGGTTTTACGGGCTTGGATATAAAGATTTGCGAAGAAACTGCCCAGTTACGGCAAAACTATATATAGATGTGAAGCCTCACAAACGCATGGATAAAAACCCTATGACCATAGACAAAAAGTGGAACAAATGGCTAATTATAGGGGGACTTTTAGCTCCAGTCATCCTGTTCTTGCTTATTGCGTTCTTGAGCCTTTTGTTCAATCCGGATTGGGAGCCAGCCTTCTCATTACTTTTGTTTCCTTTAGGATTGTGGATGTTTTGGTTCGGTGTGTTTAACTATTCAGCCAGGAGCCAAAATGTGAAACTCGGGTTATCGCTACTTTGTATGATTGCTACCTTGGTAGTCCTGATACTCCTAATATTCCTAATCGGCATTGTGACATGGGAACCGAATAGCCTGAACTTCGGGTAATGCAAAAATGGACAATCACATGACTATAGACAAAAAATGGAACAAATGGCTAATCATAGGCGGACTCATGGCTGCTGTTTTGTCTTACTTTTTATTTGGGGGCGTGTTTTCAGTAATTCTGTTTGCATCTTCGTTTGCAAAGACTTGGAGCTTTGGCAAGTTGTTCTGGCTGGCAGTCTTTTTCCTAAGTATGTCAGTTTTTTGGTTTGGAATAATGAACTACTTCAAACTCAGTCTTTGGGTCAAGGTTCTTGTTGCCTTGGTTTTGGGTGCACTCAGCATACCTTGCTTGGTTGTCCTAACATTCCTTTTGATTGCAGCAGGCGGTGGCCTAGGCAGTTTGCCTTGATTTCTAGAACGTCTTATAATATGCATTCAACGACGTTTTGACGAGGGAACTTAGAAATACACTGTCCGAGGCATAGTTTCGGGCTAAAAACCCGGCTTTTTTGGGGGTTTATCATAGCTGCCAAGCCCCATTAAATTTTTCAACCTTTCAATGAAACTTTCTGGCTTAGTTTCTTTAATTTTTTTAATTTTATTGGAGCCATTCATTTCATAGCCAAGTGATCCCAAACAATTAAAAAAATCCCTAATATATAGCTTAGCCTCCCTTTGCCTCATTTCAACTTCTTTTTCTTTGATTGCCATCAGAAGCTCAGCTTCAATCCTGCCTTCCCAGCATTCAGGAAGGGTGTGAGATAATGGAACTTGGTAAATCAAACCAAAGTTGCAGCTAAACTGAAGGTATGCCTTTTTGGCTTCAACAACCCGGGTTTCAAGCTTAACTTCCCTGCCTTCTTCAACTGCTTCAATCATAGCTTCCAAGAACTCAGGCTTGGTTAGAGGCATATTTGCACCTCTACGAATTATGCTCCCTTTTTGAATCGCACTCGCAGCTGGATTCAGCCTTAACGAGCTTTTTGTCTTTGACGATATAGCCATATCTTCCAAGTTCCTGCTGTATGCTCTGCCAGCGCTCGTCTGCCTCTTTGTTCATGGCTTGAGGGCTGTCGCTCAGCAACGGAAACTGGTAGAACAACTTTCCTTGCGGGGAAATTGATTTAACCTCTAAATAAGCCCCTGTTTGGCTGGGAACATATCCGTCTTCCCTTCTTCGTTCAGTAACTCCTTCAAAAACCCTGGTTTCAAGCACAATTTCCTTGCCAGAACTAACCGCCTTTACTAGAATTTCCAAAAATTCATCGTGTTGTAAGCCCATTTTAGCACTCCTGCCTATTAAATAGTTGAATTATTTAATAGTTGCTGTTACTCTGTCTTAAATCTCAAGGTCAAACTTGGCTCTTACCAAAAGATCCTTGCTTGCATTCTGGTCATCTGCGTGAATCTTGCAGTATTCGTTTGAATTATACTGGCAAGCCCCTTGAGCAGATGCCTTTTTCCCGCATCCAAATGTTTGGTCTTGATTATAATTCATGAATACGCAGCCAACTCCCGAATCTTTAACATCTTTTATGTATCTTTTGAACTCATACTCTGTTGGCAGAACCCTTTCAATAGGGTATTTGTTGTGAATATTGATGTCAAACATCCTCCAAAGCCAGCTTTTGGCTTCTGCCAGCATATTTGCTCTTGTTTTGTGCGGGTTCATCTCATTTTTATCGAGATCATAAAGCCGTTTGTACGATGTGCCTATATCAAGAGCAAGCCTTACTCTTATGAGAGGGTATTTGCCATTATCATACAGCTTGTCGTCCATAATTGCGCCTTCCTGAACAACTTTTATGTACTCGCCGATAGGGCTTCTTGGCTCCTGGCTCTTTATTCTTACTTTTAGCGCAGTTAAAAGCTCAGCTACAGTGAAATGTGCCCTGATTTTCTGCTTCAAAGTTTTGACACTTGCTGCCTGGTTAATATCATATGTTTCGGGGTCTTTTTTTCTCAGGGTTGGGTCTTCAAGAAGCTGTATGTTTCTCTCGAGATGCATTGCCATAAGGCTGTCTTCGTAGATTTGGAGCGCAATATTTTCTATGCCCTCGATGTTTCTCTCGTCAATCTTCACATTCTGCCCGACATATTCAAGCTTAAGGTGATTTGTAAGCAGATTATCGAACATTCCTCTTGAGTTTTGCAGGCAATGCTTTGCGAGCTCTGCTTCAAGATCTATCTTAGTTTCTGTGCTTTCATCGCTTCCTGCGATTTTGCTGAATTTTCTTGATTCTCTCCTGTCTGCCTTGTCAAATTCAGGCTCCAGTATCTTCCCAAGCTCGTCGAGTGTTATCATCGTGCAGAATCTGTGCTTGAATAGCTAATTTATAAAGTTTTGCTCGGGATTTTGCGTATTTCTGGCGCAGTTATATACTGCAGTATATAATATAACTTGTGATAATCGCTTAAAACCTTTAGTCAGTAAAACTGCCATTATTTGATTAACTTTTAGTTTTTGCTTAAATGTTTTAGAATTCATATTAAATTAAAGATTTGATAAATGATTAAAACTTTTAATCATTATTTACAATATTGAAAATAAACTAAAAGAAAACATTAAAATAATCAATTTGCTTTCCCCGCAAGCATGTCGCTCGATGAAAAAACAAAAATAATCCTTGAGGAAATCAACGAGGATATGAATAGGCGAATTCAGGAGTGCAATAAGCATGGTCATAAAGAACCATCAAATATACCTTACACATGGGATTCTATATCTGGTTTGCAGGCAAAAGGCTTTTGCACTTACTGTAATTCTTTTTATGATAGAGAACTCACACAGAAAGAACGAAAAGATTTTGAAAAGTTTAGAAAATTCTTGTATGAGCCTATGACGATTTAGCCCACGTAGCTTAGCTTCTTTTTCTGCTGCTCTGTTACAGCAGTCTTGCTTTTCTCAAGAAGCAGCTTGAGCTTCTGCTCGAACTTCGCAGCGCTTTCAAGCAATGGTTTTGGGTCAACATCAAGGTTAAGGTATTTGTCAATAACTTCAATTAATTTTGCAGCTGCCTTTGAGTCAGGCAGGCCTGAATGGGTTTCTGCAAAAACACTTGTGAACGGGATTTCTTTTCCAACTCTCTGCATCAATGCGCCTGTAACTCCCATGATTATGCCTTCTTTCAGCGCTTGAACACCTGCTTTCTCAAGCTTTTTCTCATTCTCTTTTTTGTTGGTATAGTAGAATGCTCTTGATACGTCAGATTCTTCGCCTGCAGGCACTCCAACGCTTTCCAGTGAGATTATTTCTTTTGCATTAAGCTGTTTTGCTTTTTCAATCAGTGCATCAGCAATCTGCCACTCCATTCCTGTTGCGCCCGAAATAACGTGCAGAATCATAATGTTTGTTTTCTCGTCGTAAAAAATGCCGACTGACCTTACAATTTTTCTGTCATGCACTGCAACCAATGGAGGAAATTCGTTGCCTTTTATCCTTCCAATCTCTTTTGCACCTAAATGCTCTATAAGAAATTCTGTTGCAATAGTTCCAACAAGCCCCAAGCCTGGAAAACCATCTATAATTATCGGCTCCTTTGGCTTTTTATCTAGAATAAATTCCACTATGTGTACCTCTTTTTGGATTTAAAAACTTTATGCGTATATAAACATTTCTTTTGTTCAGTAACATTTTTATATTTTCAGTTAAATCTAAATAAAAAAAGAGTTCTGGGTGCAAAATGAGTCAAAAAATAATACTGGCAACAACGTCAATGTCTCGGAGAAAAGGCTTTGATATGCTTGGCTTCAGCCATATTGCCGAGGCAGGCAAAGTTGATGAATCTATTGCAGAAAGAACGTCTGCAAAAAATCTTGTCTGCTATCTTGCAAAGTTAAAGGCAGAGTCTGTTGCAAAAAACCACAAACAAGGAATTGTAATTGGTTTTGACAATGCAGGCGAGTTTCTTAACCAGATTCTTGAAAAGCCAAAAACAAAGCAGGATGCAGTTGAAAGGCTGAAGATGCTTTCAGGCAGGAATTTTAATCTTTACTCAGGCATACATATGATTAATACTGAAAACAGCAAGGTGCTTTCAGATGTTGTTGAGACAGAAGTTTATATGAGAACACTGACAGAATCTGAAATAACAAATTATGTTTCGAATGATCCAAGAGTAACAGAATTTGCACTGGGTTTTGACCCTCTTGAAACATACGCTTCAACCTTTGCAAAGGAGATAAAAGGCAGCTACAATAGCTTTACAAGAGGCATTGCTTTGGAGAGGGTTGTTGAAATGCTTTACGAGATAGGCTACCCAAAGCTTTAAAAACAACCTCTTAATTCTTAGTACAAAATGGCAAGGCGAATGGGCGGCACAAGAAGGAAGACTAGAAGCCTTTTACGCAAGTATAAGAAGGACAAGGGCAAGCTTTCATTAAGAAAATACTTCCAGTCATTTAATCAGGGGGACAAAGTCCAGCTTGTTTTAGACTCTGCAGTCCATGAGGGAATGTTTTACCCGTGCTTCTACGGAAAAGTGGGCATGGTAACTGGAAAGAGGGGAACCTGCTACGAAGTGCAGATTTTTGACGGCTCAGTTGAGAAAACAATCATAACACATCCGATTCATTTGAAGAGGATACAATGACTAACCCGAAGGTAATTTCACAGGAGCCAATGACAATGGCAGAAGTTAAGTCAGAGCTTGAGAAAATCAAGGAAAAGAACAAGGAGCTTAACTTCAGGGCAACAAGGACAGAGGAATATTTGAATATTTTCGCAAAGCTTTCTAAATCAAAGGCTGAAGAGCTTAAGAAAAAGCTTGCGGGACTAAACATCCCAAGGCTTGGAACTGACCACATAGTAAAGATTGTGGACACGATGCCAAAGACAGCTGAAGAGCTTAAGGTTGTGCTTCAGGGCTATCCCTTGACTATCACAAAAGAGAACATGGGAAAGATTGCCGAAGCTGTCAAAGATTTTCTATAGATAAATATATAAAGGAGGTTAGGGAATATTTCTGCTATGGAATCAGAAAGAGAAGAATATGCGTACATTTTGGACTTTTTGCCGAATGGCTATCCTTTTGAGGCGAGGCCTGGCAAAAGAGGGGCAGTAGCTCAAGCATTGGGCAAGGAGCGTTTCACTCTTTTAGAACTTATTCCAAAGAAAGACATATTTTTGCAGCCTTACCAGGAAGTGTACATAGGCGAGCAGAAAAGGGACCATATACATCATATTTCAGGGGCTTTGCAGTACGAGAAACTGACAGTTTCAGCAAAGAACGAGCTTCCGTATGTTGTGAAGCAGATTGTTGAGCAGAACCCTGCCAAATTTGTTAAATTTTACAATGACGCAGGTCCGCTGTCAACAAGAATGCACATGCTTGAGCTTATCCCAGGCATAGGAAAAAAGCACATGTGGGAGCTGCTTGAGGAAAGGCAGAAAGAGCCGTTCAAGTCATTTGAGGACATGAAGAAAAGGGTAAAGCTGATGCCAGACCCTGAGCAGGGCATAATCAGGAGAATCTTGCTTGAACTAGAAGGGCAGGAAAAGAGGAAAATTTTTATTAGATGATGAAAGTAGCAGCATCGATACTTGCGTGTGATTTCTCAGAGCTTAAATCAGAGCTAAGAAAAGTTGAGACTGCGGATTTTATTCATTTCGATGTTATGGACGGGCATTTTGTCCCAAACCTTGCCCTGAGCCCTGTAATTCTTGAAGCAGTAAAAAAGCACACACGACTGCCTGTAAATGCCCATTTGATGGTGACTGACCCGAAAGATTATATTGATCTGTTTTCAAAAGCAGACATAATAACTGTGCATGTTGAGTCTAATGATGTTGAGGAAGTTTTGAAAAAAATAAAACACCTCAAGAAGAAAGCAGGCATTGCATTGAACCCAGAAACTCCTGCTGAAAAAGTAATCCCATTTCTGCCAATGGTGGATTCAGTTCTTGTCATGACAGTCCGCCCGGGCTTTGCAGGGCAGAAATTCCTGCCGACAACTGCTGAAAAAACAAAGCTTTTGAAGCCGACAGGAAAGGAAATATGGGTTGACGGCGGAATAACTGATAAAACAAAACCGCTTGTTGATGCAGATGTGCTTTGCGCAGGCGAGTTTATATTTGCATCAAAAAATCCGGAAGATGTGATAAGGAAGCTCAAGAAATAAATTTACTATTGTTAAAAAGTCATAAATATTAATAAACAAACGAGGAGAGTAAACAGATATGGCAAATTTTGAGCTCAAATACAAGCTTAATCCGAATAAGCTGAAGTATCACGAGAAAGATGTTGACATTGCAGCAAGTTTTGCAAAAAAAGTTTACAAAGAGCTTACAAATTTAGTCAAGGCAATAGTCGTTTTTGGCTCATCTGCGAGAAAAGAAGGCGAGAAATCCGCAGATGTTGATGTCCTGATTGTTGTTGACGATGTAAGGGTTGAGCTGACTCCTGAGCTTCTTGAAACATACAAGATTATTGTTGACAAGCAGATTCTTGACACTTCAAAAAGGCTCCACGTCATTACATTGAAATTCACATCATTCTGGGAATATGTCAGGGCAGGAGACCCTGTTGCAATAAACATTTTGAGAGACGGCTTGGCATTGGTTGATTCAGGATTTTTTGACCCGCTGCAGGCTCTGCTGTATAGGGGCAGGATAAGGCCAAGCCCTGAATCAGTAAACAATTATTATGCACGAGCCCCTGCAACCCTGAATAACAGCAATTGGCATATTATACAGGGAACAGTTGACTTGTACTGGGCAGTTATTGATTCTGCACACGCAGCATTGATGTCACTCGGCTATATTCCTCCAAGCCCAAACCATGTCCCTGACTTGCTTGAAGATATTCACAAGAAAGGAAAGCTCGAGGAAAAATATGTTTTGACAATGAGAAAGTTCTACAAGCTCATGAAAAGCATAACTCACAGGGAGCTTGGTGTTGTGACAGGCGCAGAATATGATGTTTACAGACGGGAAGCTGAAGAGTTTGTAAAAAGAATGGGAAAGTTTTTTGGCTAGGATTTAGCTGGTTCTAAAGAAATTTCATAATACTGCATTTTTGCGGTTATAAATCTTGGAAGCTCAATCAGTTTGCCTGGCTCAAGCTCGATTGTTCTTTTTTCTCCGTCGTGCATTCCAAGCTCAGCTGCCTTGTACAGCAAATGGTTTATTTTTTGATATGCCTCTTTGAGTTTGTCTCTCTCACCCCAAGTCATGAACATAGCATCTGTCTTGTCATATCCCGGAACCTCTGGCTGTGTTGAGAACATAATCTGCCCGCCTTTCATTGGCCTTACTTCAACACCGTTCATAACTTCTTTTATTCTTGTTTCCAAAGAACGGGCTTTTCTTTCGTTTGTTTCAATTTCGGTTACAATTTTAAGCTGCCTTTCATTAAACTCAGCTTCATACTTTGGCTTTATTTTGTCTGGAATCTCTGCACCCAGCATCTTTAATCCTATGCCATATGCATATTGCATGTGATGCTTTTCAAAATACTTCCCAACTTCTTCGCCTACAAGAATGTCATTAAACTTCATAAAAAGTCGGTTTATCAGCGGCATCTGCCCTTGCTGAAGTTTCCATCTAACGTCAGGAAACCCATATTCGCCGCAGACATATTTTTCTGTCGGGATTACTAAATTATTAAGATCATACTGGTTTTTTACTATCTGCGGAGCACCTGACAAAATCCCCAGGTTCAAAGTTGTTTCTGTCATGGTCGGCTCTTCCCTGCCACCTGGAGGCGGCATGCAATAATAGCGCAATGGCCTCTCTTCCTCTTCTATAACAAGAACCTGCTGCCCCAGCTTTCCCTCCAGCTCTTTGTTCAGCTCATTCATCATGTAGCCAAGAAGGTCATCTATAGTTTTGAAATTATGCGTCTTTGCAAATTCGCGAAATTCTGATTCTGCTTCAGGTTTAGGTATTTTTGGTATCAATTTCCCTCAGAATGAGCAAAGAATTGCTTCTTTATTAAGATTTTCTGCTAACCATTAGGTGATTATATTTATTCAAGCTCTTTAATTCTTCTTTTGTGCCTTGCGCCCTCTGAGAATTTTGTTTTTAGAAAAATATTAACCATTTTCTTTGCAAGCTTTTTGTCCATAACCTGCCCAAGGCAAAGAACATTTGCATTATTGTGCTCCCTGCTCAATCTTGCTGATTTTTCTGAATAAGGCAGAGCTCCTCTTGCGCCTTTTACTTTGTTTACAGCCATGCATGAGCCAATTCCAGTCTTGCAAACCATTATTCCTTTGCTGCCGGAAGAAACTGTTTTTTTTGCAACTTTCTTTGCAAAAATCGGATAATCAGAAGACTCTTCAGAATATGCACCAACATCTTCAATTTGATATTTGTTGAGAAGCATTTTTTTAATCTCTTGCTTCAGCCTGAATCCCGCGTGGTCTGAGCCGATAATTATTTTCATCTTGTCACCAATAGATAACGAGAGAAAACTTATATATATAGGTTTTGATTCAGGTTTTCAATGGGGGCATTGGGTTATCTACGAGTATTCAGGGCAGAGCAGTGGTACAAAAACCTGTTAGTTTTTTTGCCGTTGGTTTTTGTAAAGCAGCTCTTCAGCTTTTCTTTTTTTAATGTTCTGATTGGCTTTGCCGCTTTATGCTTGGTTTCATCGTCAGGCTATATCCTGAATGATATTTTTGACATTCGAAAAGACAGAGTTCACCCAGAGAAATGCAGACGCCCGATTGCATCTGGACTTATTGGCGTGAATCTTGCGTTTTTTTTGGCAATAGTTTTGCTTTTGGCATCGCTTGCAGTTTCATTTGCAGTCGACAGATATTTTGGATTTTTTGTTCTGCTTTTATTCGGCTTGACTTTATTTTACTCATTATTTTTGAAGAACGAGCCGTTTCTTGACATTGTCATAATCGGAATCAATTTCATCATACGCGCGCTGTCAGGCGCATTCATCATATTCCCGGGGCAGGTAATAAAAATCAGCCCTTGGCTTATCTTATGCCCGTTCTTCTTGGCATTATTCCTCGCGTCAGGCAAGCGAAAAGCTGACTTGATTTTGCTTGGCAGAAATGCAACTATGCACAAGCAGACTTTGACAAGCTACACTCAGGATATTGTGAATTTTTTGCTGAACATAACAACAACTTCACTGCTTTTGTGCTACGCATTATTCTCGTTCAACTCAGATTATCCAAACTTAATCTATACAATACCTTTTGCAGTTTACATTCTGTTCAGGTATGTCTCTCTTGTTAATTCTGGCTCAGAAATTGCAAGAAAAACTTACCTTCTTGTGAAAGATGCAAGAATTATGATTGCAGGATTTTTGTGGGCAGCAGCAACTTTTGTTATAATTTATCTGCTTTAATAGCTCTTAAACAATGTTCCCCATTCTGTTTTCATGAACTTGTTTATCCTGCTTTTGCCGACTGTGTTGTACCAAAGCTTGTCGTGATAGAAGCCTGATGCAAAAACACACATCTTGAACAATTTTGTGTGGAACAAATATTTCTCGATGAACGGCATTTTTTTCCTGAACAGCTGGTCAAAATAAATGACTGGGCTTTTTCCTGTTTCTGCCTTGAACCTGAATCCTTCAATATTCTCGCCAATAATTTCTATCTGCTCTAAATCTCCGCATCCAAGCCCTTTGTCGTGCGCCATTTTAATGAAAGGGATTTTCATCGGGTCAAAACCCATTAATGCAGCTTCAACTGCATCAATTGCAACCTGGTCAGCTGACGCAGCAATCATATTTTTTACAACAGGCTGGAAAGTTCTTGGCCCTTTTCCAGTTCCTGCTATTGTGCCGTCCATGACTGCAAACATTCCTGGATGAAGCTCTTTTTGTATTGTAAGCAAATCAACAAGAACTTCGTGAATCATCTTGTGGCAATGGTGCCTTTTTTCGGTTATTAATCCGCCGAATGCATTTTTTATTGCTCCAGTTATCACAGTGTGCCCGTGCGTCTTCATAGTCGGCAGATGTATCATGTTTTTGCCAAAAAACATTTTTGGAATCTCGTGCCCTTCAGGAAAAATTCTTGGAATCGCAGTCAGCTCTTTTTTTATTTTGTATTTGCTCCATTCAACATCTGTCAGGGGCTCGAATTTTAAATCATATTTCTTCAGCACTTTAGTCCATTTGTTCTGCTGGCAGCCAACCCACGGGTCAGTTACAACTGTTTTGTTTTCAACTGCCCTCAGTTTTGTGTATCTGTCGCCTTTCAATGCATTAAGCACACCGTCTAGCTGCCATGGCTGTGTTGAGCATCCTGGATAGTATAAGCTCCACGAAAGATTCAGCTTGAGAATTGTTTCAACATCTTTTGAAATGTGCTTTTGGTAGTCTGCATTGTTCATCAGCCTCCAATAGTCCATGACAACAGTGTCAGGTGTTGTCTTCATCAATGCAACCTTGCTTTTTTCCATAGCTTTTGAGAATTAGCTCTGGTTTTTATTTGTTGTTATTTTGAAACTAAGTTTAGTAAGAATGCTTATTTGACTAACTGCTCCAGCCTGCTTAGAGTCTGCTTAAATTCACGCATGTCGTTTTCAGTATAATCTTCGGTGTGCTTTGCGCAGTATTTAATCAGGGTATCAAAGAAAGTTTTCCTCATCCTTAGATAGTCTGGCTTTATTTCTTCAGGTACAAGCTTCAGTTCCTCTTCGAGCGCTTTTACGCACCTGTTTGGGGTTTCCATTCCTATTTCTGTGAATTCAATAAATTCGTGCGCAACAGCATACTGCCTGTACTGTTCAGCAACACTGTCTGAGATTCCAAAAACATATCCGTCTCCAGGATTGCCTGTGCATCTGAATACAAAGTCAGGCAGCTCTGGCGCAAGTATTTGAGGCATTACAAAATAGCTGAAGCTCCTGTTTCCAAGATTTACATCTACTTCCTGGAACTTCCTGCCTTTGAAGTATTTTCTTGCTCCATAGATTTCTTGCTTTGTGAACTTTTTCATGCTACTAGTAAGTAGTTAAATAATATATAAATCTTTCCTTTTTAGAGCTATTTTTTGATAAAACTTATAAATCGCATCGCAATAATGCCTCTTGAAAAGGGGTTCTTGATATTTTGGGACAAGGAATTCTTCAGCAAGCCTTAAATATTCAGGATTTTGGCGCACGTGGTATGTCTATTTTAGAATTATTTAACAGATACAGCATCAAGGCAAGAACTTCTGTACTTGAAGCACTTCTTGACGAGGCAGCAGAACATCATGGTGTTGTCTGCATAAGCTTGGATGAAATTTACATTAACGGCAACGGCGATAAGATTCAGCCTAAATCAGTTGTTCCTGACTTGTTGTCTGAACCCATTCTTTTTTACACTGACATGAAAAGGAACATAGTTCCAAAGAATCTGAAGGCAGAAGAGATGAACGGGGAAACATACATTCTTTATCCTAGAGAGAAATAAGCGGGCCCAAAGGGATTCGAACCCTTCTTCACCGGTCCGAAGCCGGTTGTACTATCCGGGCTATACTATGGGCCCGTAACCTGAACTAACAGAAGATTCTTTATAAAGATTTTTAAAAAAACAAATGAAAAAAGAAATCAAGCTTTCTTCTTCTGGAGCTCAATCTCGATTACAGAGACTCGGATTTCCTTTCCTTCCTTGTTGTTGAATTCTTCTGAATCGATTTTTATGCCCTTCAATGTAATCTCGTCCTTAAGAAATCTCTTCAAAGCAACTTCAGCTATGTCAACTGCTTTGGAAATAAATTTTCCCCTTGCTTTGATTGCCACCACATCTGCGCCCTTTGTTGTGAACTGCATTACAACGCCTGTAACATAGTTCATAAAAGGCTTTGCTCCAATAAATATTGAGTTGTCGTCAGTCATTTTCCCTCGCCTCGCTTAAAGTCGCTTAGATCTCTGTAATTTCTTGTTTTTCCTTTATGATTCTAGTAACATAACCTGCAATGATGTTCCTCAGCTTTTTTGACGGGAACTCGCCAAGATTTCCAACTATGACTTTGTTTTCCTCAAACTTGTCAGTAAACTCACTTCTATGCCTCTTTATGAAGTCAAATGTCGCTCTCTTAATCTGCTGTGTCTTTATTCTTCCCATTATTCCTGTGAGAAATGCAGGAGTTTATAAAGTTTTTCGCGGTATTTGTAGCTACCTAATAGAAGTAAAAATGAAAACGTTTATATACCGCAGATGCCTTATTGTGCGTATGGAAATCAAAGCAGCATGGGGGCTTGGAAAGCTTAAGCAAAAAGTCAAGCATGACTTGGAGAAGGTTTTGGGGGAGAGAAGAAAGCTTGGGCTTGCTGTTCCTGAAGATGTTGAGGTCAGGCTCAGGTACAGCAGCAACAACAGCGAGTTTGCTTTTGCATGCCTTGAAAATTTAGTTCCGGTCATTACAATTAATCTGCTCCAGTCAACTGCGCAAAGATTCAAGGGCGAGGAAAAAGATGCCCTGAACACTCTGAGCTGGTATTTTGACATCACAAGGCACATACTTGATGATGACAACGAGGTTCTTGCTGCAATGAGGCATCCTGTAAAGGTTATATGCTCATATGAGAATTCCGTGGGAAAAAAGGAGCTTCAGTCAATAAAGCAGGATTTGGAAGATAACGGCAGGAAGTATTCGTCTGAAAAAAACCAGATAATAAAAAATGCAAAAAAGGCAAGAAAAATTTTCAGGAAAATCAAGCCGAAAATTGAGAGAAGGTTTGCAAAACTGAGTATGTCTGAAAGCAGCCTTAGGCATGAAATTGACCATGCTGCTTTTTTCAAGTCAGCAATTGACACAAACTACAGGGAGAATGTTGAGTCTGAACTTATGCTTTCTGATATTGCTGAGCAGGAAAGCTACGAACAGCTTGCGAAAATCCAAAACAAGATGCTGACTCTCAGCACAGAGCGCGACGTTCTTATTGAATCAAGAGCATTATTTTTTGACTGCATCCCGTTTAACCACTGGGAGCTTGTTGATTATGAAAAAGTAAAAAAGAAAGTTTATTCATTTTTCCAGTACAACTACATTGAGTCAGTTATTCCTGCAGAGGTTATTCTTCCTGCAATGATTTCAAAATATGCTGTCAAAAAGGCATTTACTGCGGAAACAGCCGAGTACCTGAAGAAGCTTGTGTATTTTCAGGCAGGAGACATTTGCAAAGCCAAGGACATTGTGATTAAGACCCCTGGTGTTGACTTCAACATCGCAAACCAGATTTTTTATGCGGAAATTCCTCACTGGAAGCAGCAATATGCATGGAATGCGACTGCTGCGATTGATGCCATAGGCGATGCATTAAGGGATGACCCTGCAAGATTTAAGAAAGCTGACCTTGAGGCAAGAACTTTCAGCCACTACCTGAAGATTCTGAAGGGCGGCAAATCGAAAGTTTTATAAGCAACCTCCTTTTAATGGGAGGTTGGTGGGAAGAGAGAGGGGAAGTATATTCTCTTTGATAACACCAGATTAAGGTGACTTTAAATGGTTAAGGGTTTAATTCCAACTTTGAAAGAGCAAAATAGGTATGTTGTATTTGAGATACTGTCAAGCGAGAAATTTGACTACAGCGCCATAAATGAGGCTCTTGAGAAGTCTTTCAAGGCATTCCTTGGAACACTTTATTATGCGAGGGCTAATCCAATGCTTATAAGAAACAAATGGGACCAGAGTTCACAGAAAGGGGTATTCAAGGTCAACAGCAAATATCTTGATCATGCAAAGGCTTCTTTGACACTTGTTAGGAAGATTAACAACAAGGAAGTCTGCATTAGGAGTACGATTACTTCTGGGATTCTAAACAAAGCTTGTTGAGGTGATATAATGAGGGACAGGTCAAACCAGATGATGGGCTACGACAGAGCAATCACTATGTTCAGCCCGGACGGAAGGCTGTTGCAGGTTGAATATGCAAAAAAGACAGTCAAGCAGGGCACAACTGTTATCGGCATTGTATGCAAGGATGGAGTTGTGTTGGTTGCAGACAAAAGAATTATGGACCCTTTGATGGTAGTTGAGGGCATTGAGAAAATTTTCCAGATAGATGACCACATGGCAGCAGCAGTCTCAGGATTGGTTGCTGACGGCCGAGTTCTTGTTGAAAGGGCGCAGGTAAGGGCTCAGCAGCACAGAGTCACATATGACAGCCCTATTGACACACTGACAGTTGTCAAGGATATAACTAATTTGAAGCAATTGTGCACCCAGTCAGGGGGCTTAAGGCCTTTTGGAGTTTCACTGCTGTTTGTTGGTGTTGATGAGAATAATGGGCCTGTGCTTTTTGTGACAGAGCCTTCCGGCATATATTTCCAGTACAAGGCAACTGTTATTGGCGAGGGAGAGCTTGAGATTGATGATTATTTGAGGCATGAGTATGGCCCGGAAATAACTATTGAACAGGCGCTTAAGCTTGCAGTCGAGGGGCTAAAGAAATTTTTAGGCAAGGACTTCAGCATGGAGAGAATTGAGGCAGGTTACATTAAATCTGATGAAAAAGTTTTCAGGAAATTCTCCCCAGAGCAGTTTAAAAAACTAAAATAAATCAGGGAGTGAGTATTTATGGTTAAAGGACGAGGATTAATGGATGAACAGAAGGTATTCTTTAACAAGGCAAAGCTAAAGAAAGGCGGTGAGAATTTTGAAGTTGTCATCGAGGTTGAGCCTGCAATCAAGTACAAGGAAGGAGAAAACATAGAAGTCAAGGACGTTCTTAGAAGCGAGCACATTTTTGCTGACGCCAACAAAGGCGAACAGGCATCTGAACAGCACATGCAGACAATATTCGGCACAAAAGATGTGCTTGCAATTGCAAAGGAGATTCTTGACCAAGGAGAAATCCAGATAACTGCCGAAATCAGGGAAAAGGAAAGGGAAAAGAAAAGGCAGAAGATTATATGGATAATCGCGAGAGATGCGATTGACCCTAAAACAAAACTGCCGCACCCGCCTGAAAGAATAAAGCTTGCAATTGAAGAGGCAAAAATTAAGATTGACGAATTCAGGACAGCTGAGCAGCAGCTTGAGCATGTTCTAAAACTCTTAAAGCCTATACTGCCAATTTCATTTGGCAAAAAGCAGCTTTCAGTCACAATACCTGCAGAGTTTGCGGCAAAAGCGCAGAATGCAGTAAGGCGGTTTGCAGAAGTTGTTTCAGAAGACTGGCTTGGAGACGGCTCTTGGCAGGGGCAGCTCAAGATTTCCCCGGGATATCTTGACGACCTGGCAAAAGAGCTGAATCACGTTACAAAAGGGAAAGTAAAAATTAAGGAAGTGTGAACAAAAAATGGGATTAATAGTACAAGACAAAGCAATAGTAGTCCCTGGCGAGATGCTTGCGGAAGGCATGGATTATCTGCCTGCTGACAATGCGTTCAGGGAAAATGACAAGGTAATCTCAATAAGATTGGGATTAGTAAACATTGACGGAAGAGCCATAAAGGTTATTCCGCTGGCAGGAACATATCTGCCAAAAGTAGGAGACCAGGTTATATGTAAAGTTGAGGATATCTCTTACTCAGGATGGAGAGTAAGCACAAATACAGCTTACACAGCAATGCTTTCGATGAAAGAGGCATCTGCAAGGTACATTGAAAGGGGAGCTGACTTGAGCAGGCTTTTTGCAATAGGAGATTATGTAATTGCAGAAATCATAAACGTGACAAGCCAGAACCTGATTGACATTTCAATGAAAGCTCCAAGGCTTAAGAAGCTTACAGGAGGAAGAATTTTAGAGATTTCTCCATGCAAGGTTCCAAGGCTTATTGGAAGAAAAGGCTCAATGGTTTCGATGATAAAGGATGCAACCGGCTGTGAAATTGTAGTCGGGCAGAACGGGCTTGTCTGGATTAGGGGAGAGCCTGACAGCGAGCTTATTGCAGTGGAGACAATAGAATATGTCCAGCAGAACGCGCACAAGAGCGGGCTGACTGAGCAGGTTGAGGCATTCTTAAAACAAAAGCTAGGGAAAAGTGAATAAAAATGGCATACACACAAAGATTAGACGGAAGAAAATTTGATGAGACAAGAGAGATTGAAGCAAAAGTAGGAGTCATCAAGAAAGCAATTGGTTCTGCTTACTTCAGGATGGGAAAGACAGCAGCATATGCAGCAGTCTACGGCCCAAGGGAGCTTTATCCAAAGTTCCTTCAGAACCCAAAGGCAGGAATTCTGAGATGCAACTACAACATGCTTCCATTCTCAAGTTCAGGCGAAAGAGTAAGGCCTGGGCCAAGCAGGAGAAGCAGGGAAATCAGCATGGTAACTCAAAAGGCTTTGCAGCCGGTTTTGGATTTATCAGAATATCCAAACGCAGTCCTTGATGTTTTCATAGAGCTGCCTCAAACAGATGCTGGCTCAAGATGCGCAGGAATTTGCGCAGCATCACTTGCACTTGCAGACGCAGGAGTCAAGATGAAAGACTTGGTTGTTGCAGTCGCGGCAGGAGTGATTGAAGGGCAGGTTGTTGTAGACATGACTTATGAAGAAGAGGCATTTGAAGGCGAGGTTGCTGACATTCCGGTAGGAATTTTGCCAAGGACAGGCGAAGTCACATTATTGCAGATGGACGGCTTGGCATCAAAGGAAAAAATACTTGAAGCAATCGAGCTTGTAAAGAAAGTTGCCCCAAGAATATATGAAGTGCAGAAAAAAGCGCTTAAGGCAAAATTTGGGGGTGAATAAAGTGACAGAAATGGCATCACACATGGGACAGCACGTTAAAGAGCTAATCAAGAAAGGCAAGAGGCTTGACGGAAGGGCGTTTGACCAGTACAGGGACATTGTTGTAGAGACAAATGTTGCCAAGAGCGCAGACGGCTCAGCAAGAGTCAAGCTTGGAGACACTGAAGTTATTGTTGGAATTAAGATGGAAATAGGAACTCCATACCCAGACACTCCTGAGCAAGGGGCAATGATGGTTGGAGCAGAGCTATTGCCGTTGTCAAACCCAAGATACGAGTCAGGGCCTCCAGGAATAGACAGCATCGAGCTCGCAAGAGTTGTTGACAGGGGCATAAGGGAAAGCCATGCAATTGACGTTGCAAAGCTTTGCATTGAGGCTGGAGAAAAAGTCTGGATGGTTAACATCGATATTATACCAATAAATTCAGACGGCAATCTTTTTGACGCTTCAGCGCTTGGAGCGCTGGCTGCGATTAAGACAGCAGTCTTCCCAAAGCTTGAGGACGGCAAGATTGTAAGAGAGAAAACAACAACGCCTTTGCCGGTTGTTGCAGAGCCAATGGCAGTCACAATTAACAAGATTGAAGGGCAGATGCTTGTTGATTTGCAGGAAGATGAAGAAGATGCAATTGATGCAAGATTGACTGTGACATCTTTGCCTGACGGCAGTTTTTGTTCTCTGCAGAAAGGCGGGGATTCTGCACTTACAACAGCAGAGATTGGGCAGATGCTTGATTTGGCTTTCCAAAAGGCAAAAGAGCTTAGAAGCAAGTTTGGTGGTTAATCATGGCAGAAGAAAAGAAAATTGAAATAACTAAGTTCGAGAAGGCGAGGATTATCGGTGCAAGAGCTCTCCAGATATCAATGGGGGCGCCTTTCCTGATAAAACTGTCTGACGAGGACTTGAAAAAGCTGAAGTACAACCCTGTTGAGATTGCAAAGCTAGAATACGAAGCCGGCTTAATCCCGATGGAAGTAACAAGACCTTTGCCAAAAGCTTTTGAAAAGGAAAAGAAATAATTGTTTTTATTTTTTCTTTATTTAAATTGTCTGCAAAGATTTAAATATCGCTATTCTTAATTATTCTCAGAATAATTATAATTTAAAAAAACTTTATTTTTTCTGTTTTTTTCTTGATTCTTCTATAATCTTAAAGAGTTTCCTGTCAGCATAGCCAAGGGCACAGCTTTCAACATATTCGACTGCTTTGCCAGGCTCCATTTTAGTTGCTTTTGCAAATCCTTCAATGAATTCAGCAAGCATATCTATTGAGGGAGTTGCTTTCCTGATGTTTTTAACCTGCGCTTCAACAAAGAACGCGCATCTTTTTCCAACTGCGTTGTGGTCTGCGCCAGTCACTCCAATCTTGTATCCAACATAGCCGGGGTGGTATAAAATAACAGACTGTGTTACAATATGTTTTTTTGGAAGCTGTCTTTCGATTGCTTCAAGAACCTCGATAGGCTTTCCTTCCAGCAGCAACTGGTCCATCGTGTTGTACGCATCAGCAAATTTAACCTGCATGTATTTTGCGTAAAGCTCCACATCATCTTGTGAAACTTCTGAAGCAAAAATCAAATTCTGCTCTGGCTTTGGCCTTACTGAAGGCGCAACATATTTTTTTGGTTTTGGCCCGGCGTTCTTGTGGTCCTTTTTTTCTGTTATGTTATTGTTTTCTTCAATTATTTTTTTCTTCTCAAGCGCCTGGTAGCTTCTCTCGATTATTCCTATAAGTTTTTCCGGGACATGCTCCTCAGAATATTTTTTAACAAAAATCAACGCATCAAGATAAGACAAACCCCTTCCTGCTGCAAAACCTTCAATAAATTTTCCGTAATGGTCTTCTGCAAGTTCAACCGGCATCTGCTTAAGCTCCTCAACCTGCATTCTTGCAAAATATGCCAGCACCCTTCCCACTTCTTTAGGGCTTCTCTTAAGCTTTGCAGACTTGTAGCCTTGGTATCTTGCATGATTTTCAAGGACATTCTTGTCCACAAAATTGCCTTCAGTCAGCATGTTGTGCTTTAGATCTTTTTTATACTTTTCTTCAACTGTCTTAGGAAGATTTGCAATATACTGCTCAACTTCAAGAACAAAATATTCCTTATAGAGATTCCTGTCCTGCTCGTCAACAGGGCCTTCAAAAATAATGTTTTCAAGGCTCATTGTATGCACCTATGCTTTTGCGCGTACTTTTCCTTTACTTTATTTCCCCGAGGATATGTTTGGAATTCAACCTTTGGGAGGATAATATACTCTATCATTGTCTTATTTGGTATGCAGTTCCAATATATAAATGTTACTATTGGTAACTACTTATAAGGGACAAAGAAAACATTTAAAACAAAAAGACAAACTCTAGCCCATGCATAAAGAAAAAATAGGTGTTGTTTATTCTCCAAAGACAAGAGAGGTATATTGCATAGAAGGCTCTGCGCTGTATCACAGGGAGTTTATTGATCCTGAAACAAAGCTGAAAAAGAGAGAGTTTGAAGTGATTTACATCCCGAGAAATTGTTTTGAGCCCTTATTAAGGAAAAACAAAGTCCATAAATGGGACTTAAGCGAGATAGAAAAGATTGCTAACGGGAACTGAGTTATTCTATTAAAAAAAGAACTTGTTTACTTCTTGCCTGTTTTCATAACCTTCTTGATTACAATGTAGATAATGAGTGCAAGTATCAAAAAGTTAAGAAATACACTTAAGAATGGACCCCGGCCAGTGCAATAACATTGTACTCTTTCAGGAAAGCCAAGAATTCTTCCATTTCATTTTTTGGTATTAATAAAATTCTCAAAACTCCTGTCGTAAGTCCTTTCTATTTCAGGAGAAAAGCAGCATGCAGGAAGCTCCTTGCTTGACAAATGATATCTAATGCATTCGCAGCATATGCCTTTGCGCGGGCATCCGGCATATGTGCAAGGGCACTTTTTCTTGTTAGCTTCCTTTCTGCATTCCATCTTAAAGTCTTGTTGCCTTGAATGCGTCAACTATCAAAAGCAGTCCTGCAATTGCAGCAAACAAGTTTGACATGAACTCAGACATGTTAAGGAATGCAAGGTTCAAGCCGATTATTCCGTATTGATGAAGCAATGGCAGCAGCCCAAGCAAAATTACTGGAACTCCAAAAAGTATGCTTGTCCACATAAAGAATCTTGCCCCGCCAATAGTTTCGTGCGCAGCATCCCACAGCATAAACACGCCTGCGATTATAAAAAGAACCCTGAATAGGTAAACTGACAATGACGGCAGTGTGAATCCAATCCAGCCAAAATCATTTGCAAGCGGGATTCCTCCCAACGCAAGCAGAAATAATCCTAGAATCATTGACATCCATCCTCTAAATCCTTTCATTTTTCTAACCTCCTGTTATATCCCACATCAGGAATCCGCCAACAACAATCAATGCGATTGAGTAAAGGACAACTCCAAATGTGCCTTCTGGTATTATAGTAAATGCCAAAATATTGAACGACTTAAGAACAGGGACAAGCCCAAAAACAATTCCAACAAATGCTGCAATCAAAGACCTTATCCTCTTAGAGCCAAGCTCTGTGATTGCGTCATAAACAAGGAACAGCGAGCCGACAAGCAAAAGCCATCCAAGCACAACGATGCTTGACAATGCAGTCAGGAATGCTAATGGAAGCTTCAAGCCAAATGCTGTAAGCATCATGTATAATCCTAAAACCACAAGCAGAATTCCAAGTACAAAACCCATAATTTTTTTTGCGCCAGTTATTGCAACTATTGTAAATCACCTCTTGCAGCGTATTAATAAAATAATGTATATAAAGCTTTTCTTTGGATAAGTTTAAATATCTCAAATCAATTCTATTCGACAACACAATTTGGAGGTGTTAGGATGGCAAGTTTATACACAACAGGATTTGCTTTGTTTATCAGGGCAAGGCTTCAGGTAAGCGCAATGAAGCGCGCTTTAAGGAAAGCAGACAGGGCGCAGAAAAATATTGAGAGTGCTGCTGCAAAGGGAGACCTTTCAAAGCTTAGCAGGGAATTCTTCGCGAAAATGAAAGCATTGGATGATGCAATAGAACATTTGCAGAACCTTATGCACGACGCAAACCTTGTTGCATTTAACAAGATTGCAAAAGATGTTGACATGTCCGCAGTTTTAAGCAAGCTGCAGCAGTCAGGCTTGGGAAGCAAAGAGCTTTCGCCATTGGTTGCAGCTAATGACAGGACAGTCGCAAGGTTTAGGCAGGCTCTTGGCACAAACATAAACGAAGTGCAGAGAATCGAGACAGCGGTCAAAAAAGCAGCATAATTTGGAGGTATCAGAATGGCAACTTTATACACAACTGGAATTGCTTTGTTTGCGAGGTCAAAGATGCAAGTAAATGCAATCAAGCGCGCTTTGAAGAGAGCAGAGAAAGTTCAGAAATCTATTGACCGCGAATTAAAGAAAGGCCAAGTGCCGAAAGATTATCGTAAGCAAATCGGGAAAAACATGATTGCGATTGAAGAAGCAATTCGCCATTTGGCGAATCTCATGCATGATGCAAACCTGTTGGCGTACGACAAAATTCAAGGAGATTTAGATTATGCAGATGACCAGGTGCACAGATCGGGTTTGTCGAAAGAAGAGTCTTGGCCTATAAGAAGTTCGATTCTTAATCAGCGAAATGGGCTGAGAGATATTTTGGATATTAACATAGTTGAAACGCAGAGAATGGTGACTGAAGTTAAACGAAAAGCACCACGATAAATTTTTATATTCTTTATTTTTTCTTCTTGTTTATGGAGTTTGAGAACAATAAAAAGACCTTTTTGGCAAAAACTGACAAGAGCAAGAAAGGCGATATTGATGAGAAGATTCTTCCGTTAGTCAGCAAAATCAATTCATCAAAGGATTATTACACAACAAGCAGCTGTGCAGGCAGGATTATGGTTGTGAAGGCAGCTGAAAAAAAGAACGAGGCAGAATGGCTTTTTGTTAGCCACGATGTTGTCAAAGAGCTTAAGCTTGTTTCAGAGCCAAACGCATGGTTCAAGTTTGAGCCGCCAATTTTGCATGTCTGCTGCAGAAACCTGGACTTTGCACAAAAGCTTCTTGATATTGCCCGCCCTTTATTCAAACTATCAGGAATAATAAGCACTTCAAAGCTCATTGTTGAAATCAGGGGCACCGACAGGATTGAGGCTCCAATATTGGGAATGACGCAGGAATATCTTGATTCTCTCGTTGGAATCGCAAACTCCAAGCTTGAGTCTGGCTGGAAGAAGCTGAAAGAGCTCGAAACAAAGTTTATTTGATTTTCTCAAAAACTTTCTTCAAAAGCATCTCGTACTTTTTCTCAACTGCAAGGAATGGAGGAAGCTCTTCAAACATCTGGTCCCTCTTTTCCTCTTTCTCGAATTTCTTCAGCTCTCTTTTGACAAGGTGCTGAAGCAGTTTTTTCTCATCTTCTGTGAATTCCATTCAAAAAGAAACATGGCTGGATGTTAAAAAGGTTTTGGTTTGAAAAACAACTAAAAAAAATAAAAAGAAAAAAAAGCTTTGACTTAGATTATTCCAACCATCTTCAGGATTAAGAAGACAATCAATACAAGAGCTGCTATTAGTACAACAATCAATGTTGCCAAGTACAATGGCGAGCTTCTTAATGATGAGCCTTCATCTTCAGCTGAATAGCTGATTCCTGGCTGTATGCTGGTTGTTCCGCTCTGGTATGTTGGAGTTGCTGTGGTTGTTGTGTTCGTTACAGTTGCTGCTGTTGTGCTGCACTTCTCAACTACCAAAGTTCCTGTCTTGTGGTCAACCTGCTTGTCGTCGTCAAAGTAAAGGTAAAAGTCTACAGTGTAGCTTCCTGCCTTTAGGTTTGCTGGAACCTGCCAAGCAAGTGTCTTTGTAACCTCAAAGTCGGACTTGTCAGGGTCTGAATCCATGTTAAATGAGCTTGTCTTTTTGTCAAGCCCAAGTGCTGCATTCTTTACCTGCACAACTGCATCGCTTTGGTCATTTGAGCCAATGTCTGCTGCAGTAACCTCAAAGTCAACATTCTCAATTCCACATGTTACAGTTTCAGGGCTAATGCTGTAGTCCATTATTGCAAGTGTGTTCTTTTCTTTGTCAGGTGCGACATAAACTGTCCACTCAACTTCATAATCATCTCCATCATTGTTGTCGCCTGAACCTTCCCCCTCAAGAAGTATATCTACCCTGTAGTCCTTGCCGTCTTCGACATCATATGGAACAGTGAATTCAACTTCAAGAGTCTCATCGTCTCCGCCGTCAATCTCAACTTCATCTGTCTCAAGTTCTATGTCCTCGTCTCCATTATCATCGATGTTGACAAGGGTGATAGTAGCCATGATGCTTTCGATTGTGTCGTCTTCATCTTCTAACTGGTTGTTAACTGTGATTTCTATGCTGATAGTGTCCAATGGCTGCATGTCATTGAATGTTTCGCCATTTCTTAGCGAGTCTCCGTCGATTTCAACCTTGTCTATTACCAAGGTTAGTGCTTCGCTAAGGTCAACTTCAGTTGCAATTGTTCTTGTTGTCGTGCTGTCTGAAACTGTGATTGAACCGTTGTATGGCACGGGGTTAATCTCAGGCAGAGTCACGCTTATTGTCACTGTCTTGTTTGCGCCGGCTGCAAGAGCAAAGTTGTTGCTCGAGTATGTAAAGTCAAACTCATCCAAGTCATTTGCAGTTAGTGCTACTGTTGTAGAGTTTGCTCCTGTGTTTGACACAACTATAGTCTTGTTCACAGTGACACCAAAGTCGCCGCTGAACGAAAGGCTGGTTGGGCTTACACTTATGCTTGCTGATGCGCAGTATGCTGTAAGAGCAAGCATTAGAACAAACAATACGCCTGTAAATATTTTTCTCATATATACATCCCCCCAATTGTTTTGGATAATTGTAACTATCCGAAAGTAGGGATTTATATATAAAGGTTTTGGTTAATCAAGAGAAAAAGAAGATAAAAACTAAAAAAGGCTATTTAAAGCGCTCGAGGCCTTCTTGCCGCTGAAGTCAAGCCCCTGAATACCCTGTTCCTGTTCTTATTGCTCGCGATCCATGGCATGTCTGCCTTTACAACAGGATGGCTCCTGTCAACAAGGATTACCTCGTAATAATAGTAGTCCTTGTCCTTGCCTACGAAATATGAGTTCAGGACTTCAGTGTTTGTGTATTCCCTTGCAGCCCTCTGCTCAGAAATCCACTGGTAGTTCATGTTCAGGACTTTCTTTCGTCCAAAGTGCGCGGACCTTCTTCCTGCCCTTATCTTTGGCCTCATCTTTCCGCCTCTCTTGACTCTCTGCCTGACTACTAAGTAGCCCTGTTTTGCCTTAAAGCCCAGAGCTCTTGCCCTGTCCAATCTCAATGGGTGCTCAACTCTGACAGTTGAAGGCTCTTCTCTCCACTGCTTAATTCTTTCAGAATAAATCTCGCCTAAATTCTGCTTTGGCTTCTTCCACAAAGCTGCAATATACTTATACGCACTCACTTAAATCATTCCTCCGGGTTCAAGGACAAAAGCCTTACATTCCCTAAATCCGTGGATTTAGAAGGGATATTTAAAGGTTTTTGTTTAATTTTAAATATTCGCTGTTAAAACCTCCACCGATGGCAGTAAAAATAAAAAAGACGCTGAATACAATTATTGATGCAGCAGACAACTGCTGGGTGAGTGTTTTTGGCTGGGTTTTCGGCTTGTCCAACTATGCAAACAATGTTTTTTTTGACAAGTGCATAAGGCAGGTAAAGTTTGACATTGACGAAATGAACGAATACCTGGAGTTCAGCAAATTTGAAAGAGACAGGGAGCCTGAATTCCAGAAGTTGCTCAAAAGATACAAGGACGACTACTGCCCATCCTGGCTTCACAGGTTTTTCAATGACGAGCACCAGCTTGAATATCTTGAGTATAGGGTTGTGATTGATGACATAATCAAGAAATCAGAAAGCCACTTCTCAGATTTCCTGACACCAAGAACATATTATGACGAAGAAAGGATGGCTTAATGATTTCATTTACCAGCAGGTGACTAGATGAATTTTAAATATTTCTTAGCCAATACGTACTAAAATGGAAAAGAAACTCCCAATTGATGGGCTGACTGAAATTGAATTCGAATGTTTGAGAACAACGGTTCTTAACAAAGAAGCATTAAGCAAGATGGATATCCATAATCTACTGGAGTACCTGGGCTTGAACACGCCTGCTTTGTACAGCCGTGCAGTTGTTTCTTGCGATGAGGCGCACCAGCATTCTTACCCTTGTTTGCAGTTTACCTCCCGTTATGATGCCGTTGTTTATAGGCTTGGTGAAGAAGTTTTCCGCTACATGAAGAAACTAGACAACATAAAAAATCTGGCAGAAAAAAAATAATTATTTCTCTCCTCGTATCACTGAATTTTAAAAAATGGTTGTTGCTAAAACTCATACCTTCTTATACACTACCCTTTGTATAAACAGCAGAAGCCAAAGCGTGGAATTTATTGTTCCAACTATTGCAGAGAAATACAGTCCAAGCGTGAAAAAACAAACTGTCATCGCATACATGCCTGCAGTTGTAACTCCAGAAGTTGTTAATGTGACAAAACCCTTTTTCTTAAAAAATCCATACATGACCTGGTAAGCCAAAGAATAAGTGAAAAGCATGTTGGCAATTGAAATTAAAGTGTCCTGCCATACCATTTATTTCTCTCCTTTAAGCACACTTTCAAGGCTCAAATCATTGAACTCATGCGCATTATAGGCTGCAACGCCATCCTCGTGCCACAGAACAAACTCTTTGATTCCAACTTCAACAACAAGCTTTGAGCATATTGTGCAGCTAGGTCTTCCAGATGGGACTGCAAGCCCGTTTTTGACTTTCACGTGATACATAACCGCGCCTTCAAGCGATGTGTATTTTGTTGAATATGCATTGATTATTGCCTTCTGCTCGGCGTGGACTGCCCTGCAGGGCTCAGTATGGCTCTGGATTTTAAGCTCTTTAGCTTTTTCCCGCAAACAATATGTACACGGGTTTTCGCCAAACGGAGGCGCGTTGCAGCCTTTTCCAAGAACCTCTCTGTTAAGAACTATCACTACACCTCTCTGTGATTTCAGGCAGGGGGACATTCTTGCATACTCTGCACATAAAAACAAATATTCCTTTGCCTCTTTTTTTTCTTTCCCTTTAAGATATCTCATTTGTGCTCCCTCTTGTATTTGAAATAAGCTTTTGTGTATTCATTGTTTATTTTGCCGTAGTATTTGGCAGCTGCTTTTATACCTTTCTTATCCAAAGGAACCTTGTCGCATGCTAAAATAAGATTTTGATAAGCGGCTTTCGTCTCTTTTTCAAGCTCCAGAATCCTTTCAAGTTCAGATTGCATAGAATTCCCATCTATGTTTTCATGCCAAAGAACTTTTTCCAGTCTTCAGTAAAATTTTTCTTTTTTATGGCGTCATTTGCTTCATCCAAACGAAATTTCAAATAGTCTTTTGTTTGCTTATTGTGCTGAAGCGCGTCAAGCCTGTCAACAAGCCCGTAGTTCTTGTGTTCAATAGCAAGCTCTCCTATGTGGCTTTCACACGAGCAGACTTTGCAGTCAATCCCGCCTTCTATCTCGCCGCGGACATTCCTTCTATACCAAAGTAGTCTGTATATTGCATTATCACTGCAAGACTCATATGCGCATTTAGTCATTAAATGTACCCCCGCATATGGTTTATTTTGTATTTATATAAACATTTCCACTTTTGAGTGGGAAATATTCTTGCATAGTTTTCAACTTCTATATTTGAATTGCACAAACCTTAAATACAACCTGAAAACTGCGAAATGCTATGGAAGAAGACTATTATCGCGATGAATTCAATTTTGACAGGGCAGAGTTAGTTCTTGTTGGAAATACTATAAAGACAGAAGAGAAAGGCAAAAGCATAAGGACAATCGTTGATTCTGAGCTTGCCAAGCTTTTTGGCGCAAGATCCCCGTTAGTCCATAACATCTGGGTTGGGGTTAACAACGAATACCTGACTCTTTCGCAGATTGAGAAGATACTTGATGATAATTCAATTCCCTACAGGGCAGATGAATTTGTAAAATCCAAGCTCAAATGCGGCAACGGGCATTATTTTTTCCATCCAATGCACGATAAGTTTGGAAATAATGGAAATTATATGCTTCTTTATTCAAGAAATGGAATGAACTAGTGTATGGTTATTTCGTATTCTTTTTCAAGCCCTGCAATTGCATTTTCAAGGCTCATTTTGTCAAACTTGCCTAAAATTGTGCTTTCGCCATGGAATAATGCTTCTTTCATTTCTGGTCGAAACAAACAGAGCCCCCCGCCCATGGTTTTAACATAAATCCCGATTTCTTTTGCAAATGCATCAACTATTTCTGGATGTTGTGGAAGCGGCAGCCCTATAGGTATGTCCTCAATAGAAAGTTTGTGAAACCTCACATAAGAATCATCCACCATTTTGAAAACCATGAACTTGTAGTTCCCCTGTTTCTCAGGCAGAATGTATTTTGGTATTGTCATATGATAGGGTAGCCAACTTATGTTTATAAACCTTTCCACATTTATTTCTTAATAGTAGTAAAATTGTGCTTGTATTTTCTGCGCCTATCTTTAAATACTAAGCCAAAAAATGCATGTCTGTTATGGATGCTTCAACTTTAATTGATAATGCAAGGAACAGCTTTTGGGAATACTGCATTAAAGAATGCAAGGCACTTTGCTGCAGGAAAGGAAAGCTTAACCTTAAGCAGGATGAGCTTGACCTTGTTGTAAAGTCGAAGTCTGACAGGAAAAGGCTTAAGCAGGAATGGGACAAGTCATACTCAATTGATATTGAGACAAAGCCCTGCCCGAGCCTTGGCAAGGATTTCAAATGCAAAATCTATTCAGATGAAAAGAGGCCTAAAGTCTGCAAAGACTTCCCGATTTTCGTATACAACAAATCAATTGTTGTTGCCCCATTCTGCCCTGCTGCAAACTCAGGCATCCTTGAGCCGTTTTTAGAAGAGCTTAAAAAGGCAGGCTTTAAAATAATATAATATGGAACCTTTATGCCCTTATTTTGGCAAGTGCGGAGGCTGTTCATCGCAGCATATTGCATACGAGCAGCAGATTGAAAACAAGAAAAAACAGCTAGTTAGTGCAATAAAGTATAATGATGTTAATGTGTTCCATGGCAAAGAATTCTATTACAGAAACAGGATGGATTTCATATTCAGCCCTCAAGGGCTTGGATTCAGGAAAAAAGACAACTGGAAGCAGATAGTTGCAGTTGAAAAATGTGTTATCTCAGAAGAAAGTGTAAATTCTTTGCTGGCTCAAACAAGAAATTTCTTTTCAGCTGTTGATGTTTTTGATGTTAAGCGAAACACAGGCACGTTCAGGTATGCAGTTATCAGAACACCGAAAAACGATTCTTCAATCTCATTTGTCCTGAACTCAGATTCAACAAAACTGGCAGAGGCAATTGAAAAAATAAAGCAGTTTGCTGAAACAACAAGTGCAAAAAACATTCTTATTACATACGTGCCGAAGAACACAGACCACAGCGTATCAAATGATTTTTTTGCTGTGAAAGGCTCAGACATGCTAAAGGAAACTTTTCTTGGCAAAACTTTAAACTACTCAGTGCAGGGCTTTTTCCAGAACAACACAGAGATGGCTGAAAAGATGCAGGAATATGTTAATAGTTTGCTGAAATCATACAGCACACAGCAGGCGCATCTTCTTGACTTGTATGCCGGAGTTGGGACTTTCGGGATACTCAGTGCAAATCTTTTCAAAGATGTCAAGATAGTTGAAAGTGTAAAGGAATGCATTGATGCAGCTGAAAAGAATATTGAGCAGAACAAGATCACAAATGCAGAAGCAATACTGCTTGATGCAAAGCAGCTTAAGAAAGTTGAGCTCAATAAGCCATTGTTTGTCATAACTGACCCTCCAAGAAGCGGAATGCATCCAAATACAATTGACCAGCTCAACAACCTGAAGCCTGAAGTCATTATCTACATATCATGCAACATCCAGCAGCTTTCCAAGGATTTGTTGAAGTTCAAACAATACAAGATAAAGAGCGCAGCAATGTTTGACTTGTTCCCCCAGACACCTCATGTAGAAGCAGTTGTTGAGCTTGCAAAAGAAAATATGATGTAATTAGCTGAATTTATTCACTTTTCCCAGTTTGTCAATTATTTCTCTTTTTTTAGTTAATCAAAAATGTATTTATATTTCTCGTAGAATGCTATACAAATGAGCTCGAAACTTAGTATTGCCATTATCTGTCTGATTTTTCTTGTTTTGCCTTCCTGCGTGATGGAAACTAATAATGTTGTTCCTCTTGCGGCGGTTGGATTAATAGATGATGAAGCAGAGCCCATAGCAGACCAAGGTGACTTTAAGGTAGTATATCTGGATACAAGCAATGAGCAGTTTGCAGTTCTTAAGCAAAAAATTCAGGATTCTCATCTTTTTGAGGATGTTGCGCAAAACATTAACAGCGTATTTGCGCTTCCTTATGATATAGAAATTAGTTTCCAAGAGTGCGGCGAGGAAAAATCATACTATGATGCCCAAACCCACAACATAATAGTCTGCTATGATCTTATAAATTACGTTTCAGAAATCTCTTTAGATAAAGTCGAGTCAGAAGAAGAACTCAACACAAAAATTGTTAATTCGATGCTTTTTATTTTTTTCCACCAGGCAGGGCATGCACTTTCAGATGCCTATGGATTGGAGCTTAGCGACATCGAGATAGGTCAGCTTGCATCAATAATGCTTGTCGAGTCAGGGGAGCCTGGAGAGAACTCCGCCCTTGATGGCGCAGCGTGGATATTATTGAAAGTACCGCAAAGCGGGATAAGTGACTTGGATTTTATACACGAGCATGATTTTTACAGCCAGAAAGAACATATTATTTGCTGGGTTTATGGAAAGAACCCTGCCGCCCGTGAATATGTTATTGAAAGAGGATATCTTCCTGAAGAGGATGCAGTAAGATGCACCCAGGACTATCTGCAGGCAAAGCAGAAATGGGAAAACATACTTTCTAAATACATTAAATAAAATCTTATCTTAATATCTTTATTACCTGATTGAGCTGAAGCCCTGCAACTTTTTCACGCGCATCCTTGAAGAAAAGGGGCTTGACAAGCCTGACTTCCTTGAATCTTGAAACCATTATCAAATACATCGCCAGCCTTAAAACGCCTGAAATAAGGAAAATCAAGAGTATGTGCTTGAAGCCGAATATTGAAATCTGGGTTGAAGAAAGGAAGCCTCCAATCAATGCTCCTGCAAAAACTCCAATGTTGTTCAGCAGACTGAAATAAGCAGAGCACAAAGCAGTTCTTTGCGCAGTCACAGCATCATAGATGAATGTTGTTGAAGCCAAGCCAAAGCCTGCCCACATAAAGCCTCCAAAAGATTCTGCAAAAATCAAGTAAGGGATAAGAATCCACATATTGCCAAGCATGAAAGGCGTTGCGAGCCACCATATTGGAATAAATGCGATAAAAAACCCAGTTATTTTCAATGTTTTCCCGCTGCCGTAAATGTCAATGAACTTGCCCCATGCAGGCATTGCAATTATGCTTGCCAGAGATGACATTAGTATTACAATTGTGTAAAGAGTATAGTTGAACTGAAGGTCATTAAGCATATAGACTGCAAAGAACGGTGAAGCGATTGCAGTGCCAAAATAAATCAGTGATGCAAAAAGCGTGAACCTTCCAAAATTATTGTAAAACATATTTCTTGCAAAATCCAAAAAGCTGAAGTACATTTTGCTGTCGAACTTGAATTTTGGCTCATACTGTTTTGCGAAAAGCGCTCCTGAGACAAACCTGCCTGCAAATGCAACAACAAACAAAGCAGCAAATCCTAAGAACAGCTTATCTGCATTTTTGAAAAGGTCAAGAAAATAACCTGCGGCAAGTGCGGCAATGATTGCAATAAACCCGCAAATCCTGTTCCTGACTCCAAAATATTTGCCTTTGTTATGGTCAACAAGGTCTCTCATCCAGGAAGTCCATGCAGGCCCGGCTATTGCCCCAAAAACAACAAGCAGGATGTATGCTCCAATAAGCATTACGACTGCATATATTGATTTGACCCCGAAAATAAAGTAAAGCATTCCGATAAGAATCAATGACAGCCACATGAATGACTGTAAAAATACTCCAGTCATCACAATTGATTTTCGTGAAACCTTCGACATTATCTTTAATGAAAAAAGCTGGGAGATGTTGCCGACAAGGTTTGGCAGCGAGCTTAGAAATCCTATGTGGACATTTGTTGCTCCAAGTGCAAGCGCATATGGGGTTATGTACCTGAGCCCAAATCCGTCCATAAAACTGTACGCAGAGCCTTCCGTAATGCTGATTTTAAGTGACTTTTCCTTTAATCTAGTTTCTCTTTCCTTTTTCGCCTGCGCTTCTGCATATCTGTTCATGAATAGCATTCAGATTATCTTTCTGTTTAAAAATATTTAGATTCCAGATAAATTTATAACATGATTGAAAAATCTGAAATTGAAAAATGGAAATTCCGTACTACAAACAGGAAAAAGAGTACACATGCGGCCCGGCTTGCGCGAGAATGTTTCTTGGATATTTTGGAATCAATGCAGGAGAAGATGAGCTCTGCAAGATTCTTGGCACAACCCCTGCCCAGGGCACAGAGCAAAATGCGTTTAAGAAGATTGCAAATCATTACAACTTGAGCTTTATTGCAAAAAAAGATGCATCAATTGAAGAATTGCCTGAACTGCAGAAAAAGGGGTATGTCGTAATGCTCTGCTATTTTTATCCAAAAGAAAAAGTCAGCCATTATTCTGTCTTAAAGTCAGTTGATTCAAATAGCATAACTCTTTTGGACCCATACAACGGGCCCGGCTATACTTATTCTACAGATGATTTCAAAAAATTATGGAAGATTGTAGAAAAAAAGGGAAGAGAGCCTTGCTGGTTCTTTGCCTTGAAGAAATAGCTTATTTTTTTCTGCCCAACTTTTCAAGCCAATAGCAAACTGTGAAATAAACAGGACCCATCAGCAGATAAACCATCTGGAACCATAATGGCGCATGTATGCAGTTGCATATCGGAAGCCCAGGATAGCTTGTTGTAAGCTGTATTCCAAAGTAATGGTAGCCTATTGTTTCAATCAAAACCAGCGGAATCAGATAAATCAGGTAAAAAAGTCCGAGCTTTGCAACAAACATTTTTGCTTTAAGCAATTTTTCAAAGTACGTTAACAGCAGGAATGCTGCAAACAAGCCGCAAGCCCATGCAAACAAGGGGAATATTGGAATCCCAACAATTGTAATCAGCTCATTTTTGTATTGATAAAAATCATGCGCAATTGAAATCCAGACCAGCGCAAAAGCTGATGCAACGCCGTATTCATAGAAATATTCCTTTCTCTTTGTAATGACGAGATATGGTATAAAGAAAAAATAAGATACAGCCATAATTATGTCTGGGCGCGTAATCATTAGAATAACAACTGAAATAGTAATCATCAGAACATCAAAAATAAAATTTTTTGTTTCTTTTTCCATTTTAAAAAAACACCACAACCAGGACTGCCAAAACAAGCATGTTTCCAAAGTCAGCAATTGATGTTGATATTGGGATTAGGAAATTGTTTGGGTCCTCCTGTTTTTTGAAAAAGTACCTGCCTGCAATAACTGATGTAAAAAATAGCAGAGTAACAAGCACCACAACATCAATCAGCGCAATTAAAAACACTTTTAGTGCAATAGACGGGATAACTGCATATCCTGAAAAATTTGAAATAATAAGTGCAATTGCGGCGCTTAACAGTGCAGTGAACGTTGATATAAATATCACCTGCGCAAACAACACCCTGAGCTTTTTATTTGCCCACAGATTGCCTCTTGCCTGATTCTCGTGAAGCATTGTTGAGAATTTTGATGAGACAATTGAGCCATAATCTCCTATCATGTCATTTAAAGTTGGCAGCAGCACAATTAGCGGGATAATAGATACAAACAATGTTTTTATCTGTTCGATTGCCAAACCCCCGAATGAGCTTATTATTGATGCAAAAACCAGAACTTTTATGCTCTCTTTGATTATTGTTCTTGGCACATTTGAATGCGGACCATACTCTTTGACATAGAACAGGGTCCTTTTTGATATATTGTGCTTCTTGTGGATATGGTGGACAAATGCATGATGCTTTTTCCTTTCCAGCTTCCTTATTTTTTCAAGATGCCTTATCGGAACTTTTGTGCTCATATTTGTGCTCATATAATCACCAGCGCAATAAGAAGGGCAATTATGCTAGTTATGTCTCCTGTTGATGTTACAAAAGGACCCATGAAGTTGTTAGGATCATGCCCTTTCTTGAAAATGTAGACAGTTGCAAATAATGTGAGCGGAATCTCTATTGCATTGGCGATAATGCCTGCTATCAAAGGCAAAAATATTATTTTTGGGAAATCAACCCCCAGTATCATCAAATTAAAAGCATACGCAGTCATTCCAAGAACAAAAGATACAAAAACTGCAAGTACGAATGATGCAATAAGATTTCCATTAATTGCTCTTTTTTTAATCTCACCCAAAAAAAGCCCTGAGCTTAGCCTTGATGCGAAAGTGCCTGAAATATTCCCTCTCATTTCAAGAAATCCCGGGAGAAGTATAAGCATGCCAGGGATTAAAAGAAGTTTGCCAGTATATGCAGCAAGCACAGTCCCTGCAATCAGCCCGCCAATCATTGAGACTATCTGTGAAAAGAAGATTTCCTTGAAATTCTTGTCAAATATTTTCATTTTCAGTTGTGGCTCTTTTCATGAACCGGATGCTCATGCCCTGCCTCTTTCCTCTTCTTCAGCTGATTAATATGATAAATCTTTTCCTTGATAAACTTGTCAAAATTCAAGCCGTGCTCTTCAATCATTGTTGCAGTGTGGTGCCCGCCAAGGAAATGAGGGGTTATTACATATGTTGCGCCCTCTTCATACAAATCTAATGAATCATCAATCTGGTGGCAGACTGCAATAATAATCGTCTTTGGATTTTTCTGCCTGATTTTCCTGATCAGAAGCCTGTCAGTCTCCAATTCCCTCACAGTTGAGACAATCATTTTGGCTTTTGAAAAATCAAGATTGTCAAGAAGCTCCTGGTCAGCAGCATCGCCATAGACGCACTCGATGCCTTTCTTCTGGAGCTGGTGTATTGTGTCAGGATTATAGTCAATGACAAGGAACTTCTTTTTTATTTTTTTGAATGACTCTAATATGTCGTAGCCAATCCGGTTATAGCCGAATAAAATTACCTCATATGGCTTTCCATCGTATGCAACAGAATCAACCCTCCTGCCTTTTCTTTCAAACACTGAAAGATATTTTGATATTTTTGGATAAATCTTGTCTGCATAAATTATGAAATAAGATGAGCCTGCAAAAGTAATCAAGCTGATTATTGTCACCATTGACAATATTTCTTTTGAAATGTGCCCAACCTTCACGCCGAGCGCAAGCAGAATAAGCGAGAACTCGCTGACCTGGGCAACAGTCAGCCCTGTGAGGAAGCTTGTCCTTTTTGTATAGCCCATTAATCCCATTATAATCATCATTATCAAAGGGTTTCCAATCATTACAAACAGCGAAAGCGCAGCGATCTTCCAAATCTCATTTGTTATGTTGGCAAGAACCATCTGCGAGCCGAGAATTACAAAAAACAATATCAGGAAAAAGTCCCTGATTGGCTTTAGCTTTGAGCTTATCTCCCATCTGTAAGGCGAGAATGAAAGTATGAATCCTGCCGCAAGAGCACCAATCTCCATTGAAAAGTTAAGTGCATAAAAAAAAGCAGCAACAACAATGCACCAGCCCACTGAAAACAAAAGCAGGAATTCCTGTGACTGGGCTACGAATTTTGTGAACTTTGGCAAAAGATAGCTGCCGATAATTACTGCAAGGATTATCAAGCCAAGCCCCAAAAGTGTTGTTTTTGTTGCAGCTGTTGTGAGATAACCTGTTCCGCTTGTTGCAGATGAAATCATCATTAGAATGATGATTGCAATCAAATCCTGCACAATAAGGAAGCCTATTGCAATCCTGCCGTACAAAGTTTCTGTGTCCCCTTTGTCAGACAGCAGTTTCATTATTATGATTGTGCTGCTGAAAGAAAGCCCAACAGAAATATAAAGAGCAGGAATGTGGCTGAAGCCCATCCATAAAAGAATAAAATATCCTACGATTGTTGTAAAGACAACCTGAGTTATGCCTGTAACGAGTGCAACCATTCCAATGTCTTTGATTGTTTTTGGGTTAAGATTCAAGCCAACCATAAACAAAAGAAGCGCAACTCCAATCTGCGCAAAAGTTGAAATTGAGTCAGATGATTGTACAAGATTAAGAAAGTACGGGCTGATTGATATGCCTGTAAGAATATAGCCGATAATCAAGGGCTGCTTAAGGAGCCTCATAATTGATGCAAAGAATATTGCAATTAGAACTATTGCTGCAAGCTCTCCGAAAGTATTTACCACCATCTTTTTGCATTATCATTTGTGATGAAGGTATATAAAGTTTGCTTTTAGAACTAGAGATGCTTTTTGAAGCTGTTAATCTCTTTCTTTATGTCTTCAACTGATTTTGCAGCAGTCAGCTTTCTCCTCAATTCAGTTGAGTTTGGTATATTTCTTGTGAAATTTAGAGCGTGCCTTTTCGCAGCCTGATATTTCAGGCAGTCGTGCTTTTGCGCAAGCTCGATGTACTGGTCAATCATGCCAAGCTTTTCTTTTGCAGTCAGCTTCTCAACCTTTCTTCCGTTAAGGTAATCATTAATTTCTGCAAAAATATGGGGATTTGTCATCGCAGCCCTGCCAATCATTATGAAGTCGCATTTTGTTTTCTGCAGAATCATTTTTGCATCTTCAGGCATAGCTATGTCCCCATTTGCTATGACAGGGATTGAAACATTTTCCTTTACTTCCCTTATCTTGTCCCAGTCTGCTTTTCCACTATAGCCCTGGCTCACAGTCCTGCCATGCACAGCAATTGCAGCAACCCCGCATTTCTCAATAATTTTTGCTATTTCAACAGCTTCACTTGAAGAGCTGTATCCTAATCTTGTTTTTGCAGTCACAGGAATCTTTACTGCATTTACAATTGCTGAAAGCAGCTCTGAAATTTTCTGCGGGCGCTTCAATAATGCTGCGCCAGCACCCTGCCTGACAACATCAAAGTCAGGGCATCCAATATTAAAATCAATTATGTCTGCGCCTGCCTGCTCAATAACCTTTGCAGAATGCTCAAGCATCTCCTTGTTTGCTCCAAAAAGCTGCACTGTAACTGGATGTTCAGATTCAGCAAAATAAAATTTTTTGATTGTAGCCTTGTTGTTTCTCGAGATTGCATTTGCATTAACCATCTCAGTGTAAACCAAGCCAGCTCCAAATTTTTTGCAAAGCTGCCTGAATGCTGTGTCAGTTATGCCAACCATCGGAGCCAAAACAAGCTGGTTCTCAATCTTTACATTCCCTATTTTATGCACCATGTTTTGCCCTAGTTCTGTTTTGTTTAAAAGCTTTTGCAGAAATCAGCTTCAAATTGATTTTCTTTCAGCTGACTCTGGATTGTCCAAGTCAAATTCAAGCAGGCACAGCTTTCCTGTCCTGTGGTTGCCTGCAGACATGCACAAAGTCTTTCCAACATACGCCTTGAAGCTGCCAGACATGTCAACTGTTTCGTGTATGTGCCCGTGAAGCGAAAGATAAGGATTGTTCTGCTCAATGAAGTTCTTTACAGACTTGCTGCCTACATGGAAGCCTGAGACAATTTGGTCAAGGCAGGTGTCTTTTGGCGGAGTGTGGATAACATAGACAGTTTTTCCTGGACTTTCTGTAAATATCTTGTCAGACAAATCTTTGCTAATGTTGTCGCTTTTATTTGCAGTGTCAAACTTATATTCAATCCATCCTGTGCCTGCACTCTTGAGCCCGAGTAATCTGGCTCTTACAAGAGAATCTTCATCAGAATCATACTTTTCCCAGTCTTTAATCGCAAACGGGGTTATTGGAACACAGGAATATCCAACAATGTCAAAATTGCCCAGCTGTACTCTTCTGCCGTGTATATACTCCCAGTAATGGTTCTTTTTCATCAATACATCAACATTCGCTGCAGCATCATCGTTGCCCATCATCAAAAAAACTTTTGAGTTTGGCAGTTTTTTTCTCAGCGGCAGCAGAATCTGCGGAAGCTTGATGCAGAAGAATCTTCTTTGTTCATCAAGAAATTTTTCATCGCACCTGAATCCGCCTCCCAAATCTCCGCCAATGATTACAGCTTCTGCGCGGCTTTCAACAGCATAAGCTACAAGCTTCTGATACTGTTCAGTATTACCGTGCAGGTCTGATGTGTATAGTACTTTTTTCATTTAGTCCACAACCAAGAATCACGCTCTTTATTCTAATGTTGTTAGTGAGAATATAAAAATCTTTGCCAGAAACAGATAAACTGTTGTGTTTTTCTATCAGAAGATTTAAATAAATCAATCAAGAAGGCGAAAACTATGCCTAAAAAATTCAAAGTGAAATTTTCAAAGCAAGTCAGCAGGACAATAGATGATATTCTGAAGAAGGGAGACAAAAAAGCCTTTGATGCAATTGCAGGCGAAATCAAGAAAGTTCAGGAAAATCCATACTACGGCATAAAAATTCATACAAAAGAAGACAAGGATGTTCTAGAAAAGCTTGCCTGCTTTTATGGAAAAAAGTTTTCAAGAATCTGCGGCTGGGAAGGTTCAGTTTTTGGCAGCGGAACTGACTTGGAAATAGAGCTTGAAAATTGCCGCATAGAATTGTACAGTACTAGAATTCACACAAACCACGGGAAACTAAATCCCAATGAAGTTGTTATGGATAAACGCCTGAAAAGCTTAAGCATTAGTTCTGCAAAATATGAGCGCGGGGCATATGTGCTTGAAATTGAGAGCAATAAAGAAACATACTCCTTCAAGGCAAAAGGCATTGCGATTGACGAATCGAAAGAGAATTAGCAGGCACAACCTTTAAATAACCAAAACTTCTTTCAAAACAAAAAGAAGGTGATAGAATGAGAAGCGAGATTGACAAGTCAAATATGTATGATTTAATCGAGAAGCAGAACGAGCAGATAAGGACTGCCTGGGATTCCTGCCCTGATTTTTCTTTCAAATGCACAAAAGTTGTGTTTTGCGGAATGGGCGGCTCTGCAATTGCAGGCGACATTGCAGCAGAGCTTGTTGATTCAGTTCCATTTATAGTCAGCAGGAAATATATTGCCCCTGGAATAATTGACAAGAAAACACTTGTTATTGTAAATTCATATTCAGGAAACACTGAAGAGACTTTGTCAGCCTACAAGGAGGCAGTTGAGAAGAAGGCAAAAATATTGTGCCTTGCTTCAGGCGGGCAGCTTGCAGGAATGGCAAAAGAAAACGGGCATCCATTGGTTAATCTGCCAAAAGGAATGCAGCCAAGGGTTTCTATAATGTTTTCATTGATTTCAATTGTTAAAATTCTTGGGAAAAACGGGCTTATCGAAAATGCAGAAGAAATGGTTGAGGAGGCAGCAGCATTACTGTCTGACAAGACAATAAGAGATAAGGGCGAGCAGCTTGCTGAAACATTGAAAGGCAAGGTTCCTTTAATTTATACTGATGAACCTTTAAAGCCAGTTGCATACAGGTGGAAAACACAGGTTAATGAAAACGTGAAGTGGCCTGCATTCTTTCACACTTTTTCTGAGATGAACCATAACGAAATTCTCCAGTTCCAGAATCTTCCAGCTTATTTTGCAGTAATTTACCTTAGGGACAGCAAAGAGCACAGCCAGATAAAGAAAAGGTTTGAGATTTGTAAGAACATAATAAAGTGCCAGCTTGAGGAAGTCCACAGCAAAGGCACATCAAAACTTGCGCGAATGTGCTATCTCATAAATCTTGGCGACTGGTACTCGTACTATTTGGCATTGTTGCACAACATTGACCCGACGCCAGTCGAAGTTATTGAGAATTTAAAGAAACAATTATAAATAACATCTTTATTTTTATGCTTATGACACGATTGTTGTTTAGATTGCTGTTCATAGTGCTGGCTAGTTTTTTGTTATTGCTTGCATCATGCGCAAAGCAGGAGCAGAAGCCAATAACTGAAGAATCATTTGAGGCAGGATTGCTTGCTCTAAGTTCAGAAGACATCAAGCTTGATGCAGGGCAGGCTTCTGATTTTTTTATCGGGCTTGAAAACCAGCTTCAGTCAAATGCAACTTTCTCGATACAGATTGACTGCATATCAGGAAACTGCGAGAATAATGTTGTTGTCCAGTCTTTCCCAACAGTAGGGTTGGCAGCAGGCAAAAAAGCAGCATTTCCTGCAAGAGTTATTGCCTTGGATATTGCTGCTAAAGGCAGCTATGAATTCAATGTTGTTGTCAGCAGCAGCGGCTCAGAATATGCTTCTGGCAAAATCAAGGTTGAAGTTGTAAAATCACTTCAAGAAGTTGGGAAAGAAGAGCTATCCAAAATGGTCAAGGTCTAAGTCAGGCTCAACTGTCTGCTCAACTGGCTTTTCTTCCGGCATCGGCAGGTTGTCATCTTCAGGCAGTGCGTCATCATCTGCAAGTTCTTCATTCTCTAATTCTTCTAAATCATCATCCTGGCATTTCATCTTGAAAAGCGCCATTCCTTGAATTCTCAGCTCAAGCAGTTTGTCAAGTGTTGTGTCAAGAGGCGGGGTAAATGCATCAAGCTTTACTCCGTGCCCCTCTTTATGATAGTCGCTGACCCACATGTCAATAAGATCGTGTTCCTGCGCAAACTTGTACCAGAAATAATTTGATTTGTCCTGCTCCTCTTTGGTGAACAGCCTCTTTCTTCTGATCGCGTAAGGATAGTATGCTTCAACAAAAACAAAGTCCTTTTTCAAAAGCCTGCCTGCAAAATAGTTTGAAAAAAGCTCGGCAACAACTTCGTCATTCTGAAAGCCATGCTCTTTTGCGATTATTGCAGGATGAGGCAGCCCGCATCTTCCTCCCGCTTGTTCGATTCTTTGAATCGCATCATCAAGATATGCCGTCTTTTTAGGAAGATAGAATTTCCCGCCTTTGCTTAGCATTGCAAAGCCCTGCTCTTTATCAGTAATTATGCCTGATTTAAGCATTTGCTCAACAACATGGGGTTTGCCGACAAACTTTAGGTTTTTAAAATGCCTAATTGATATTTTTTTCTTTCCAAACTCTTTTCCAAGATTTCCAACAACCCTTTCAAGCCAGTTAAACCTTGAATCCCTGTTGAATTTGCAGAGCTTGTCCAGATATGCATCTTTTGGGTCAAATCCATATCCAAGTATTTCAAGTTCAAGCAAATTCCTTTTGTTTGTTTCAATAAGGCAGGGCTTGTTTCCAAGCACCTTGTAGTGAATGTGGCAGCTTACTTCCACACCTGATATAAGATTAACATACTGATTTTTGCTCTTAACATAGACCCTGCTGTAGCCTTCGGGATATCTGAAATTTTTTTTGTATCTCTTGTGCACGCCGATAGAATCGTGGTCAGTTATTGAAATATGGTGTATGCCTCCTGCAAGTGCATTCTCAAAAAGCAGGGCTGCCGTCATCTCACCGTCAGAATATTCAGAAGTGTGCACATGAGGAATCCAAACTGTCTCTTCCCTGACAAGCTGTTCGTCATTAGGGCCTTTTTCAGGATCATCCTGTGTTGTTTTTTTATATTTAGGATTCATTTAATCACCGCGTTCTCTTTTTTTTAATATTCTTATTTTACTTTGTAGCTGTTTTCAGTCAGCATTATTTTCTGCCCGTCTTTAATCATATACGCCTTGTTTTCCCAAAGATTTAGCTCGAAGTAGTCCCCGCCCAGCACATACCTGAAATTCTGGAAAGTGTGATTGAACTCCTCAAGCGCAGCAAGCTGCGCACCTTCAAATCTGTACGGCATGGATGTGTCCTTCAGCATCCTTTCAATCTCATTGTTCATTTCAGTGAGCTGGCATTCATAGAACGTTTCAATTCCTGCCCAGTTCTCTCCAAGATAGTTTGTAGGGTCAATCTCTATTCCCGATATTGCCTTGTCATCAATGTATTTTGTGACATATGCGTTTGGCTCAACTTTCATGAACCTTGTTTCAGTTATTGTGTCAACTTTCCTGAGCCTCAATATCTGCCTTTGCAGGAACGAGTATCTCTTTAGCTTTGTGTATGTTTCCTTATCAAGCTCATTCACACCAAATATTGAATTTTTATCGTCTATGCCAAACTTCTTTCTGAAATCCGTTATTTTTTGTAAAATTAATGGATCCTCATTGCCGTCGCTAAGCCTTAAATTTGCATGCCTTATGAATTCGTTTACAAAAGTCAACAGGAACTTGTCGTACATGCTGTCGATTTCATCATATTTCAGCTCTAGCGTATGCTCTGTAAGGAACTCCATTACATCCCAGCCAAGGATGTTCTGCCTGCACCCTTTAAGGTCAAAGTCTTTTACAATCTCGTCATCAAGCACAAGGTTCTGAAGCCTCATGTCATTATGGTTCATGAAATAAAAGTCCTTGTCAAGAAGCATATTCCTGTAAAGGGAATTTATCCTTTCAAGAAGGCTTTCCTCGATTTTTATTTCTGACTTGAACTTCATGCTGTTTATTGTTTTCAAGTCAAATTTATTTTCAGCCCCATTATAGACTTTGTTTCTTGCCTTCCAGACCATTATGTCCTTAAGGTATGTTTCAAGCCTTGAATTATGTTTTTCGTCTTCATGTTTGTAATCAGCAAATTCATTCTCAGAATCACTCAAAAACTTGTACGCCTTCTCTATTCTTTCAGAATCCACACTTCTTCTTGCATTGTTTATTGCAATTGTCGCAATAGCCTTTTCAATAATCTCCGCCCTTCTTTTCTTAAGCTCTTCAGTTGACTCAATGTTTGCCCCGCTCACGCCAATAACCCTGGCAAAAAGGTTTGCCTTCTGCTGCCTTGATTCTTTTGGCTTGTTTATGTTTGCTGTGATTGCAGTAATCAGGTATTCAAGTGTTGTTTCGTGAGTCTGCAGCACAAGGTTAAAGCCGTGCGAATTTTTGGCGTGCCCGTAGTATTTTACAGTTCTTGCCCCGCACTCATTTGCAGCTTTGTCTTTTGAAGACGGGCAGCCCAGGTATACTGCAGCCTCCCTCATTCCTTCCTCAATCGCTCTCGCATTCTTTAATGTTACAAGAGAGTAGATTTTTGACCTTGATTCACTGTCCTCATTCTGCGGATCATCTACTGTTGTTTTTACTTCAATTATCCTTGAATCTCCCCTGTACTGGTACCTGTTCATGATTGTGAATTCAAGCTTTGAAACTTCTCCGCGTATACCTTTTTCGTTCAAGATTGGCTTCCAGAAGTCGCTGCCCAAAAGATATACTGGATATGTATCGCTAACGTATTTTTCAGTGTCTCCTGTAAATGCAAGCTTGTCATGGGGAAGCTTGTTCTCTCTCTTTTTCTTCAGCTCGTACTGCTTCTGCAGCTTCTGCATGAACGAAGCGTCTTCAGCAGAACGCGCAAAATCAATTCCATGCCCCCCAAGGTTGTGGATTAGGTCATAGTTGTCTGTAATAACAATTACTCCAACATTGATCTGGCTGTCCTCTATTTTGTTGATTATCTGCTTAATGTCAACGTTTGCAGCTGATGCGTTAAATATAACAGTATCAAACTTTTTCTGCTGAAGCTTTGAAACAACTTTGTCAGCCTCTCCTGTTGCCTCTATCTCAAACATCTGCATGCTGGAATTCATTATCTTGGTTATGTTTTCCAGATCATTGTCTATGATAAGCATGCTGCCTTTCGCAGCTTCAGTTTTTTTCTGGTCCTGCTCTCCCATTTTATAGTTGCATCTCTCTAAACAACCTATCAGAACCCCTTTTTTAGCAACTCTATTTAAACTTAAGTGTAAATCATCTGCCCTGCAGAGTGGATATTGCCTATCATTGTCTTGAATTTTTCCACCAACACAGGCACGTGCTTTATTTTCTCGTACTTTTCATGCAGAGCGTCGCATTTCTTGATTAATTCTGACTTTTTGACTGAATCTTTAATCGCAAGCTCTGCATCTTTCTTGTAGTATGCTTTCATCATTTCTTTGTACATTTCTTCAATTTCCCCGTAAAGATCGTCAATTTGCTTCTTTGCCTTTGTGTCTGCTTTTAGTTCTTTCATGACTCTTGCAATCCTTTTTGTGTCATTCGCAATAAGCTCAATCTGCTTTGCCCATTTCCAGTCATAGTGCAGGTCGAGAGGGGATTTTTTCATAACATTCCTGAGCCTGTTGTTTTTAAGCCCTTCTTTGATAATTCTTGTGATTAGGAATCCAATCCTGTTAACATCCTTGTCCCTTACCATGATGTTTTCATACAAATCTTCCTCAAGAGTCCTTCTTGAGTCTGCAATCATTGCCCGCGTGGTGTTGTCAATTTTTCTAATAAGGTTTTCAACTGAAATGTTCTCTATGTCAAGGAAATCCTTTGCAATAATCTTGCTAGAAGTTTGCTCCATAATCTCAAGGGCGACAAGGTTGTGGAGCATGTCCCTGATTGCCTGGCTCTTGTTCTTTACATCCTCCCCCTTTATTTCAATTGTCCTGTAATCATTGATATATGCGCTTATGATTTCTCTCTGGATATTCCTGTCCTGCTTGCCATTTATGTCCAGAATGTAAGTTTTATCCTCTCGGATGTCTTTCTTTGGGTCAGCACTTATCTTAAGGTCTCCATCCTCTTCTGTGACATAAACTATGTCTGCCTTCTTTACATTATTCTTCTCAAGCCATTTAGGAGAAATAGTTATAACAAAGGAGTTCTTTCCGAACTTAATCAGCTTTCTTGTTTCCATAATGCTTCCCAATGCCTATAATAGGCATATGCCCCCTATATGTTATATTTAGTATATGGCTTAAGTATATATATTTTACGGTGCCTATAATAGGTATAAACGCCCAAATTGAGGGGGTGAGGGCAGCATGTATGAAGACGACACATTTGATGAAGAGTTTGAAGACGACGGGTTTTCAATGATGGACCCGATTGACAGAATCATCAAGAAGCTCAGAACAGACAATGAGCTTACAGATGAAGAAGAAGGATTCTGGCTAGGCTTCCAGAGAGCGGCATAAAGCTGTATTTTTTCTTCTAGATTTGTATAGGGGAATCTATTCACTATTGTTTTCGGTATATGGCACTATATTTCTTTCTGCGTTTGTATTTACCTGCTTGATTTAGCTCTGCATGTAAAATTCTATTTTGTAGTCACCTGATGGTGGTAAAAAAGCGAAAGATTTAAATATTAGGGATTCCTACATACTCTTATTGAGGCGGCTAAAAATGGAAACACAAAGTCCAGTTACGAGAATAAACCATTACGAGCTTCAGCAAGAGCTGCACGAGAAGGAAAGATTAAACCCTTCAGTCAGCAATTTAATGTCTTTACGAGAGAATATGGGCTGTGTTTTTGACAGGGTTGGAACAAACCCATTCACAAACCAGCCAGTCTATGGCTTTAGGAAAGTCAGCTCAGCAGACTATCTGCCAAAAGAGGCTAGAGAAGAGCCAATTTTTGAGCCAAGGCAGGCTCCAAGAATAATTGTTCCATCAACAACGAAACTTACAGAAAAAATGATTTTCATCATGCTTAACAGAAACCGAGCTAAATTCCCAACTATTGATGCACTTGATCAAGAGTATCAAAGGCTTTTACGGGAAATGCAACAGAGGAAGTAAAAATGGAAACAATACAAACAAATGGAAAAGGTAAAGATTTGCTTGAACTAGACAGCCTGATTGCAGAGCTGGACGATATTAGACCTCTTGTACTCAAAATGATGAGACAAAGAGCATATCCTATCTCTATAAACGAGGCAGAATACCACGCAGCATATTTGCTAAGCGGGCTAGTTAGTGCTCCTGAAGGCAGCGAGCTGGACTTGTATTTGAGGCAGAAGAAGTAAGATGATAAACATACCTGAATTTTTTGCAAACAAGGTTAAATCTCCTCTAGAGCTTTCTATGGAAGAGCAGGGCTATGAATGGGTTACAAACGCTGAAGAAAAAGACCAAGAAAAGTTAAAGGAAAAGTTTGCATACCTTGGGGGTTTTAGAGTAATCAAACAGGCTTTTGATGTCAAAGGCAATCCTTTGCCTAAGCATTACGCAGTTTACAGGAAGAAGTAATTTTTCAAATTCTTAACTTATACGCCTTAAAACGCACGAATTCCACCACAAACTATTTAAACTAAAACATATTCCTATGCTATGACAAAGCGAGGTCAGATAGTGGGGTATGTGCTTCTATTATCGACTGAAAACTAACTAAAAATGGAAAAATCAGATTCAAGCTATAGAGCTGAAAGCATTGTTGCATTAGAGGGCCTTGAGGCTGTAAGAAAGAGGCCTGCAATGTACATAGGCAGCACAGGGCCTAGAGGGCTGCATCATCTAGTCTATGAAGTTGTGGACAACTCAATAGATGAAGCTATGGCTGGCTACTGCACTAAAATCATTGTTATTATACATAAAGACGGCTCTGTAAGTGTTGCAGACAATGGAAGAGGCATTCCAGTTGACATTCACCCTAAGTTCAAGGTTCCTGCCATACAGGTTGCGCTGACAAAACTGCATGCAGGAGGAAAGTTTGACTCAAAGGCATATAAAGTGTCAGGAGGCTTGCACGGAGTTGGTGTTTCTGCAGTAAATGCACTTTCTGAGAAGCTTGTTGCAGAAATCAAAAGAGACGGCAAAATCTGGGTTCAGGAATATGCATTTGGAAATCCAGTCACCGAACTTACTCCTGTGGGTGAATCAAACGAGACTGGAACTAAAATCACTTTCAAGCCAGACTTTACAATAATGCTGCCAGGAGAGTTCAGCTATGACATTATTGCTTCAAGGCTGAGAGAGCTTGCTTTTCTTAACCCTCGGCTTAACATTGTCATAACTGATGAAAGAACTGGGCAGACAGAAGAATTCATGTTCACTGAAGGCTTAATCTCATTTGTCAAATACATAAATGAAAACAAGAATGTTCTTCACCCGCCAATACATTTCAAAGGCGAAAGCGACAGCACGCAGGTTGAGATTTGCCTGCAGTACACTGATGGCTATAATGAAAATGTTTTCTCATTTGTAAACAACATTAACACTAAGGAAGGAGGCACTCATCTTAATGGATTTAGGACAGCTCTTACAAGGGTTGCTAACAGGTACATAAAGCAAAACAAGCTGACGGACATAAGTCTTTCAGGGGAGGACTTGAGAGAAGGTTTGAGCGCAGTCATCTCGCTTAAGATGCAGAACCCTCAGTTTGAGGGGCAGACTAAGACTAAATTAGGCAATAATGACATAAAAGGCATTGTTGACTCGCTTGTATTTGAAAAACTAAATGCATTGTTTGATGAAAACCCGAGCATTGCAAAGAAAATCCTTGAAAAAGGAGTTGTTGCAGCAAAAGCAAGGGAAGCAGCAAGAAAGGCAAGAGAGCTTACAAGAAGAAAATCTGCATTGGATTCAGGCTCGCTTCCTGGAAAATTAGCTGACTGCGCGTCAAGCGATCCTGCAATTTCTGAAATGTTTGTTGTTGAAGGAGATTCAGCCGGCGGCTCAGCAAAGCAGGGCAGGGAAAAAGAGTTCCAGGCAATTTTGCCTTTGAAAGGCAAGATTCTTAATGTTGAGAAAGCAAGAATTGACAAGATGCTTGAGAACGAGGAAATCAGGACAATTATTTCAGCAATTGGAGTTGGAATTGGCGAAGAGTTTAATATTGAAAAAGCAAGATACCATAAAATAATAATTATGACTGATGCAGATGTCGATGGTTCTCATATCAGGATTTTATTGCTTACCTTTTTTTACAGGCACATGCCTCAGCTTATTGAAAAAGGCTATCTGTACATTGCACAGCCTCCATTGTATAAAGTTACAGCAGGCAAGCAGTCAATGTGGGTTTACAAGGACACAGACCTTGCTGCAGCAAAGCAGCAGCTTGGCGAAAATTCAGAGATGCAGAGATACAAAGGTTTGGGAGAGATGAACCCTGACCAGCTCTGGGAAACAACAATGAATCCTGAAACAAGAAGCATGCTGCAGGTTACTGTTGAGGATGCAATAGTCGCTGACAATCTTTTCACACTTCTGATGGGAGACCAGGTTGAGCCAAGAAAGATTTTTATTGAGACACATGCATTGGAAGTAAAGAATCTGGATGTATGAAAAAATAAAAAAGGGCATTTCTGCCCCAAAAAATCATTTAAGCCTTTTCTGCATCAGGTTTGCAACATACCTTGGGCTTATTCTTTCTCCAGACATTACAACATTTACAGCATAGAGCAGGTCGCTTAGCTCAGAAACAAGATTTCCTTTGCCTTCTATTGCAGCAAACAATTCTGCTGCCTCTGATATCAGTTTGTCTCTTCGTTTCTTTCTGTCGCTAAGTAGTTTTGATGTATAAGAGCCTTGCCTTGGGTTTTCTCTTCTCTGCTCCACCTGCCTGAAGTCTTCTGACATTACTGCGCCAAAATAGTTTGGATTTTCGCCTATAAGCACAATGTCGCTGAACCTTGCAATGCCTGCAACATTCAGGTTATTTTCTTTTTTTGTGCTTCCGCCATAAACTATATCAACACAGCAGTCATTTGTCCTGTCGCTCACTGTTTTCTCCGTGTCCCCATTGTATGAATTTACTTCAAACTCAAGGTTTTTCAGCTTGCTTTTCAGATAGTTTTTACTCGTCAATTCATACTTTGCATTCACTGCGATTTTTGCCTTTTTTGGTATGTCTCTAATTTTCCCTGTGCTGTTCAAGAGGCACAATGCAGGGCGTTTGTACTCTGCATTCTCATCATACCAGTCATATGTGTTAAGGACTGAGACAAGCATGTTTCTTTCTCTGAGCTTCCACTCGTCAAACAAGTCATCGCCTGTCAGCCCGTATGCCTGCTTTTCCCTTTCAACATACTCATAGACACGTTTTGGTATATCTTCTCCTCTTGCCTGAACTATTTCAAGGTCTTTGACTTTGTCTATGCCAATTTCTGGGAGCATTGTCTTTACGTATGCATTCAAGCCTCCATTCTTTGGCACAAACAATGTCTTCTCGCCTTCTTTCATGAAATTTGATAGTTGTTCTCTGTACATTTTATCTCCCTGGCTTGTTTATACTCTGCCAGCTAGAGTTCGTTACCATGTCCATTTTGGTTTAGAAATTAATTTAGAGCAGCCTGATGGCTGCATGAGAAGTCAATATAACTGAGCCTGAGCTAAAAAAATCAACAGTGAATATACTCAGCTCGTTTGCGTTCCATAATAACTAGTATGGCCGTTTTGATATATAAAGGTTTGTCGTAGTGTGGTATAAATATGCATTAAATTTGCATAAAACAATTAACTTTAAAAAAAGAAGCTTTCCCACACGAGATTATGGATGACAATAAATTCATGGCTCAGTTCGAGAATAAGTTCAGGAAAACCATTGAGGATTATGGTTTGGCAACCAAGAAAGAAAAAATAATTGTTGCATGTTCTGGCGGGAAAGACTCGACAACCACGCTTTACATTCTCAAGAAATTAGGCTATAATGTTGAGGCATTCATAATTGACCTTTTGATTGGCAATTGGTCTGAGAAGAACCTTGCCAACATAAAGAAGTTCTGCAAGGACAACAAGATAAAGCTTCATGTTACAAACATGAGAGATGAATTTGGCAGCTCAATGTGCTACATCCGCTCAGGTGTGCAGTCAAAAGTCAGGCTTCACAACTGCGCAATATGTGGAGTAATAAAAAGATGGATTATGAACAAAAAATCAAGGGAGTTGAAGGCAAAAAAGCTTGCAACAGGGCACAACTTGGATGATCAGGTTGAGACAATCTTGATGAACCTGTTCAAGAACAACCTCAGGCTTCTTGTTGGCGAAGGTCCAATGCCAGGCAGGATTTCTGACAAGAAATTTGTGCAGAGGATCAAGCCTTTGTATTTTTTCACAAACGATGAAATCAGGAGATATTCTATGCTCCATAATTTTCCTGTTCTTTACGAGCCCTGCCCTTGCGCAGTAAATGCTTTCAGAAGAGACTTCAGAAAAGAGCTTGAATTGTTTGAGAAAAAATATCCAAAAATCAAGATGAATATTGCAAACTATTTTATCAAAAAGATTTGCCCAAAGCTTGCTAAAGTGTATAAGCCTGAAGGCGAGCTGAAATACTGCATCTCGTGCGGAGAGCCTGCTAGAAATGATTTTTGCAGAACCTGCCAGTACATCTCAATATTGAAAGGAAAAGTTTAAACTTTAACCAGAATTAAAGGAACAATCATTTCTTCTTTTGAAACACCTGCATGGAAACCTATGAATTGTCTTGGCTTCTTGTGAATCATCAAATCTTTAATCACATAGTTTTCTTTCATAACCAAGATGTAATCTCCAATCCTGTCAAACAGGTTTTTGTTTGGCTCAAACAATCCAAAATAACCTTTTTTTACAGCATCTTCTGCTTTAATCATCCAGCAGTATTTCTTTAGCTTGGTTTTAACATAGTTTTCAAACTGTCTTGTTTTTCTGGGATGGACATAGCAATAGACAACCCTTGACTCGCCGCACAACGGAAGGGTTAGACATTCTTTCAGCTTTGGATGATTGTCAAGCCACACGATTTTTTTCTTCGGCACGTCAATAAAGCCGTGGTCTGCTGTCACAATTATTGTTGAGTCAGTTCCCTTAAGCTTTGCAATGAATCTTTTGAATTTCCTGTCAAGAAGCCAGAAATGCTTTTCTGCCTGTTTCGAATTGTTGCCAAACTCGTGGGAGAAATTATCAAAATCAGGCCAGTATGCATAGACAAACTTTCTTTTATTATTATTTTTTACTGCCTTGATTGTGTTGCTGAAAAATCCGTTGAGGTTTTTGTAAGGCATATTATTCAGTTTTTGTGAAACTGATTTATTGAAGTCAGACTTGATAATAAACGAATCAATAATATTATAGCATTTAACATTTAGTTTTGATGCCAATGACTGCATCTGCACAATTGATTTTGCCTCAACACCCTGCTCGCTTAACCTGCCTCCTCCATATTCAGGCACAAATGGCAGTATTTTTGAAACAACTCCTATTTCCTTAATCAGCATTGTCCAGCCGGTTATTGCGTGCTGCATTGGAGCAAGCCCTGTGATAAAAGTTGTTATTGCTGAAGCTGTTGTTGGCGGAAAGACTGAAGTGAAACTACCTTTCAAATGTTTGGCTAAATTTGAGTTCTTGTGCTTTTTCAGATACTCATACCCCAAGCCGTCTATGACAAGAAGAACTACATTTTTTGAGTTTAACTCTTTTGCAGGCAGAATCTTAAGCTCTTTGTAGCTTGATTTTTTGCCAAAAGCCTTTGATATAGAACTCATTAAGTTGACAATGCTTCCGTCCTTGTAGTTTGGCAGAACCATTTTATTTTTGGGCAACATGCTCATGATAAACAAACATTGCCTTTGCTCCTCTTGCAAACACATAAAGCAGCACCAGCCTTAGAATAATCACTGCTGCAAACATGATTGTGGGTTCTATAGAGGTTACTGCAAAATAAAATCCTTCTGCAATCAGAAAAATAACAAGCAGAACTGCGGGGAGCTTGTTCTTAAAATATATTCCAACTGTCAAAGACAAAATTAGTCCTGCAAGAATAAAGCCGAGAGGAGAAACATTGTCTGTAATCATTGAAAATTTGTACGGGTCAATAATCGTGAGAATGCCAGTAACAACACCAAACCAAACTGTGTTGTTTATTATTTCCTCAGCCTTGAACTTGCTTATCTTCCAAACGTGCATTTAAATAAAAAAGCGGCTTCTATTTAAAAAGCTTTCACATCCAAAACTCTTAAATATTCCCAGTTATCGCCAACCAAGATGCAAAACGTTGTGCTTGATTCAACAAGGTTTCTAATACAAAAGCCTGAGTTTGTATTCATTAAGAAGGATAAACTAGAAGACGTTGCAAAGAAGTTTGCAAACCAGCACTTGACTCTTCCTGACTGGAATGCTCCTGTTTATCCTGAAGAAAAGAACAAGCAGACAGTTGATTTCTTCTTTGTTGGAAACTCAATAAACTTTGCGTATACTGACTTTGAGACAAAACAGAAGTGGGCAGCTGAATACAAAGGCAAGCAATGGAAAGGGGCTTATGGCATGTTTGCCTGCCTGAAAAGAGCAGTTGATAACAATATCCCAATAACTGAAGGCGAATATTTGAAAGACTTGACTGAAAAAGAGCTCAATAAGATTTTTGAAGGCAGCTTTCAGATTCCAATGTTTAACGAAAGGCTGAATATTTTGAGGGAAGTTGGTTGGGTTTTATGCGATAAGTATGATGGACATTTCTATAACCTTGTTTTAGCTTCAAAAAACAGGCTTTTTAATAATGGCAAAGGCATTGTTGAAAGGCTGACAAAAGACTTTATATCATTTGATGATTCTGTTGTCCATAACTATAAGCCCATAAGGTTTGACAAAAGGGCTCAGCTTGCGCCAGGAATGCTTTACTCCAAATTTCAAAACCAAGGTGATTTCCGTGTCACAGACATAGATGAGCTTACTGTTTTTGCTGACTATGTCCTGCCAAAAGGGTTGAGAGACTTAGGCGTTATTGAGTATGAAAAATCGCTTGCAAATCTTGTTGATTCACAGCAGATTATCCTTTCAGGCTCAAGAGGCGAGATGGAGATTAGGGCTTCAACAATCCATGCGGCAAAAATGCTGACAGACCGAGTCAATGAGCTGACAGGAAAGAAAATCAATTCCCTGCACATGGATTACAAGCTGTGGGAAGAGTCAAGAAATCCAGAAGGCAAACCGCATCATCTTTGCAGGACGATTATGTATTAATGATTTTCTAAAAGTTCGATGAAAATTCGGTTTTTTCTACCAAAGCAATTTAAAGAATAAAATCCATATTTAAGACATGGAAAAACTTGAAGTTCAGAAGTATATTATTAGAAAGCTGATGAACTTTAACCCGCCTAAATGGGGCGGGAGCCATACTGAGGAAAGAAACTTGTTCAAGGGTTTGCCTGCACATCTAATTGGAACAAAGACTGTCAAGAAAGCATTTGAAGGTCTTGTCAAGTCAGGCATGCTGCTTAAGGCAAAAAAGACAGGAGAATGGCATTACTCACTTAATCCAAGAATGGCAAAAGAAATTTATGAGTTTGTTAATTTGGAATGATATCATACCAAAATAGAAACTTTTATATAGGAGGTTGACTATGATAGTTGTTATGGAAAAAACAATGTTTTTGTCAGTAGTGGGTGACAGCCCTGTGACGAGAGTTTTGGATTTCATGATTACAGGCAGGGGCTTGGACTACTCTTTGTCAGACATAGCAAGGAATTCAACTATCGGCTGGACAACTTTGCACAGGATTTGGCCTGACTTTGAAAAAAACCACCTTGTTGTTCAAACCAGAACAATAGGAAAGGCTAAGCTTTACAAAATAAACCAGCAAAACTCTGTTGCTAAAGAACTAATAAGGCTATACGATACAATAATCGCAAACAAAATTCCAGTCAGGTTAGCGCCAAAAGTCATCCTTCCAAAATCCTAATTGTCTCCCTTTGGACATTTAAAACCAGCTCCTTGACACGTTTTAACTGCTGCAAGTCAATGCTTGTCTCAACACCATAAGTCGAGACTTCTCTGCTTTCTCTTACAGTAGGGTTGGTTGCGCTCTTTTCAACTTCAAATGTGTCGAACTGTGCCACCAAATCTTGATCCAAATCCAACTTTTTCTCATTTATTAGATTAAGCAGAACACTTATTGTGCAGGTTTGATTTCTTGATTCATAACCGTACTTGGCTAAAATCGCCAGAAAGCAATGGTAAATAGAATAAAATCCAATATTCAATGCCCAGTCATATATTTTCAGCCTCTCAAGAGCCATCACAACTCCATAATTATATTCTGACTTCTTAACATGCTTCTGTGCAAGTTCCATGTCTGGCTTTGTTTTTACCAATCTTCTCTGGTCTTTCAGGCACCATTTTAGATGATTGTCTATTTGCGGCATTTTCTTATTACCTCAACATACTTTTCAGGGTTGTGGAACAGAAGGCAATCTGACAGCATGCTGTAAAAAACAGGATCATCTTTGTTTAATAAAATATCTTTTTCAGTTACATCAACATATCTAACGGGCAGTTCAACCAGCTCAGACTTTCGTATGGTGTCTTTTATCTTTTTCACGTCTTTTTGCTTATCAGCATCATACATAAGCAGAACATCTATGTCGTGGAAATCTTTTGTTCTAATGGACGAGCCAAAAACCAAGCCAAGATGTATGTGCGGCTTGAACTTTTTCAGGCCGTGCAGAAGAACAATGAGCCACTTTGGAAATTCCTTTTCTTCCAAACTTAACATATACTCCATGAATTTGATGGATAATTTGCGAGTATAGTCATAAGAAAAATAAACAGAATTGCCTATTTGTTCTTTAACAAGAAGCGATTTATCTGCTAATAGATTGCACAATTTGCCTGCATGGGCGTGATTGATATTTAATATCTTTGCCAGCTGGCGGGAATTATATCTGCCCTTATAATGCTTGAAAAGATATTTGGCTATCTGAATCTCGATTTTTGTGAATTGTATGCTATTAACAGCCATATGTATGCTAGTAACATACATCTTGTATTTAAACTTTTCCCTGTTTTTCCGGAATTTTTACAAAATTAATGACCAGCTAGCCAAACACTTTCTCAAAGAATCCTTTTTTTTCAAAGCTTTCATTAAGCTTTTTAATCATTTCTTTCTGCTCCCTATTTAATTTCCTAGGAACATCAACATTCACTTTCACAAGCTGGTCTCCTTTCCCGCCTGAATGCAGATTTTCAATGCCTTTTCCCCGTAATTTGAAAGTTGTGCCAGGCTGTGTGCCTGAAGGAATCTCGAGCTTTGCCTTGTGCCCATCCAAAGTTGGAACTTCAATCTCTCCGCCTATTGCAGCAATTGCAAAGCTTATAGGAACTTCCATGTAAATATCATCTCCGTCCCTTTCAAAAACATCATCTTCTGCAACATCAATAAAAACATACAAGTCTCCAGCTGACCCACCTCTATATCCTGCCTCGCCTTCTCCAGAAACCCTCAAACGATTTCCTGACTCAACACCAGCTGGAATCTTTACTTTAATTTTCTTGCTCTTTGTTAATCTTCCAGTGCCGTCGCACATCTGGCACGGATGCTTCAATATCTTTCCCTGCCCGCCGCAGTTCCTGCATGTTCCTTGTGTTTGGAAATATCCAAACGGTGTTCTTTGCGTTTTTCTGACAAATCCAGAGCCTTGGCATTCAGGGCACGCATCTAGGTCAGACTTATGCTCTGCTCCTGTGCCTTTGCATTTGTGGCACTCATCCATTTTCTCAACAAGAATCTCTTTTTCAACACCTTCTGCAGCTTCCTTGAGAGAAATTTCCATGTCATATCTAAGATCAGCGCCCTGCTCGCCGTATTCTTTTTTCCGTCTTCGCGAGAAAGGATTCTGCCCGCCCATAAACATGTCAAAAATATCATCAAAGTTGAACTCAAATCCTGAGCCAAAATCAGAAAAGTCAAAACCCTGCCCTCCAAAGCCCTTCAATCCGTCGGCAGTTCCGAACTGGTCATACTGCTGCCTTTTATCCTCGTCAGCTAAAACAGAAGCAGCTTCATTAATCTCCTTGAACTTATCAGAAGCATCCTTTTCCTTGTTCCTGTCAGGATGGTATTTCTTTGCTAATTCTTTATAGGCTCTCCTAATCTCCTCTTTACTGGCATCTTTGCTTACACCCAACACCTTGTAATAATCTTTAGTCATTATTGTTTCTTTGCGACTACCTGCTGCTTTCTAAGCTCGTCAAGAAGCCTGTCTTTAGCCATTTCTAAAATGCCTAATGCTTCCTGAGGAGAAATTCCTGTCTTTTTCATGTCCATGCGCATATTTGCCCCGTCATCAGAATATGCCGCCCTTAGCAAAAGTTCTTTTTTAATCATGTTTATCATCCTCGACTGTGTAGTCAGCGTCAACTACATCATCTTTCTTTCCTTTCTTTTTAGTTTTGCTGCTGTTTTTATTGTTTTCCTTTCCTTCTTTGCCTTTCTGCGCTTCAGCATGCTCAGCCGAGGCTTTCTGGGACAGTTTTGTTGCGGCTTTCTGCGCAACTTCATTGAGTTCTTCAGTCTTTTTCTTGATTGCCTCAATATCTTTTTCTTTTGCATTCATCAGTTCCTTGAGCTCTGCTGTTTTCTTTTTCATCTCTTCAAGCTCTTCCTTGTCAATCTTGCCTTCCAAATCTTTCATTGTCTTCTCAGACGTGTAGATTAAGGTGTCAGCAGTGTTGACAACTTCAGCTTCCTCTTTTCTTTTCTCATCTTCAGAAGCATGCTCTTCAGCTTCTTTCTTCATTTTCTCAACTTCATCTTTATTCAATTTGGTTGCTGCAGTAACAGTTATTGCCTGCTTCTTTCCAGTTCCCAAATCTTTTGCACTGACATTTACAATTCCGTTTGCATCAATGTCAAATGAAACCTCAATCTGAGGTATGCCACGGGGTGCTGGAGGAATTCCAACCAAGTCAAATCTTCCAAGCGACTTGTTGACTGAAGCCATAGACCTCTCACCCTGTAACACATTGATAGTTACAGCCGGCTGGTTGTCAGCTGCAGTGCTGAAGATCTGCGACTTCTTTGTCGGAATAGTTGTGTTTCTCTCGATGAGCTTTGTGAAAACTCCGCCCAGAGTTTCTATTCCCAAAGATAATGGAGTTACATCCAACAACAATACATCTTTTACTTCTCCTGCAAGGACACCTGCCTGGATTGCTGCTCCCTGAGCAACACATTCCATTGGGTCAACGCCTCCTTCTGCTTTTCTGCCCATGATATTTTCAACAAATTTCTGGACACAAGGCATTCTTGTAGGTCCTCCAACTAAAATTACTTTGTCAACATCCTTTTTGCTTAAGCCTGCATCCTTTATTGACTGCTCCAAAGGAGCTTTTGTTTTTTCAACAATAGGCATGATAATCTTTTCAAGCTGAGACCTTGTAATTTTCATCACAAGATGCTTTGGCCCGTCCTGATTTGCTGTAATGTATGGAAGATTGATTTCAGTGTCAAGAGTTGTTGAAAGCTCAATCTTTGCTTTTTCAGCAGCTTCCCTTAATCTTTGCGCAGCTGCTGCGTCTTTTCTCAAATCAACTCCTTCTTTTTTCTTGAAATCATCTGCTATAAAATCAACAATTGCTTTGTCCATGTCAGTTCCGCCAAGCTGGGTGTCTCCTGAAGTTGATTTAACCTCGAAAACTCCCTGCCCGAACTCCATGATTGTGCAGTCAAGTGTGCCTCCTCCAAAATCAAAGACAAGAATCTTGTGCTCTTTGTCTGCTTTATCCAAGCCGTAAGCAAGTGATGCTGCTGTTGGCTCATTAACAATTCTCACAACGTCCAATCCTGCAATTGCTCCTGCATCTTTTGTTGCCTGCCTCTGGTTGTCATCAAAATAAGCTGGCACAGTGATAACTGCCTTGTCAATTTTTTCGCCAAGGAATGCTTCAGCATCTCTTTTCATTTTCTGCAATAAGAACGCAGAAATCTGCTGAGGCGTGTATTCCTTGCCATTTATTTTGTACTTGTGGGTTGTTCCCATCTTTCTTTTAGCAGCCATCACTGTGTTCTCTGGATTGCTGACTGCCTGCCTTCTTGCAGGCTCGCCAACAAGAAGCTGCCTGTCTTTTGTGAAAGCCACAACACTAGGTGTTGTCTTTCCTGCAACTGTAGGCCCTTCTGCACTCGGTATTATGATTGGCTTTCCAGCCTCTAAAACAGCTGCTGCGCTGTTTGATGTTCCTAAATCAATTCCTATAATTTTTGCCATGTTTTATTCCCCCGTTTATTTTTTCTTATCTTTCTCTACTCTGACAAAGGCGTTCTTATTTACATTCGCTAATGGCGGCAGTATGTGAGATAACAACTGTTCTGCAGTCATCCAGCGAACTTTTCCATTTGGACATGTCTGCGTCCATCCCTTTTCATCTCTTTTGTATTTTTGTGTTGACCCGCGCCTTGTCGAAATATAGATTGTGCATTCAGTGTTTTTCATCTTACATCACTTTTTCTTAATTGTGTCTTTCAAAGCTGCACTTCTCAGCTCCTCGACTCTGTCGTCTGTAAGGACTGGCTTGTCTTTAGCATGTTCAATTGAAACAACTTCGAATAACTTGACTAATTTGTTGAGCTTGAAGTCATCATAAGGCTTTATTGAGCCCATTGCTTCATAGATTGCCTTGTCAGATGTCTTTATTTTGACTTCAGAGCTTTTGCACATGATTAATGTGTCAATCTCTTCATCATTGCTGATAAGATATTTCAAAATCGCACTTGGCAAAAGTATGTATTCTTTTTCCTCAGTTTGATTATTTAGCTCCATTTTTTCCCCCGCTGCTTACTTTGACTTTTGAATGCCTTATGACTTTGCCGTTTAATGAGTATCCTTTTTGTATGTCTTCAAGAACTGTGCCGTCTTCTTTTTCATTGTCTTCTTTCATCAAAACTTCATGCATGTACGGGTCAAACTTCTTTCCGTTTGCCTCAATCTGAGCCAATCCTGCTGACTTTAAGACTGACAAAAGCTGGCTGTGGATTTGCTTCAACCCTTCATCATTGCTATGCTTTAGCGCGTTTTCAAAGCTGTCCAAGACAGGCAATAACTGCTTTACAATATCTTCGCATGCGCATTTGACAAACTCTTTCTTATCCCTATCAACCCTCTTTTTGTAGTTTTCAAATTCTGCCTGAAGGCGCTGGAGTGAATCTGTCAGTTCCTTGATTTTAGCATCCTTTGGGTCGATTTTAGGCTCAACTTTAGCCTCTTTTGCTTGTTTTTCACTTGTTTTTTCTGTTTCTTTTGCCATTTTGGTTTGGTTGACTTAACGTCAACAAGAGGTAGATAGCGCTAACTTGTATATAAATCTTATGAAAAACAAGCCCTTTTCGAGCAGTTTTTCGTTATTTTTGGCTAAAAACTAAGCAAAAGTTTAAATATATGCGTTGTTTAGCTTAAGTCGACATGATAACTGAATTCAGGAAAATAACAATCGTAAAAATTCAGAAGCCAGCGCATAAGCAAGTTAATGATGACTTGAAATGGCTTGGCAATTCTTTAGGCTTGTTCAGTGAGCGAGACAAGGATGCAAGCTGCTTTAGAGTCTTTATTGAGCTCCTAAAGGCCTCCAAATCTCATCATTTGATGAGCTCAGACGAGCTTGCTTTTAGGACAGGATTGTCGAGAGGCACAGTTATATTTCATTTAGACAAACTGATTTCTTCTGGCTTGATTGGCGTTCAGGACGGCAAATATGTTTTGAAAGTGGCTGACCTTCAGCATTTAATCCTGCAGATAAAGAGCAATACTGACAATGTTTTTGACGCGATGATGTCAATAGCAAAAGAAGTTGACAAAGAGCTTGGGTTGAAGGAATAGTTCTTGCTCCAGAGGTGACCACATTTTTCAATAGTTATCATTTTGTGGTCACCTGTTTTAAAGTCTTTTTGTACTGCTTTATCAAAAACAGCACTGTAGGCTTAAGGTTCTGGTTTTTTGAATATTCCTGCAGCGTATGATAATACTCTGCTCGGTCTTCAAGCGAAATGTTAATTGGAGGATATTTTTTCTTAAGAAGAATAAAGTTTAGCAGCAGCCTTCCAACTCTCCCGTTTCCATCCTGAAACGGATGTATGTGCTCGAACTGATTGTGGATGATTGCAGCCAAAACAAGCGGCTTGAACTTGTTCTTGTTCTTTTCATACCATGAAACTAAATCATCAAGTGCCTGAGGCAGCTGTTGAAATGGAGTGCCCATATGTATAATTTCACCTATGCTGTTTTTTATAACAACATTAACATTCCTGAACTGGCCTGCAAATGGCTTTGAGCCTTCAAAACACATTTTGTGAAGCTTTTTAATCAGGTTCAAAGACAGCTCATCCTTTGTTTTCCTGATAAAATCGATGGCATTAGCAACACCTTTTGTCTCTATTTCCTCAACATCCTCAGCTTTCTCTTTGTGCAGGATTCCTGGCACGTCCTGCTGCTGAATAGTTGAGCCTTCTATTGCATTAGTGTTGTAAGTAAATTCTTCAGTAAATCTTTTCCAGCTCCAGCCTTCAATGTGGTGAATTTTTATCTGCCTGTCATAATTGTTAAGCTTTTCAACCTGATTTTTCGTGAGCGAGAAGTTGAAAATTTCTGTGCTTAATTCTCCAATAACCTTCTTTATTTCCTGCTCAGCTTCAGCTTTTGCCTTGACAAGCTCCTCTACAGAAAGATCTGAACCGAGATACTTCCTGATTTTATTGACATTCTTTTTTTCCCTGTAAGAATAAACTAGATAGTATTTTGTGCTCATTCCAACAATTCTTTTTTCTATGTACATCCTAGGGATATAGGTGCCCACATTTATAAAGTTTGTCATTTTGTGGTCACCCGTTTCTGTTTTCATTGATTCGTTTGTGCTCATTTCAACAGAATTACTACGCAGAACACAGTTATAAGTTTCACACGAAGCTGTCCAGTGGCTTGTGATTTTTTCCGGAATCGTCGTAGAATCTTCGGATAAACGAATGTGTAGTTTGCATATGTGGGCATGTTATGTTCAATTGAGTTTTGTGCCCTTTCGATAGCTTTTTAATTACATTTAACATTTGTATTAACTATGTCAGAAGAAATGATACCTATTGTAAACGAAAAAGATGAGGTTGTTGACATTAAGGGAATTTCTGAAGCTCATAAATATGGATTAATCCATCGAGAGGTGTATGTTTATCTAATCAATCTTGATGGGGGAGTTCTTCTTCAAAAAAGAAAAGATAATGGTCTTTGGGATCATTCAGCTGCGGGTCATTTCTCTAGCACTGAATCCTATGTTGATGGAGCAAAACGAGAATTTGAAGAAGAATTAGGTGTAAAAATAGAGGCACGTGATTTAAAAGAAATAGGTTATGAAAGAATAAATACTATCAAACCCAATAAAAAGAATTTTAGATTTGTAAAAATATATGTTGTTAAAAAAGACATCACGTTAGAGAATTTCAAAATAGACCGTACAGAAGTTGAGGATATAAAATTTTTTGATAAAAATGAATTACGAAAGTTATTACAACAACCTAATTTTTTAACAGGAAGTGCCAAATCGCTTATCGAAAAATATATTCTGAGCAGACTATAATCTGACACAAAACTCAAATTTCTCGGACTTTGTCCTCGAACATTAGCAAATTTTATAAACATTCGACAACTAATAAGAATATAATGAACAAAGTTCTCAAGAATCCCGTGGTAAAGAACATTTTATCTGCTCTGGCTGTTGCAGTTTTCGGATTTATACTCTTAAACCTCACATTTCTCTTTGACGCCCTTTTCCAAGGTGTAATAAGAGGAATTTTTGGACTTTTTATCCCGCTTGGCCCTGATACGAACCTGTACTGGTTTCCACCATTGATGCACGGCTTATTTGTTGCGGTCATTCTCCTGATTTCATGGTTTGTTTTCAGGTCAAAACTTGGCGTTCTTTACAAGGCAATTTACATGACTGTGCCTGTTGCTGTTGTTTTAGCGACTGTTGGAATATTTTTGTATCAATGGCCGATACTCGGTTATTCTGTTGGCAGTTTACTTTGTATTGGCGCCTTGTACTATTTGTACCGAACCAAGCAGCCGTGGCTTTATTATTATGCTGTTGTTTTAGTCGGGCTTGCCATGGCGATTTTTAGTTTAGTTGGCGGAGAAATCTAGTTATTCTCGTTTAGCAAGAAGCAGAAGATGCTCCAGTGTTGAGCACTTCACAACAGCACAGCCGTTTGAAAACTCAGTTTTATCTTTTTCAACTAACGAAATCTGCTCTAACTTATTGCCTTGGGAATCAGTTAAAGAAAGCAAAGCCACAGTTGTATAGTCTGTGTTTGGATTGCTCAGATGATTTTTGCTGTAATCTTTCGCGATTTTAAGTGCAGCAGCCATTGCTTCGCGCTCAGAGTCTGCTTTTATTGTTTCAACTTTTCCAATACAATCTGGATATTTTATCCCAAAGCCGTGTGAAACTCCGCCGTCAATTCCGAATTTTGCTGTATATTCCATTGTCTCTCAACCCCAGTCTTAACATCAAGAATTCTGCCTGATTTGGCTGGTAAAGATTTTCTTTGCCTGTGATGTGAAATCCATTCCTTACGAAGAATTCCACCCCTGCAAAGTTGTCTACTGTCACATCCAATGCCATGTCCGCATCTTTTGTTTCAGCACGCACCTGCTCAAGTAAAAAATGCCCTAAATCCCGGTTTCTATATGCGGGGTCGATTCTAAAATTTTTAAGTTCAATTTTCCTCTCACCCAAGAACCGGTATACTGCATCACCAACAACAAGACCATCAGAAATAGCAACGATGGCTTTATACTCGCCTAATTCAATTCGTGGCATGCACTTTCCATCAATCCATTCCTGAAAATCTGGATAAAACTGAGGCTGCTTCAATAAGAATTCTCTTGCCAAACGAAGTTCTTTTTCATCTTGTATTTTTGTAACAGTTAGCGGAAGCATGACTTTGGCTTAAACAAAAAACTATAAAAACCTATGCAACCACCTACTGAGAAAGAATTTGTTCCCAAAAAGGGAATATCCGTTCCGAATATATTCCGGATTTTTCTACCAAAGACATTTAAACTTTAAAATGTAAATTAAACTATGATAAAGGCATCAAAAGTAGTTTTTATTTCAAAAGAACTTGAAGACGATTTTAATTCTATGACTGAAAATGATCCAATTAAGAAATCTATCAAGAGAGCAATTGTTGAATTACGCAGGAACGCATTTTCAGGAATACAGATACCGAAACGGTTGATATCAAATGCGTACATACAAAATTACAGAATAAACAATTTATGGAAATATGATTTGCCTTTGGGCTGGAGGCTGCTTTATACAATTACCGCGGACAACGAAGTTGAGTTGATTTCAGCAGTTCTTGAATGGTTCAGCCACAAAGAATATGAAAGAAAATTCAGGTATTAATGAAATCGTTTTCTAAGTTTTTTTGCCAGTTCTGGATTCCAAATGTACGCAATCTTGCCTTCTTTGTCAAATGCAATCTTGTTTATGTTTTGCAGATAATCAAGAATAACCAAGTAAGTCTGCCACATCACTTTTTTGGGCAGGTTCTTCCACAAAGCAGTCCTATTATACTCCCCGCTGTATTGTTCAACAGATTTTTCAACCATCAAAACAGTATCTAATGTCGGCGACCTTACAAACTCACTCTTCAGCATCAGTTTTGTCATAACTATAGCATATATCAATTGATATATTTAAATATTTCGATACATTTATATCTAATTTCTGTCACAAACAAACTATGCGATTGCTAATAACAAGGCACGGGCAGACTCACGGAAATGTAAAAAGCTTATTTTGGGAGAAAAAGATAATCTAACCAAAAAAGGGTTAGCTCAGGCAAAGAAACTTGCTCTCAGATTAAAGGATGAAAAGATTGATGCAATCTATTCAAGCCCGATTTTGCGGGCAAAGCAGACTGCAAAGGAAATAGCAAAATATCACAAGCATATAAAACTGGTTTTTGTTGATGAACTTAAAGAAGGAAGAACTGGAAAGAGCTTTCATAAAAAGCACTACCATGAAGTTGATTGGAACAACCTGCCTCATGATGCTGAAAACAGGACACGCATGTATAAACGCGCCAAGAAACTGGTTGGCAAAGTTTTCAAAAAGCATCCGAAAGACACAGTTTTGTTTGTTGCCCACAACGCAATCAACAAAGCACTTATACGTTCGATAAAAGGCTTGCATCCAGAAAGCAAAGCGCACATTCCTCAGGGAAACACAGCACTTACTGTCTGCGAAATAAGCAAAAAAAGACACAAGTTCACGATTTTCAACTGCACTAAACATTTAGAATAGTTATTCTTTTCAAATTAATCCAAATGTAATAAAAGAAATTATTTTGTGCGCCCAATATCCAAGTTGTTCAGGCATTATTAAAAATAATGCAAGAAATACTATCACCAATACTATCAAGAAAATGATCAGTCCTCTTTTGAAATCCATAACTATAAGGTGTGAGCGCAGATATATAAATTATAGCCATTTAGAATAATTTTATTCTTCAATACCAATCATCAAGCCAGACTCGCACTTAATCTCTCCTTTGCCTTCTTTGAGCTCTTTAACGCCTGTTGCGGCTTTCAAATCATCTTCCGCATCCTTAATCTTATCAAGAACTTCCTTTTCAATAACCAGGGCCTTCAGCTCTGTTTTCAATGACATCTGTTTTTCTGACTTGTATTTTCTGACAGCTGCAACAATGTCAAACACATAGTCTCCTGCCTTCTCAATCTCTTCATGTATCTCTTTCTCGTCAAACTCAGGCCATAAACTTACATGTATGCTTTTATCTTTTTCAAGTGCAGCATAATATTTCAAATATATTTCATCTGTCACGAAAACAAGAACAGGAGCAAATAATTTCAGCTGCGCAAGAAGAGCATTATACAAGGCATACTGCGCGCTCTTTCTTGCATCTTTCCCGCGTTTATCTGGATTATAGATTCTGTCCTTGACAATCTCAAGATAGTGCGTGCAGAAAACCTGCCAGAAAAAGTTAGAGGTCTCAAGCTTTGCCCTTGAATACTCGTGCCCTTCATAAAATTCAGTTGCTTCTTTTATCAGCCTGTGCAGTTTTGACAACAACCATCTGTCCATGAACTCAATTTTCTTTGGCTCTTTTCCGTCATAATCTTCAAGATGCATGTAGCAGAAGTTTGAGGCATTCCAGAGCTTTGTAACTAATTTCTGCCCTGTCAAAAATTCTTTTTCCATAAAAGGCACATCATCTCCAAGCTTGGAGCTTGATGCCCAGTATCTTAAGCAGTCAGCAGAATATTTCTTAATCATAACCTGAGGCTCAATAACATTTCCTTTGCTTTTGCTCATCTTCATGCCTTTTGGGTCAAGAGCCCAGCCTGAAATAACCGCCTCTTTCCAAGGGATTGAATCAAAATGAAGATGTGATTTTACAACTGTGTTAAAGAGCCAGAATGAAATTATGTCATGCGCCTGCGGCCTTAATGACATTGGGAACAATTTTTTCCTAACCTTTTCATCTTTAACAAGCCAGGTTGAAATCTGAGGAGTCAATGATGAAGTTGCCCATGTGTCAAGAACATCTTTTTCAGGAACAAACTCAGCATTTCCGCATTTAGGGCATTTTTTTACAGGAGGCTTGTCATCCATTGGGTCAACAGGCAAATCCTTTTCATCAGCCAGAATTATTTCATCGCATTTAGCGCAGTACCAAACCGGGAACGGTATGCCGAAGAATCTCTGCCTTGAAATGCACCAGTCCCATTGTAAGCCCACTATCCAATTCTTGAACCTTGCATAATAATGAGGAGGGAACCATTGAAACTCCGTGCCTCTTTGAACAAGCTTGTCTTTTATGTCAAGATATTTTATGAACCACTGCTTTGAATTAAGAATCTCAAGCTCAGTGCCGCATCTCTCATGAACATTGACAGGATGCTTTATTTTTTTCTCAGCTCTCAGCAAATTTGATTTCTTCAAATCCTCAATAATTTCTTTTCTCGCTTCCTTTATCTTCAAGCCTTTGTACTTTCCTGCAAGCTCAGTCATTCTTCCGTCTTTTGTCAGTGCTTCTTTCAGAGGAAGATTGTGCGCTTTGTACCATTCAACATCAGTCTGGTCCCCGAAAGTGCAGCACATTACCAAGCCAGTGCCTTTCTCAACATCAGCCCTCTCGTCTTCAAGAACAGGAACTTCAAAATTAAACAAAGGAACTTTTGCTTTCTTTCCTTTGTATTTTTGATATCTCTTGTCCTCTGGATTATAGAAAACTGCAACACATGCAGGCAGAAGCTCAGGTCTTGTTGTGCTGATAATCAATTCCTGGCCTTCAACATTAAAAACAATATCATTAAACGCGCTTTCTATTTCCTTGTCTTCCATCTCAACCTGCGCAATTGCTGTCCTGCATTCAGGGCACCATACAACTGGAGCCTCTTTTCTATATTCTCTGCCTTTTTTGTACAAATCAATAAAACTCCACTGCGAGATTTTTCTCGAGTGGTCGTCAATTGTTGTGTAGAAATATTTCCATTCGCAGCTCATGCCTATTGCTTTCCAGTCAGCAATATATTTTGGCCTAAGCTCGTTTTTTAATCGGTCAAGGCACAGCTTGATGAACTCTTCCCTGTCCATATTGACTGCCCTTACTCCTTTTTCTTTTTCAATCAGCCGTTCAGTTGGCAAGCCGTTGTCGTCTGTGCCGAAGGGATAAAAAACATTAAATCCTTTCATTCTTTTGTATCTTACAATAAAATCCTGCTGAGAATATGAAAACGAGTGCCCCAGATGCATCTTTCCTGAAACAGTTGGAGGAGGTGTGTCTACAGAGAAAACAGGTTTTTTGCTCTTGAGGTCAAACTTATAGACTTCGTTTTCCTCCCAAAATTTTTGAATCCTCTTTTCTGCCTCCTGGGCATCATATTTTCCTAACTGAACCATCTTCTGCGTAGAACAAGGGTGGGTTTAAAAAAGTTTTCCTATTAAAGGCACACTTCTCGCTGCAGCAAGCGCAACTTCTTTTCTCAATCCGTTTTCAGGGCGCCCTAACCTTTCTTCTATGCAGCTTGCGAAATAATAGAACTCTTGAAACTGAAAAAAACCAGCGGTCCTGTAAATCTTTTCCTTAACTTGTTTTGCAAAATCAAAGTCTTTTCTTTCGTTTGCCCAAAGATAAACATCTTTCAGCTCTCTAAAGCTTTTTGCAGTCTCTAAAAGATTTTCCTGCATTGAAGCAGCATACTGCCCGTTAATGTTTGCCTTGACATAAAACATGTAGACTGTAAGCATCTCGTCAAAACACTCAGCAGTATCAAGCATCCGCTTTGCATAGACTTGCTGAGTAGGAATATCCTTGCATATTCGCGCACGCCCGTACTTTTTAATCAGGTGTTCTATTGAATATTTCATCAGAACTGCTAATCAGAATTAGGCAATATTAAAATGTTGCTAAAATCTGCCTTGATTCTAAACCTTTATATATAACCTGTTTATTTTTTGGAATGTTTCTAGCTGAAAATGGCAGGAGAAAAACTCAAGAAAGGGGACTTTGTGGAGCTCGAATATACTGGCAAGGCTGACGGGCATGTTTTTGACACAACAAATGAGGCTCTTGCTAAGAAAGAGGGCATATTCAGGGAAGGTGTGCCATACGGGCAAGTTACTATCTGTATTGGGCAGGCTCATGTTCTTCAAGGCTTGGATGAAGAGCTGGAAGGAAAGGAAATCGGCAGCGAGCTCACTGTAAAAATTCCAGCAGAAAAAGCTTTCGGCAAGAAAAGGGCTGAGCTTATACGGCTGATTCCAAAAAGAAAGTTTGATGCAGCAGGAATAAACCCTGCGCCAGGAATGCCAGTCACAATTGACAATTCAATGGCAACAATAAAGACAGTCTCAGGAGGACGTGTTTTAGTTGACTTTAACCATCCTTTGTCTGGAAAAGATGTTGAATACACATACAAGGCATTGAAAATCATAACAGATGCAAAAGAAAAACTGCAGGCAGTCATTGCAATCGAGCTTAACCTTAACAAAGACGGCTATGAATTAACAGTTGAAAACGATGCTGCAAAAATCAAGTTCAAGAAAGATGCCCAGATACCAAAAGAAGTGCAGGAAATACTGGCAAAGAGGCTTACTGAGCTTACAGGAGTGAAAAACATAGAGTTCCAGCAATAGTTTTAAATAGATGTTGCTTAACTAAAATCTAAAAAATGTGGGGTGGCTAAAGTTGGATTCAATCATAGATGCAGAGGATAAAAAAGAGGTTGAGACAACAGATATGGAGCCAAAAATGGAAGAAGAACAGCAGGAGATTTCTGAATCAGAGGAACTATTGTCTGTGCCAAAGTCAGTCAGTGATATAGACAAGGAGCTTGAAGAGCTTCTCGCAAAGCAGAAAGCCAAAATCAAGGTTATTGGAGTTGGCGGCGCTGGCAACAATACAATCAACAGGATGTCAGAAGTCGGGATAAAAGGTGCAGAAATTATTGCGATTAACACTGATGCCCAGGACCTGCTTTACACTACTGCTGAAAAAAAGATTCTTATTGGAAAAGAGCTGACAGGAGGCTTGGGCGCTGGCTCAGAGCCAAGTGTTGGAAGAGAGGCTGCAAAAGAGACACAGGCAGAAATCAAGGCAGCAATCCGAGACTCAGACATGGTTTTCATAACCTGCGGTTTGGGCGGAGGAACAGGAACAGGAGCAGCGCCTGTTATAGCTGACATTGCAAAGAAATCAGGAGCTCTTACTGTTGGAATCTGCACAATGCCTTTTACAATGGAGGGGCAGAGAAGATACGAGAATGCTCTTATCGGCTTGGAGCAGCTTGAGCAGACAGTTGACACTTTAATCATAATACCAAACAACAAACTATTGGAGCTTGCTCCAGATTTGCCATTGCACACCGCATTCAAGGTAGCTGACGAGATTTTGACAAGCGCAGTAAAAGGAATTGCTGAACTTGTAACAAGGGCAGGGCTTGTTAACCTTGACTTTGCAGACATCAGGACAGTAATGGCAAACGGCGGAATCGCAATGATTGGAACAGGAGAGTCAGACACAGAGCACAGGGCAAACGAGGCTGTTGAAAAGGCAATCCACAATCCCTTGCTTGATGTTGACATCACAGGCGCAACAGGGGCGCTTGTAAATGTTTTAGGAGGGCCTGACATGACACTTGAGGAAGCAAGGATTGTTGTTGAGGCTGTAAGTTCAAAGCTTGCAGAAGACGCAAGATTAATATGGGGCGCGCAGATATCAAGCGACCTGCAGAATGTTGTAAGAGTGCTTTTGATTGTGACTGGAGTAAAATCATCACAAATGTTCGGGCCTGAAAAGAAAGTGACAACAAGGAAGAAAAAGGCAATTGAGACAGAGCTCGGCATAGAGTTTGTTGAATAAAAAAGAGGAAAGAGAAATGATACAAAAGTCAAAAGAGAGGCTAAACGAGTACAGGAGAGTTCTGCAGGTTACAAAAAAACCTAACAAGGACGAGTTCCTGACTGTGTTCAAGGTTTCAGGAATAGGAATCCTTATAATCGGGGCAATAGGATTTACAATAAACATGTTATATCAGGCATTGTTTGGATAAAAAAATGGCAGACGACGAAGAACTAACTAAGGATGAAAACGAAGCACAGGAAGAAGTGCATGACACGCAGGATGCTGCAGCTGAAGAAGCAGAAGAAACCAAGGCAGAAGATGAGCCTACAGTGATTGTCAGCGAAGATGAAGAGGAGCCTAAGAAGCCAAAGCCTAAGAAAGAGAAAAGAGGAGGCAAAATAACTCCAAGGGAGCCTAAGGAAGAGGTAAGCGACGGCAAGCCCAGGATTTATGCGGTAAGGACAACTGCAAACAGGGAAGACCAGGTTATGGATTTCCTTTCAGCAAATGCTGAAAAGAAAAAGCTTGATGTCTATGCTGTAATAAGGCCTCACGGAATGAGATCATACTTGTTTGTAGAAGCATTGAGCAGGACAGAAGCTGAGCAGGCTGCATTTGATGCGCCGTATGCAAGAGGCGTCCTTCCTGAGCCAGTGCCATACGACGAGATTGAGCACATGGTTGAAACCATCAAGAGAGAAGTCAACATCCAGAAGGGAGATATTGTTGAAATTATCTCAGGTCCGTTCAAGAGGGAGCAGGCAAAAGTTTCAAAAGTAGACAAAGAGAAAGAGGAAGTTGTTGTTGAGCTTTTGGAAGCAGCTGTCCCAATCCCAATAACCTTGAAGATGGATGCTTTAAAGGTTATCAGAAGGGAAGAGAACCAGTAAATTTTTTAATTAATTTTATTTTTTCAACTAATAAAAGAGGGGGTAGATGTACGCACAGGCTAATATCGTAGTAAGTGTAATTTCTTTGCTTTTTGCTATTTTTTTTGCCGTAAAAGTTCTTAAAAAAAACAAAGGCTCAAAGGAGATGCAGTATTTTTCGTCTGCAATCCACAAGGGGGCCCTGGTTTTCCTTGAAAAGGAATATGAAGTTATAATCTTGTTTGTCCTTGTTGTTTTTGCGCTTTTGACGTGGTTTTTCAGCATACATCTTGGGTTTGCATTTATTCTTGGCGCAGTTCTTTCAGGGCTTGCAGGATTCTCCGGCATGATGATTGCAACTGAAGGCAATGTAAGGACGGCGCAGGCAGCCAAGTTTTCAATAAAAGAGGCAATTGATGTTGCATTCACATCAAGCACAGTAATGGGGCTGGCAGTTACAGGATTTGGGCTTCTTGGAGTATCGTTTTTGTATTATGCCTATGGCGACATTGGGATAATTTATGGCTTTGCACTTGGCGCATCATCAATTGCACTGTTCGCGAGAGTTGGCGGAGGGATTTTCACAAAAGCTGCAGATGTTGCAGCAGATTTTGCAGGAAAGCTTGAATCAGGCATGAAAGAAGATGACCCAAGAAATCCTGCTTCAATTGCAGATAATGTTGGAGATGAAGTTGGGGATGTTGCAGGCATGGGTGCTGACTTATTTGAGAGCTATGTAAGCTCAATGGTTGCGGCAATGGCAATAGCTGTAACAATTGCTGACAACAGGTTTGTACTGCTGCCCATGATAATTTCGAGCTTGGGAATAATTTCCTCAATAATTGTTATGGTTCTGATAAGATTAAACAGGAACTACAGGATGATGCTTGCAGGCGCATATGCCTTGTCAGGAATGTTTGTTGTTTTGTTCAGCACACTTTTGATTAAATATTTAATTCCCGCAAACTTTGTTATGAATTTCATAGTCTATCAGAGGCTTGGAATAATTGTTTCAATAATCTCGGGGATTTTTGCAGGCGTGGCAATTGGATTCTACACCAAGAAATATACTTTTGTTGAGAATAAGGCTGTTCAGGATTTGGCAAAGAAAGCTGAAACAGGTGTTGCAACAATAATAATCGAAGGTTTGGCTCTTGGAATGAAAAGCACAATATCAACTGTAATTATTTTGTGCATCTCTATTTTAGTTTCATATTATTTTGCATCGATATATGGGGTTGCAATTTCAGCAGTTGCGCTGCTCTCAACTCTGGGAGTTGTTCTTGCTGTAAATGTGTTTGGCCCAATATCAGATAATGCTCAGGGCATAGCCCAGATGGCTCATCTCGGGCATAAAGTAAGGGAGAGGACTGCTGCTCTTGATTCAGTTGGAAACACAACATCAGCTATAAGCAAGGGATATGCAGTTGCATCCTCTGCATTTACCTGTTTTGCATTATTCTCTGCATTCATTGTAGTTTCTGGATTAAAATCAATTGACTTGGTCCAGCCTTCTGTCCTCATTGGATTATTATTAGGAGGAATGCTTCCTTTCTTCTTTTCGTCTGTTGTGATTAAGGCCGTTGGCGAAGGTGCTGATCTTATTATCAGGGAAGTAAGAAGGCAGTTCAAGCATATTATTAAAGGAAATGTTAAGCCAGACTATAACACAAGCATTTCAATTTCAACAAGGGCTGCGTTAAGGAAGATGGCTTTCCCTTCAATAGTTGCAGCAAGCTCTCCAATAGTTATTGGCTTTTTGCTTGGTCCAGCTGCAGTAGGCGGATTGATTGCAGGAAGCCTGCTTGTATCCATAGTTTTGGCAACAACAATGTTTAATGCAGGAGCTGCATGGGACAATGCCAAAAGATATGTTGAAGACAAAAGATATTTTGGCAAAGTAAAAGAAGCAGTTATTGTGGGAGACACAGTAGGAGATCCATTAAAAGACACTGCTGCGCCAAGCCTGAATATTCTTGTCAAGCTGATTAGCATAGTAAGCCTGATTGCTGTGCCTTTGTTCTTAAAGTACGGCTATTTGATTAAGCTTTAGAAATTAAATTTTCAGATTTTCTTTTCCTGTGGAAAGTATAGTCAATGTAAAACAAGACTATGAATCCGCCAAGTGTTGTGAAGAAAATGTCCCAAAAGCCGTCCCAGAAAAACGGGTCAATTAGGTAGTATGGCTGCGGAGTTATTTTGTCATCAATCATCTCAAGAACTTCCCAAACCCCGTCTCCAAGGAATGTGGAGAGCAGAGTAAAAAGCCTTATGTGTTTAATCCCTTTAAGGCTGAAGAGCAGGAAAAACCAAGAACCCATTGCAAATCCGGCTAAAAAGTGGCTTGGGATGTCAACAAGAGGCGCAGTAAGGTAAAAGTTCTGCGCCCTGATAACGACTTCCTGAAAAAGAAAAATGCAGGTCATAAAAAGAGCAAAAATCATATAGTCCTTTGTCCTGCTATGCCCAATACCCCCCATTAGCCACTGGAAAATGCTGAAATTTATTAAGTTTTCGCCGATTCTTGATTTTCAAACCAAGTTTGCCTGTATCGATGCAAGCTCCTGCGCAAAGGACTCTGCACTCATATCGCGGCAGAAAACCCTTTTTGAAGGGAGGTAGGCTATAGCCCTCATTGTGATGTCTTCAAGCTCCGGAGGAACCTCTGGTTTAATATCCCCGACAGGCACAGGCTTGCAGGCGCCTTTCTCAACTTGCGCATAATAATCTAAAATCTGGCTTAAATCTTTTGTCTTGATGTCATACGGAAGCTTTCCTGTAAGCAGATAATATAATGTGACGCCCATTGAAAAAATGTCGCACTGCATTTCTATGATTGATGTGCCATTAAAGTGCTCAGGAGCTATAAAGCAAGGAGTTTCAGTTATAATTCCTGATCTTTTTAAAATAATTTCTGAGTTACGACCTTCTTTTACAATCCCCAAATCAGCCACCTTGGCAATAATCCCGTCTCCTGCTTTTGCTGAAAATATGTTGTGAGGAGTGAGGTATTTGCAGACAATGTTTTTCTTATGCAGCTCATCCAAGCCCCACAGAGCCTGCTTGACATACTCAACTTTCCAGTACAAAGGAAAGTTAATGATCTCTTCAAAAGAATAGCGTTCTTCAAAATATTCCATTGTGTAAAAAGGCCTTTGGTCTTCGGAATCAGTCCCGTAGTCATACACTCTTAGTATGTTCGGACTGCCACATTTTGCCATAATCTGGTATTCAAGCCTAAATCTTCTTGCTGTTTCAGTATTATCTGCATGCTCCTTGTCCAGCTTCTTGAAAGCATATTCTTTTAGAGAACTTTTTTTATTTTCATCCTTGTAAGCTAGCAGTACCTGGGCTTCAAGCTTGTTTAAAAAGTCTCTGCCCCCAGTGCCCTGTATCAGGCGTATCGACCTTTCAGCCATCTTATTCCTTTGGTTCTGTGTCAATCCGCCTACCTGTGCATCATAAAGATTTGTAAATGAATCTATGATATCCAAAACAAGGAATACTTCCCCGATTTCGCCCTTGCCTATCGGCTTAACAAGAACATATTTGTCAATATTCATTCTGCTCCCAAACTACCTCTCTGTAAACAGTTATGCCCGCAGGATTATATAAACGTTACTATTAATTAGTGGTTTATTTTTGAGATAACAAGCCAAAAACCTTTATATATCCGTCTATAACCAGAAAGAATATGGCAAAGCTCAGGTTCTACCCTATGGACATCACCTACAAGGTGATTAACGGAGAGCCGGTTATACATATGTACGGGAGGACTGTTGAAGGAGAGCAGCTATGTATTGTTGACCATTATGAGCCATATTTCTGGGCAGTTGGGGACATTAAGGCAATAGAAAAACAGATTGACGAGACTGTTGCCAGGACTGAGGTTGTAAAGAAAGACCTTAACGGGGAGATTGTTGACGCTGTCAAAATAATAACAATGCTTCCTGAACATGTTCCTAAGATGAAAGACAAACTAAAAGAAACTGCTCTTTGTCTGGAGGCAGACATTCTTTTTGCAAGAAGATATTTGATTGACAAGGAAATAATCCCGTGCCAGGAATATGAGATTGAAGCAGAGCCCTATGAATTTTCAGAAGGGATGAAGGCATTCGAGCTTAAGTCAATAAAGCCTGCTGAAAGGATTTACGAGAACCAAAAGATACTGGCATTTGATATTGAAACTTTGGAGCAGGAAGATGCCCCAATAATCATGTTCTCGCTTTATGGCAAGGATTTCCAGAAAGTTGTAACCTGGAAGCATTTCCCGACAAAAGAAAAGTACATCGAGTTTGTGAACAGTGAGGCTGACTTAATCAAAAGGTTCAGGGAGCTTGTCAAAGAGCACCAGCCTGACATTATAACAGGATATTTCTCTGATGGATTTGATTTCCCATACATTATGGAGAGAGCAAAAAAGTACAAGCTCAGCATTGACATTAGCTTGGACAAATCTCAGCCAGTTATTGGAAGAGGAGAAAACAAAAGCACAAAACTGACTGGAATCAACCATGTTGATGTCTACAAGTTTGTCAGGAACATTTTAAGGCTGGATGTTGACGACTATACCTTAAATTCTGTTGCAGAAGCTTTGCTAAAAGACAGGAAGCATGATGTTGATTTTGAAAAACTGCCTGATGCATGGAAAACAGGCGATGGCTTGGAGAAATTCTGCCAGTACAACCTGCACGACTCAAAATTAACTTATGAACTGTGCTCAAAACTACTGCCGAACATAGTTGAAATGGTGCGAATTGTTGGAGTTCCTATGTATGATATATGCAGGATGGCTCTTTCACAATTAGTTGAATGGTATTTGATAAGAAATGCTCCAAAGTTTAACACACTTGTTCCAAACAGGCCAGCAGGAGATGAATTTAAGACGAGATTGACAAGAAAGTACAAGGGAGCTTTTGTGTTTGAGCCAAAACCAGGATTATACAACAACATAATGCTGTTTGACTTCAGAAGCCTGTACCCTTCAATAATTGCATCACATAATATTTCGCCTTCAACAATGAATTGTTCTTGCTGCCGAGATACTGCTGAAAGAGTTCCTTTTGAAAAAGATGAGCCTGGAAAAATATGGTTCTGCACTAACAAGAAAGGTTTTATCTCTTCAATGATTGGAGATTTGATTGAAAGAAGGATGAGGATTAAGGAAATAATGAAGAAAGAAAAAAATCCTCTGCTTGACGCAAGGCAATATTCACTTAAGTTATTGGCTAACTCATTCTACGGCTACCTTGGGTTTTATGCAGCAAGATGGTACTGCTATGACTGCGCGAGAAGCATTACTGCATATGGACGAGATTATATTCACAAAGTCATAAAACAGTTTGAAACTGAAGGTTTCAAAGTGATTTATTCTGACACTGACTCCATTTTTGTCACAACAGGAAAAAAGAAAGCAAAAGATGCGCAGGACCTGGCTCACAAGATAAACAAAAGCCTGCCCGGAATAATGGAGCTTGAGTATGAAGGCAACTTTCCGTCAGGAATTTTTGTCAGCCTCAAAGGCACAGAATCCGGGGCGAAAAAGAAATATGCATTGATTGATGAGAATGATGAGATTGTTATCAAAGGCTTTGAGACAGTAAGAAGCAACTGGAGCCCTGTTGCAAAAGATGTGCAAAAAAAAGTGCTTACTATTTTATTGAAGGAAGGAGATGCTGAGAAAGCATTGAAGTATGTCAAGAAAATTATTGAGAATATCAGGAAGCATGAGCTTGGGAAAGAAGAGTTTGAAATCAGGACTCAGCTTACAAAACCTGTTGAAGAATATGAAAGCACAGCTCCACATGTTGCTGTTGCAAAAAGATTGATTAAAGAAGGGCACGAGATTGTTCCTGGAATGGTTATTAAGTATATTATAACTTCAGGCAAAGGCACTATTGGTTCAAGGGCTAGAGTAACTGAACAATGCACTAACGAGGATTATGATGCAGATTATTATATTGAAAACCAGGTTGTTCCAAGTGTTATCAAGATCTTTGAGGTATTCGGCTACTCTGAAAATGATTTGGCTGAAAAAGGAGCTCAGGATAAATTAAGCAAATTTTTTTAACAAGATTAATAAACCGCACAACTAGTCATATGTGTATGGAAATAACATATTCAAAACAAAAGATAGAATTTGAAAAAAATCTTAGTTCGCTGGATAAATTTGTTGTTTCCTTTTGCTCAATCTTAAACAGACTTAAAATTAAATATGTCCTGGTTTCAGGCTATGTTTCCATACTTTTTGGCAGGAGCAGAACTTCGGAAGATGTTGATTTGATAGTGGAAAATCTTGATTTCGCCAGATTCAATAATCTGTGGGATGAAGTTTACAAGGACTTTGAATGCTTAAACACAGAAAATCTCAAATCTGCATATGAAGAATATTTGCTGTCAGAAAGTTCTATCCGCTTTTCAAATAAAAAACAGTTCATACCAAACATGGAAATTAAATTTCCCCAGACCGAGCTTGATAAATGGTCTTTGGACAACAAAAAAAAAGTTGTCTTAAACAACCATCTTTTTTTCATTTCTCCGCTTGAACTCCAAATTCCATTCAAACTGTTTTTGGGAAGCGAGAAAGACATAGAGGATGCAAAGCACCTCTACAGGATGTTTAAAGAAAATCTTGACATGGAATTGCTGCAGGATTTTAACCGCAAGCTTAAAATAGAAGGCTTGTTTGAGAGGTATCTGAAATGAAAACTCCGGAGATTGATTTAGAGCAGCTGAAACGGTTTAAAGAGAAAAATTTTAAGGAAAGGCTTGAGTTTATTGACAAATACACCGATTGGCTCAAGAAGACGCCTAACAAGAAATGGAGTTCTTCACAGAACAAATTATCTGATTAAACGTTTTTTAGGAGGTGAAAGATGAAACTCAACTACGGAAAACTTGTTCTTGCATCAGTTTTGTATGCGGTTATTGCGCAGATTGTGCACACACTAGGCTCTATACTGTCGATGAGTTATTATTTGATGCCAGAATATTTCCCAGTCTGGAGCAAGATTATGATGCCAACAGCAGGACCGCCGCCAGCAAGCTTTTTTGTTTATGGCGCAGTGTTTGCTTTGCTATCAGGATTGTTTTTGGCATACTTCTATGTTGTGCTTAGAAAATCAATCTGGGGAGACACTGCAGTCAAACGAGGATTGTGCTACGGCTTGATTGTCTTATTTATTGGAATCATTCCGTTCAGCCTTATGCTGATTCTGCTGATAAATCTGCCATTAGGCTTGATAGCTGAATGGACAGTTGAGAATCTGGTAGTAACATTCCTTGGCTCAATGGTTATTGCCAAACTGATGGGCTGATTTTTGTTTTTTTATTATAACTGAAGAATACCCTGCCCTTCAGGGCAGGTTGTAGTCTACAGTTAACTTTTTCTTTGGAAAAGTTTTAACCATACGTGACGAGCGAATTTTCGCGTCACGCACTAACGAACCAAGTTAGCGTGAGCTTTGCTCGTCGGAGACGAGCAAAATGGAAATAAAAAATTTTTCACACGGAATCGGGCAAAACAGTTATCATTTGGTTTGGAAACCCAAATATTGTTGGGATATCTTCAAGTTTCCTTGGATTAAAAAGGATTGCGAAGCAATCCTTAACGAAGCAGCGCTTCGTTATAATCTCCAAATTTATGAACTTGAGGTCATGTCCGACCACATACATATTTTTGTTGAAATTCCTCCAACAATGTCAATATCTAAAGCTCTTAATTTGTTGAAGGGCTTTAGTGCTTATAAACTTTTTCAGAAACAACCTTGGCTCAGAAAATATTTTAGAAAAGGCCATCTTTGGAGCCCTGGAAAATTTTTTCGCTCAGTAGGAAATGTGACTGCTGAAGCAATCCAAAATTACATTGCTCAAAGCAACAGAAACATATCCTTTCAAAATAGCCTTACAAGATACTCCGCCCT
>Ga0315277_10000198_pt1 | contig 101990 bp, 79 predicted proteins | sample YL17G05_15_MG_FD_203695 | JGI IMG/M metagenome (GOLD analysis project Ga0315277, IMG submission 203695) | Sediment microbial communities from Yellowstone Lake, YNP, Wyoming, USA - YL17G05_15 | ecosystem: Environmental > Aquatic > Freshwater > Lake > Sediment | place: USA: Wyoming | collected...
CCGGGCGCATGCTTGCCAACAGTCATTTTCACTACATTTGCGAAAAAACATACCAAGGTCCCCCTTCACGCACGCTTGCCGAAAGGACACCTTTCAGCTACTTCTTTTCCCCATGCTCGCGGCGGGCGTATTGTCCCGCCTGGGTAATAGTCTCCCGGTACGGGCTGTTCCAGCTCTTCTGGAAGATGCGTGCGAGAGTGCCCCCGAGACCCGGACTCGTGCACACAATGCCAAGATTCCTTGAGCCGTAATAGTAGCTCTTTTCGCAATTGCTCGTTCCCAGCCAGAACTTTGTGCTGTCGGCCACGATGTACTTGCAGTGTTCCACGCGCGCGAAGGAGATATACCCGCCGGTCCAACCGGGGATCGCGGTGAAGGCCACCTCCAGGTTCGGCACGGCAGCCAGGCTCTTGAGCGCAGCCACGGCAGCGGTCCCCTTTTGCCAGTCGGAAACGATTATGCGCCCGCGCACGCCGCGCCCCGCGGCCCGGCGCAGGGCATCGTCAATTGCGGCGTAGCGGCCTCCCTGGCGGTCTTCCGGTGAATAAGACAGAAACTGAAGGGTTAGCGTGCGTTGTGCGCCATCGATCAGCCTGACAATAGCGGATTCATCCCAGAGGGCGAGATCGGGAATATGGTTGAGCGGACTGAAAGTCGGGAAAAGCTCCGTCGTCTCGCCGGCCGGCCCTGCGACCCGGAACGGGATCGGATAGGTTTTCCTGTTCACCGGGTAGGATTTTGCGGTTGAGGGATCGAGAGCTGCGAGCCGCCAGTCGAATTCAAAAATGTCCCCGAATGCTGCCGCGAGCGGATCGCTGACGATGCGCAGCCCGAGTTCGTGGATATGTTCCAACGCCCGCCAGTCGAAGTTCTGGCTGCCGATAAAGACCTCCCTGCCGTCGATAATGAAATACTTTGCATGCTGCGGCCCGCCGGCAACCGCATTGAAATTGATGCGCCGCACCTCGATATTCTTCTGCCGCGCCAGGAGGTCGGCGCTTGCCGGATAAGTCTTGTACATGCCCGCGTCCGCCAGGATCCTGGTCTTCACGCCGCGGGCGGCAGCCGAGGTGATTGCGGCGAGCACCTTTTCGAGCATTTTGCCTGGTTCATCGGAGATGTAGAACTCTTCGATGTCCAGGGTTGTGCGCGCCCGTCCGATCATCTCAAGCCAGACTTCGAGAGTATTGCGGATATCGGGATTGTCGAGCGTGGTCTCCACGGGGACGCTTTCGACTATCTCGATATTCTGGACCGGAGCGGCCGGCGTCTGAACGAGCGAGACAAGCAGAAAAAGGAGGTAGAAGATGTTTTTCATAAGGATCTTTCACAACACAAAATACTCAAAAAATATGAAATTGATTCTTCCTGGTGCTCCCTGCGCTCAGAGCCGCGATCAGCAAAAGCGTCCGTTTCATCGAATCTCCTTCCGTCATCCCATGAATGTTGGGATTACGGCAACTTGCCTGGGCATTATGCAGGTGGGATCCGCGGGCAGGCAACAGAAAACGCGCCGCGCCGGATGGGCTGAGGTGAATGCCAGCGTGACGCGCGCAACCGGAAAGTCCCTGGTTGCCTTCATCGCCGGTTTCATCGTCAAGGCGCGCTAGAATATTTCCGCGAGATCCAATGCGAGGCCGGGGAAGAGAGGGGAACTCAATGTGCCGGACCGGTGTGCCAGCGCCTCGGTGCGGTAACCGCTTTCGGTCCAGCAAAGCACCTCGATGCTTCCGGCTTCGGGATCGACGATCCAGTATTCCTGCACCCCGAAGGCTGCATAGATCTTCCGTTTGATCTCGAGGTCCTTGCTACGGGTGCCGGGCGAGAGGATTTCGACGACAAGATCGGGCGAACCGCTAATATTCAATTCGCCGATGATGCCGAGTCGTTCCTTGCGCACAAAAAGCTGGTCTGGTTGGACAACGTTTTCCTCGGATAGAATCACATCATAGGGAGCGACGAAGATCTCACCGAGATCCGACGCCTGGACATGCTGGATGAGAGCCATCATGAGGTTTCTGGATACTCGCTGATGCCTGGTATTGGGTGCGGCCATTTCGTAAAGCTCTCCATCGAGGATTTCGTGGCGTTTGTCCTCGGGGAGCTGGAGGTAGTCCGAGTAGGTGAATCGAATGTTTGCTCGTTTCATATTTACCTTTGACGTTAACACCAGCTCCTCCTGAATTCAATGCTTTCACCTATAATGTTTCACTCGCGCCGGTTTTATTTCACCATTTCTCAATTTTCCGTGATCCGGACTCATTCCCCATCATTACAAACGTTGAAAAATCCGGGCGCATGTCAAGGTAAACTGGGAATAGTGATGCCGAAAGGAGGTCCGGATGATAAAGCCCAAGGTGTTCGTGACCCGTGTCATTCTTGATCAGGGAATGAATCTCATCTGTGCATTTTGCGATGCGGAGGTCTGGCCTGGTGATCTGCCGCCGAGCCGGGAAATCATCCTGAAGCGTGCCTGCGGCGTGGACGGACTGCTTTGCCTGCTGACCGACCAGATCGATGGCGAGATCATGGACGACATCGGCCCACAGCTTAAGGTCATCAGCAATCATGCCGTCGGTTTCGACAACATCGCGGTCGCCGCGGCCACGGCCCGGGGCATTCCGGTTGGCAATACGCCCGGCATCCTCACTGAGGCTACGGCCGACATGGCTTTCGCCCTCATGCTGGCGGCCGGACGGCGGATCGTGGCAGGAGACCGCGCAGTCCGCGACGGGGGCTGGAAAACCTGGCGCCCCTCATTCATGCTGGGCGCGGATTTTGCGGGGGCAACCCTGGGCCTGATCGGCTTTGGCCGCATCGGGCGCGCCGTGGCGCGCCGGGCTGCCGGATTCGGCATGCACATCCTGTTTCATGATCCCCAGCCTGTGACTCCCGAGTCGGGCATGACAGCAACGCCCGCGGATTTGGACACGCTTTTGCGCGCGTCCGATTTTGTCTCCATTCACACAACGCTCAACGATGAAACCCGGGGGTTGGTCGATGCCTCATTCCTGGCCAGGATGAAGCCGACGGCGATCCTGATCAACACCGCGCGCGGTGCGATCGTGGATCAGGCCGCGCTCTATGAAGCGCTTAAGGCACGCCGCATTTTTGCCGCCGGACTGGATGTCGCCGATCCGGAACCCCTGTCCCTTGACAGCCCGCTGCTCACGCTGGACAACCTGGTCCTCTGCCCGCATATCGCCAGCGCCAGTTGGCAGACGCGCGCCCGGATGTCGAGGATGGCTGCCGAAAACCTCATCGCCGGCCTCAAAGGCGAACGACTGCCCAACTGCGTCAACCCTGAAGTCTATGCTGAGTCCCGGTGATACGCTGGAATGGCACTATAAACAGCGACATAAGTCCTGGCAGTCAGACAGTTTCGGGACAGATACTAGCCTTATCCCCGCATCAGCTTTCGTACCAGCGGGGGATGCGCATTCCGCCTTCGCGATTTCCACCTGCCAGCGATGCGAAAAGCAGGCGCGCTTCGAACGCACAGCCGCGCAGCAGGAGGCGCCGCGTCAGCCGGCGCCGGCGCGGTTCCGGATGAAAAACGCCGCGCAGCCAGCCGCGCACACGCGCGGCATCCCAGCCGAACAAATAGGACGAAAGGAGAGCGCGTTCGAGCGGGTTCACGTTGCCGTGGATTGGAGGTCCGGGGAGAAAACCGAAGCGCCGGAACTTCTCTCCGGTCGGGTCCCACATTTCCTTGCGCCAGTACGGCGTTCCGGGCAGCGGCGTCAGTGGGATAAAAAAGGCATAATCCAAGTCCAATCCTGAGGCAAACCGGCGCAGTTCTTTGACCCTCTCCGGTGTGTCCCCGGGCATGCCGTAGATGAAGCTGCCGACCGTATACACTTCCGGGTAATCGCGTGCCAGTATCTGCAAGGCGCGCCGGCACTCGTCGGATGCGACGGTTTTGTTCAGCCTGTCGAGCATCGCCGGGTCGTCGCGTTCGATGCCGATATAGACTTCATTCAAGCCGGCGCGGACGCAGCGGCCGAGAGCGCCGGACGCGGCGTCACGCAAAACGGTATCGGCCCGCACCCAGGCGGATTGGCCGATCTGCAGGTTCTCCCGGAGCAGGAGTTCTGCCAGCCGGTTGTGGATCCTCGGATCGGCGTTGAAGCAGGGATCGACCCAGGCGAGATACCGGCGCCGGTATTTGCCGGTGAGGATCCGGATCTCTTCCATCAGGCGTTCGGCGGATTTCGTGCGCAGGTGGGGAAGGATGGCTGCACCCTCGGACCGCCCCATTTGTCGCCATAAGACACAAAAATTGCAGGAACCGAAGCAGCCGCGGCCGAGCTCGATCGCCGCCAGGTCGGGGTGGTTGCGGCTGCCGCGCCCGTAGCATGACACCGGCAGCAAATCGTAAGCAGGCATCGGCAGCCGATCGAGATCGGGGATGAGCGGGCGCGGCGGCGTGCGGACGATTTCTTCACCCGCGCAATAAGAAATCCCCTGGACCCGGCTCAGGTCGCGTTCCGCGCCGGATCGCAACGCCTCGACAAGTTCCACGAGCGTGATTTCCCCCTCGCCGTGCACGACGAAATCGACAAGGCCGGTGCCGAGCGCCTCTTCGGGAACGTGACCGAAGAAGCAGCCGCCGGCGACGACCTGTGCCTGTATTTCCTTGGCGATGCGCGCCAGCCGCAGCCCTTCCCGGCAGCTCACCGCCTCTTCTCCTATGGCGACATAGGCGGGACGCAGGCGATTCAGCTCCGCTTCGAGGCTGCGCCAGCCCATGTGCAAAGCCGGCGCGTCGAGGATGGCAACATCCAGGCCGCGGTGTTGCTCGCGCAGGGCCGCCGCCAGCGAAGCAAAGGCCAACGGCGGCCAGACCGCGCTTGCCGGCCCGTTGAACGGCCAGAGCGGACGCGGCGGACGCACAAAGAGGAAGAGCTCCTTCATGACATTACTCCGTTATGCGCAGCGTAACGGGAATCTGGTTCTCGTTAGAAGCCGGAAGCCGGAAGCCAGAAGCCGGAAGCCAGAAGCCGGAAGCCAGAAGCCGGAAGCCAGAAGCCGGAAGCCGGAAGCCGGAAGCCGGAAGCCGGAAGCCGGAAGCCAGAAGCCGGAAGCCGGAAGCCAGGAGCCGGAAGGGCGCAGCGCTTGCCTGGTATGGGCAGGCTGCTTTTCTACTGTCTCCTGACTCCTGACTCCTGACTCCTTCAAACTCAATTTGCCCAATCAAGTCCGGAGACTGGCTGCGGCCAAACACCGCGACAAGAAATTACTTGTTACGCACCTCGTGCGGCGCCGGCACCCTGGTAACGTTGCGCGCGGCGCTGCCGAGATCGACGAGGTACAGGGCGCGCTCCTCGCTTTTTACATCCTCCTTCTCGAAGCAGGTGGAACTGATCGCAAGGGTCCGGCCGTTGGGTGAAATGGCCACCTGAAAAGTCGCCGACCAACTGTCCGAGGAATCGGCGGTGAAAAGCTGGATTTCACGCGCGTTGCCTCCGTCGACGGGCGCTTCCAGGATTCCGTATCTGCAGGGAGCATTGTCCTGTTCCTGCGCGTACGCCATGTAGAGTGTCTTCCCGTCGGCAGACCATTCCACGTTCCCTACCGTGATGCCGCTGTCCTCTTTTGCCAGGGTGAGCGTTTTCTCCAACTTATTGTCGCGGAACAGGAGCACTTTCGGAGTCTTGGAGAATTTCGTGGTGAGGGCAAGCCGGCCGCCATCCCGTGAAATTGCGCCGTAACCGGTGAGTTCTCCGTATTGTTCCTCCCCTTTGAGTTTGAGGAGCGGACTCGCAGCAAGAGTTTCCGGATTCAGCTTGCCGATTTCCACGCTTTCAGGCTGGCTTTCCGAACTCCCGGGCTTTTCCACGATATCGGCGGCGGCGAGATAATACAACTGGCTGCCCTGGCCGAAGAGCATGTATTCCTTTTTGTCCGGGGCGGCAAGCATTTCACCCGTTTCCAGGTTCACGCGCAGGAGGAACTCTTTGTCGGGAATAAACTGGTACTTGCCCTGCACGGGCAGAGGCCTCATCAGGGTGCCGCTGTCGAGCAGGTTCTGCAGCTGCAAAAGGCGTGCCGGGCCGGGAGAAGCCACCGGCAGAGTCAGAACATAGGACAGGCCGTTGACGGCAATCCGCTTGCCGTCCGGGAGCCATTGCACGGAAACGAAGAACTGTTCGCTTGAACTGCCCAAGGAGAATGAGGCCGGCGGCTTTTCGGGTTCCTTCTTCTGATCGGATTTTGGCGGCGGCTCCGGTTCACGGACCTTTTCGACGAGCGCGGTCTGGTAGATCTTCTCCAGCGTTTTCGTCCTGAGGTCGTAACACAGGACGGTAGCCTGTTTTGCGTCCTCGTCGAAGCTCGGGAAGACGATCTTGGAACCATCAGGACTGAACGAGGGGCGGCATGCCAGAACATAAACCGCCACGGCAACGAATCCCAACAAAGCCAAAAGCGAATCGCACATTTTGCGCGGTTTCATAATCTGCATCCTTTCTGTTCCTGCACGCAAGGCAACTCTGAACCCCGACGAGCACGGTCTTGTGTTGGCTGCTCGCCTCATCATGATAAGCGACATTGGAAGCCACAAATTGCATCCCAAAATTTAGCGGAAAATCCGAGCGGCGACAGAATAGCATCAATCCGACGCAGGAGGATATTGAAAATCCGGCAGCCGCGCCCGGCAGAAAGGATTGGGGATTTGCGGCGGCTTAATTTCCGGAAGAACCAATGAACGTCTCCCCGGACAGATGAGAGTGTCCAACGATTTTCCACCGTTGCGATGGAGCGCGGGCGTCCCGCCAAATGCCGCATAGTTTTTGCTCTGCACGGACATATTCAGCGCACGAATGGCGTTTGGAGAGCGGCGACCCGTCGCCGCTTGCACGAGTCGATCTGCTGCCGCACGAGGCGGCTTGCCGCCCTAGGCGCTCGCGCAATAATAACTTGCATTCTATCTGGTTCGTGGAATTCCAGGCAGCAAGCTGCCTGGTCGTGCCGGCAGGACGATATCCAAAGCGGCGACCATTCGCCGCACTCCCAACGCCCTTTGGCACCATGCGCCGGCTTCGTGGCTGGACAAAAACTATGCGGCACTAGGCGGGAGACGCCATCTGATGAATCCGGCCAGGTGAAATGCACCTCAAGCTGATTATGCGAAATGGCTTTTATTCTGACTCCTGACTCCTGGCTCCTGACTCCTTCTTCCATCGTTTCATGGTTTCCGTTTGGCGGCTGGATTATCATGCCGCAGTGATCCATTGGCGCAGGAGGGTATCGTGAAAGTTCTGTTTATCGGCGGGAGCGGGAATATCTCCACTTCCTGTGCACGGCTGGCGGTGGAGCAAGGCATCGAACTGCACATCTTCAATCGCGGACTCCGTAGCGTGGACCTGCCGGAATCGGTGCGCCGGATTGCCGGGGATTGTTCGGATGCCGCCGGCATGAAGCAGGCCCTGGCCGGCCATCAGTTCGATGCCGTGGTGAATTTCGTCGTCTATGATATCGATCAGGCGGAGAGAGATATCCAGATCTTTACCGGGCGGACAAACCAATACGTGTTCATCAGCTCGGCGACCGTCTATCAGAAGCCTCCACGCCATTACATCGTTAAGGAGGACACGCCGCTCGGCAATCCGTTCTGGGAATATGCGCAAAAGAAAATCGCCGTCGAAGGCGTGCTGATGCAGGTGTTCCACGAGCGGGGATTCCCGGTGACGGTCGTGCGGCCATCCTTCACATACGGCGACGAGTGGATCCCGACCTCCATGTCGATCGACTACACGCCGGTCGCGCGCATGCGGAAAGGGCTTCCTCTGGTCGTACACGGCGACGGCACGTCCCTTTGGGTGATGACCCATGCGAGCGACTTTGCCAAAGGCCTGGTCGGGCTGCTCGGCTGCCGGGACGCGGTCGGCGAGGCCGTGCATATTACCTCGGATGAGGTGCTCACCTGGAACCAGGTCTACGAAACGATCGCCCGGGTTGTGGGAGTGGAGCCCAGCCTCGTGCACATTCCCTCGAAATTCATTGCCCGCATCCATCCGCAGATCGGTTGCGGCCTGCTCGGCGACAAGGCGCATTCCGTGGTTTTCGACAACTCGAAGATCAAACGCCTCGTTCCGGGCTTTCGCTGCTCGGTGCCTTTTGAACAGGGCATTGCCACGACCATCGCATACCTCGACGCACATCCCGAAAAACAGAGTGCCGGCAGGAATGCCGCGATTGAAGAAATTCTGCAGGCCTGGCGCTCGGGATCGGGCCGTTAATCTCAACGCTGTTCACTTAAGGGAGATCCGGCTTGCGAGGGAGCGCGGGCGGGACGCCCGCAAAGTGGCAAGGCGGACGGGACGCCCGTCCTCCAAAAGCAGGCGGTCCCTCCATGCGGACAGCTGGGCAAAAGGCAATATTAGGGAGCGGTAATGATTTGGCTTCATCCGGCAAAACAGGTAGCATAGGCAATCGGGAGATCAAATCATGGCGCAAACGGCATCGGGCACAGCGGGTTTTGAACTGGCGAAATATTCCATGCGATCGCAATAACGGAAGCCCTCCGGATCCGGCCCCTATTTGCCGGACTTCGTGGTTTTCGCGCTATCAGAACTATAAGGAGGAGACAATGTCGTACAGGGTGGTTCTGCTTGCGGTAATACTAGCGATTCTGCCTTTCTCGACCGAGGGTTCCCAGGGTTCCGGGACGGATGCGCGCGCATGGGCCGAAAAACTGGCCGCATCCCAGATCAAGAGGCTCGCGGACTCATTGTTCCTCGACAAGAATCCCAAGGCAAAATGGGCTTACGAAAACGGCGTCTTTCTCATGGGGCTGGAATCCCTGGCGGCCCGCACAGGGGATGAAAAGTATCATGCGTATGTAAAATCCGTGATCGATTCCTATCTGGAATCCGATGGCACTATCAAAACCTACAACAGGGACGACTATAACCTCGACAACATCCAGTGCGGTCGGCTGCTGCTCATCCTCTACCAAAGAACTAAACTCGAGAAGTACCGCAAAGCGGCATCCCTGCTGATGGCACAGCTCGAAGGTCAGCCGCGCACCCAAGAAGGAGGATTCTGGCACAAGAAAATCTATCCCTTCCAGATGTGGCTCGACGGCATTTACATGGCATCTCCATTTCTGGCGCAATACGCGAGAATTTTCGACCGGCCTGCAGGCTTTGACGAAGTGGCCAACCAGATCGTTTGGATAGAGAACCATACGCGAGACAACCGGACGGGATTGCTTTATCACGGCTGGGATGAAAGCCGCCAGATGGAATGGGCGGATCCGAAGACCGGATGCTCCAAGAGCTTTTGGGGCCGGGCCATGGGATGGTATGGCATGGGCATAGTGGATATTCTCGAGGTTATGCCCGAGAAACATCCTCGGAGAGAAGCTGTCCGGCAGGTGTTCCAGCGACTCATGGGAGCGGTCGTGAGTTACCAGGATCGAGAAACCGGACTCTGGTACCAAGTCGTAGATCAGGGGAAGCGCGACAGGAACTATCTGGAGGCATCCGCGTCTTCCATGTTCGTTTACGCTATGGCGAAAGGGATCAGACTGGGATACCTGGATAAGATCTTGCAGACTGCCGCGATGCGTGGATATCAGGGATTGGTTCGCACGCTTATCAAGACCGATCCTGATGGATCGGTACACCTGACGCAGATCTGCAGCGTCGCCGGCCTCGGCGGGCCTCAAAAGCGGAACGGGACATTTGAATACTATATGAGCGAACCGGTGGTCGCCAATGACCTCAAAGGCGTCGGAGCATTTCTCATGGCAAGCATGGAGGTTGACAAGCTGCGGTAATTGACCCGCATTTCTCAGCATCCTCTGCGCTGAGCTTGTCAATTCCAATTACGGCCGTAGGTCATGCTGTGCATTCCGTGGTTCGATTTTGCCGGCGGCTGGATTGCAGCCCGAACAACCGTGAAGACCTGTGGCGCCATGCATGGGCTGTTTTTCGGTCCGGATGCCAAACAAACTGATCGCAAAATGAAACGGATTGTAATAGAATGTGAAACGATGAAAGAGCCAAAACAGCGCAACGGAATACTGGTTTTGCACAAAACGCTGGACATCCTCGAGACCATCGGCGAGAGCCGTTCCGGGCTCTCGCTTGCCGAGCTGTCCCGGGCTCTGGGACTGCCGAAACCGACCGCATACCGGATCGTCGCGACCCTCGAAAGCCGCGGGTTTCTCACGCGCAATCCGGCGGGGCATCACCTCCTGGCTCGCAAACTGTTCGAGCTGCGTCAGGACGAGTCGGAGGAGCAGGCCATGCTGCGCGCCGCGCAGCCCGTCATGTTGAAGCTGGTGGACTCCTGCCGGGAAACCATCAATCTCGGCGTTCTCGACGGCGGGCAGGTCGTAGTCATCAGCACGGTCGAGAGTCCCCAGTCGATTCGCATGACATCCAAAGTCGGGAACCGCAGATACCTGCATTCCACTGCCCTGGGAAAGGTGCTCTTGAGCGGACTCCTGGAGAAGGAAGTGCAGCGCCTGATTCGAATCCAGGGGCTGCCCCGGATGACACCCCGAACCATCGTGACCCGGCAGGCGTTTGCCGCCGAACTGGCCCTGGTGCGCCGGCAGGGGTATGCGATGGACAATGAGGAGAACGAGCCCGATGGCCGCTGCATTGCGGCGCCGATCGCGGGCACGGGAGGGAGGATCGTGGCGGCTTTGAGCATTTCCGCGCCTGTGTTCCGCATGGATATGGCCCGAGCCCGGGTGCTTTCGGGAGAGCTGATCGCCGCAAGCCACTCGATCTCGCGATCGCTGACTGCGCGGCCCTGATTCGCGTCGTGCACGCGCCTTTGTGCATGCCGGCCACCGGGAAGACATCTTCCCGGTGAATCCAATACTCTGCATTCCACAAATCCGAATTCCCTTGGTGGATAACGAAGGAGAAACGCCTCATGAAAAAGATGGCCGGATTTATCGCAGTCCTGTGTGTCGCTGCCCTTGCCTTGTCGGACGGTTTTCCCCAGGGCGGCCAGTTGGCGGTCACGGTCGCCAATGAACTGACGATCCCGCGCCCCTCTGAGACCATCGTGCTCAAAATGCCCGACATTCTGAAGACGGTGAATGTGAAGGACTGGAAGATGCTCCACGTGACCGATACGGCAACCGGGAGCGAACTTGTCAGCCAGGGAATCGACATGAACGGAGACGGGATCACGGACCTGTTTCTGTTCCAGTCGGATTTCAAGGGCGGGGAGACGCGGACATTTCTCGTGAAAGCCGGCGAATCGAAATATCCAACCAGGGAACAGTTTAAGGCATACGGCCGCTTCGTGAGGGAACGCTTCGATGATTTCGCCTGGGAAAACGACCGCATTGCCCACAGGATGTACGGGAAAGCGCTGGAGACCTGGCAGGCGGAGCCGCTGACCAGCAGCGCCGTCGATGTCTGGACGAAGCATGTGCGGCGGTTGGTGATCAACGACTGGTACATGACCGACAACTATCATGCCGATAACGGCGACGGCGCGGATTTTTACTCCGCCGGTGTGAGCCGCGGCTGCGGCGGCAACGGCATCTGGGAAAACGGCAAGTTTTTCGTCTCGCGTAATTTTGTGGACAGCAAAGTCATCGCCAACGGCCCGATCCGCGTGGTGTTCGAACTCACCTATGCGCCTTGGGACGTTAACGGCCGCAAAATATCCGAAGTCAAACGCGTCACTCTCGACGCCGGACAAAACTTCGATCTCTTTGAGAGTTTCTATAAAGCAGACGCCGCAGGCCCTGCGGCCCACGGGATCGGGATCAAGAACTTCGGCGCGGCGGTTCTCCAGTCCAACCGGAAGGAAGGATGGCTGCGGACCTGGGAACCGTTACAGAAAGGGAAGGCAGGGAATCTCGGCTGCGCGATCATCGTCGATCCGGCAGCGGTCATCGATGTTACCGAGGCGGACGGCAATTGCCTCGTCATCGCGAAGGCGGCTGCGGGACAGCCGGCGTCCTACTACGCCGGCTTCGGTTGGGATAAAAGCGGTGATTTTTCGAACATGGCGGACTGGGACCGGTACGTACAGCAGTTCGCGGCAAGGCTGCGTTCTCCACTGAAAATCTCGATCTCGCAGTAGCGAAACCGCCGGAAACACGCGTTCCGGCAGGATTCGACGGGGGAGCAGGAGGAATCATGGGCACAATACTGGATGCTTTTTGCCTGGATGGGAAAACCGCCCTGGTCACGGGAGCCTCGCGCGGCCTCGGGCAAGCCATGGCCGTCGCATTGGCCGAAGCCGGAGCCGATCTGGCAGTCGCGGACATCGGTGACTGTTCTTCGACTCGGGATCGGATCCTGGCGGCCGGCCGGAGATGCGAAGCGATCGTGGCTGATATCGCTGAACCGGGCGTTCCACGGATGGTGGTGCAGAAAGTCCGCGAGGCTTTTGGCCGGCTGGACATCCTGGTAAACAATGCAGGCATTATCCGCCGCGCTCCCTTTCTCGAATTCACCGAAAAAGACTGGGACGAGGTGATGAACGTGAATATCCGCGCCCTCTTCCTTCTCAGCCAGGAAGCCGCCCGGCTCATGGTAAGCCAGGGAGGCGGCAAAATCATCAGCATCGCGTCGATGCTTTCCTTCCAGGGAGGCATTCGCGTCCCGTCCTACACGGCTTCGAAGAGTGCCGTCATGGGACTCACGCGGCTGCTGGCTTGCGAACTGGGGCCTCAAGGAATCCAGGCGAACGCAATCGCGCCCGGATACATGGCAACGGACAACACCAAAGCGCTGCGGGAAGATCCGGACCGCAACCGGGCGATCCTCGAACGCATACCCGCCGGGCGATGGGGCACGCCGGAGGACTTGCGGGGCATCGTGGTATTTCTGGCCTCGCCGGCGTCCGATTACATCAACGGCTTTACCATCGCGGTCGACGGCGGCTGGCTCGCGAGGTGACCAGGCAAAATCCGTGGAATCCGTGGCGTTTTTTGCCTTCTTCACGAAATGCCACGGATTTGCGTGTGCTTCACAGACGTTTCACGACCGCGGATTCCGCGGCTCCGTCGACAAACGCAATTTCCTTCGACGCGCGTCCGAGTCGGTTGGCGATCAGGCTGACCTCACGCACTCCGGCGCCTTTGATCTCGAGAAACGTTCCGGTGTTTGCGGCCGCGGTGCACGACTGGAGCAGCGCGTCGTTTACCTTTTCGAGCCGGATGACCGGCTGGTCCTGCTGCGGGTTCCGGTCCGAAAACCGGTGGATCTCGAGGCCGGTCACGTCGGTTACCGCCAGCGCGGGGCCTTTGACCGCCTGGATCTGGATGTTGTCGAACGTCGCGCCGGTGACGTTGGAACAGGTAATTCCCGTGCCCGCGCCGTTGGCGACGAAATGGCTCAGGCTGAATCCCTGGATGGGCATTTCAGGGAGGCCCTCGATGAGCGCGGCACGCTTGACGTCGGTCGCAGTGATGTGGCTCAGGTGGATATTGCGAAAGGTCGGGGTGCCTTCGTCGATCGGCTGCGGCGTCCTGGGATCGCTCGCGTTGTAGAGCATCGTGACCGAAATCGCGTCGCCGACCCCGCGCATGTCGAAATTCACCGCGCGGAAATTTTCCACGACATTGCCGCGGCTCCTGGCGGTCTTGAAGCGGATGCCGCGATCGGTCCCTTCGCAGACGCAGTTGCTGACGGTTACGTCCCGCACCCCGCCGGAGGTTTCACTGCCGATGCCGACTCCCCCATGCCCGCGAGCAAAAATGCAGTTGGTGACGACGATGTTTTCGCTGGGGATGTTTTTGCCGTCTTTCCGGAATTTGTAGCCGGATTTGATCGTGATGCAGTCGTCGCCGACGCTGAGGTAGCAATTGGAAATCCTCATGTTCCGGCAGGAATCGGGATCGATGCCGTCGGTGTTGGGAGCCTCCTCGGGGCTGATGACGGTCACCTGGTCGATCACGATATTTTCGCACAGCACCGGATGGATGTTCCAGGAAGGGGAATTGAGGACGTGGATCCCCCGGATCACAACGTTTTTGCAGCGGTACAGGTTGACCATGCGGGGGCGCGCCCATTGGAGCGGCGCCCCAGGAGGGTTTTCAGGCTCTCGTTCCGTCAGCCCGAGCTTTCTGCGCATCTCCGTCACCACCCGGAAGGCTTTCCACCAGGCTTCCCCCTGGCCGTCGAGCATGCCTCCTCCCGTGATGGAGATGTTTTCGCAGTCGAGCGCCGTAAACATGGACGCGTACACCGTACGGTCGATGCCCTCCCATCGTCCCGCGATCGAAGGCACCTTTTGGAAATCGGAAAGGCCGAGGAGCACAGTTCCCGCAGGCACCTCGACCTGTACATTGCTTCTTAGAAATATCGGGCCGGTGAGGAATTTGCCGGCAGGGAATATCACCTTGCCGCCGCCCGCTCTGGCGCAGGCATCGATGGCTTTCTGAATGGCCGCGGTGCACAGAGTCTTGCCGTCACTGGCGGCGCCGAAATCGGTCACAGGGAAATACCACGCCGGCTTCGCGGGCTGGACTGCGGCCGCTGCAGCCGCCGAATCTTCCGCAATGGCCGCAGCGGGGAACGCCAGAGCCGCGCCGGCGGCAAATCGTTTGATGAATTCGCGACGAGGGGCTGTCTGATCCGTCATGACCATTCCTCCTGGTGATGGGGATCGATGTTGCCATCGGTCTGGTGATTAACCCAAGCTAAAAGCGCGGCCAGAGGCCGCGCAACCCTGAAAGGCTCTGCCGATCCGGCGAGCTGTGGTTAGCGCAATACTGCACGATCCAGAGCGAAGGACTCTCGGGGTCGGGATCGGAATCGGGGTCGCAATCGGTATCGGCGTTCGAAATCTGATAAACCCATGGACCTTAGGATTGAGATCCACTCTGAGCCGATTGCGATACCGATACCGACCCCGACCCCGACGGTGGCCTCGATTCACCCCGCTCTGCGGGGCAGGCCATGGCCAGACCTTCTAGCCGTGGTCGATTACTCTTCAGCTGACCCGGTGCGGGAGTCTACCTTGTGGAGAAACTGGATGCAGTCCGCAACGGTGTTTTCTCCGACTTCTTCCAATAGTAAGTTGATGTGCGGCTTCCTTTTCCGCAACAGTCCCAGAAGCAATTCATGGTTAAAGCACCCCTGGCCCGTGCGCACTGCTCTGAATTCCGTGTCTTTGACGATGAAATCCTTGGCATGAAGGACCACGATCCTGTCGCCGTACAAATCGAAGGCCTGTTGGATGATGGCATCCTGATTCCGATAGTTGTGTGTGGACAGCAGATTCACCGGGTCGAAAACAACCTGGAGATGGCTGGATCCTATGGTGTCGAGTACCCTGCGCATCCTGGCAGGCGTAGATACGACATGAGTGGCAACGCCTTCGATACCCACAATCACGCCCCATTTTTCGGCTTCCTCGACCAGGGAAGCAATGCTGGCAAGGGACAACTCGAGGGCTTGCTCCCCATGATTATCGGGATGAAATGAATAATCGGCGTTGAGCGAGCCGGTCTCCAGGGCCACCAACCCGCATCCAAAGTCGCGCGCAAAACGGAGATGCTCCTTGAAAAAGCCCAGGAGCACTCTTCTCGTTTCCGGATCAGGATGGATAGGATTAACGTAACAGCCCAGGACGGCGATCTGAAGACCGTGCCTGTGAAACGCCTGTGCGATGTGAAAGGCCAGGCCGGAATTCAAATCGCCCGGATGCAGGTTGAGGCCCTCAATGGCTTTGGATAGTGCCAATTGAACGCATGAGAGGCCTTTGGCCGCGATCCTGCCGGCGAGCTCCTCGGCAGGCAGCTTCCCGAAATCGTGAGCGCGCACGCCGATACGCATTATTTCGCCTTCCGCCTGGATGCGGACTTGAGATGCTCTTTCAGCCGGAGGACCTCGACGCCGGCAAGCAGGACAATGCCGATACCGTGGGTATCATTCAAATTCCACAGGAGCTCTTTCTTGTAGTACTCCGGAGTGAAGGAGAATTCCGAGCCCCGGCAGACGCCGTGTACGTTTCCGCCCTGGTCGATGGAAGTCCGGTTCAGCGCGTTCCAGGCCTTGAAGACAGCCTGGATGTAGGCCTCCGGATCTTCCAGCCAGCCGTACTGGATTCCCCGTGCGAACGCGTATGTGAACATCGAGGTGCAGGAGGTTTCCGGATAGGAATCATGATGGTTCAGCACCTGATGCCACATGCCCGCCTCATCCTGCAGCGCAAGATATCCCTGGCACAGCTCACGAAACATATCCAGCACCGCCGGTCTGTGCTCGTGATCCTTGGGCAATACCGCAAGGAGCTCGGAGAGCGAAAAGATCACCCAGCCGTTGCCCCGGCCCCAAGGCACTCCCGTGGCCATCTGCCGCTTGAAATCGTACACGTGGGACATGACCTTCCATTCGGGGATGAACAGATGTTTCTTGAAGCCGAGGAATTGGCGGGCTGCGTCGTCCACATAACGGGTGTCTCTGGTGAGTTGATAATACCTGCAGAGGAACGGGACACTCATGTAGAGGTCATCCGCCCACATCGTGTTCTCGTGGAAAACATGCATCAGATTCTTCCGGAAAAAGGTGCCGTCGGGGAGCCGGACCTGCTTGCTGGATATATAGTCCGCGACGTAGTCGGCAATCTCTTTGTAGCCTCGGACCTCAAAATGCCTGGCCACTTCCAGAAGACAGGAACCGAAGGAGCCGCAGTCGTCGAGGCTGTCTATGCTGGACAACAGGTGATGAACCGTGGTCGCACCGCCATACTGTTCCTTGTCCCACATGGCATAGCGGAACATGTCGCAGCAGAACTGGACGTGCCCGACGACATATTGCCGGACTTCCTCGGAACCGATCACCCTGGCTGCGTGCAGCAGCCCGTAGAGCGTGACGCCCAGAGGATAATTCCACCTGCCGTATAAGGGATTCTCGTTATAGGGCCGCACCCAGGTGTCCGGCATATCGAGACGCCAGTAAGCGTCGCTTTCGCCGGCATGGAAGACTCTGCTCAAATCTCGGAGTTTTTTCAGATTGAGTTTCGTGGATGGCTGGAAGGGGCCGACGTACATCCATGCCTGCGAACTGCCCCGGATATTGCAGGGACTCAGCATGGACACGGCATCCTTCCCTTCCAGAATCGAGAGTTCGAAGCCCCAATCAGAATCCAGGCAATCGCATTTGACCATCACATCCTGATGTCCGAAAGGAGCTTGGATCCCGGCGGCGATTTTGCCCGATGACTTGGATTCATATACGAGCTTGTCATTGACATACACTGCAATCGCGCCGTGATGGCGGCCTTTCAGAGCATACTCGCGCGAGCCCGGGCGCGGGAAAAAAGCCTTCGCCCAGCCGACCGCGAAAGCGCCGGGCACTTCCCCATAAATGCGCCGCAGTTGAGCCATTTTCAGTTTTGCCGAATCCCACTCCTGCACCGGGTGCCACTCGAGGCCCGTGTCTTTCTCGCTCATACCCGCGCCGGGCAGGGCCGGAAGCTCGGCAGACATGGGTTCAGTAAAGATCCAGCCTTCCTGGCCCATACGTTCCTCGGTGGGCATGAGGAAATAATAGGGAAGCTTGCCGAGCCAGGTCCCGAAAATGCCGCCAAAACCCGCGCGGGTCTTTTTGAACCGTATGACCAGATGATTCCAGCCCGCCTGGAGCGGAATCAACAGAGAGTTTCTCTGATCTCCATGGCGTTCGGAGAAAATGTTGGATTTGAAAACGACATGGCCGTTGCAGTGAATTTGAATCGGACCGAAGCAGGTCACGTCGAATTTGAGTTCCGAGGGCGCATCGGCCCAATACCTCGCCCATGCGTACACGAATTGCTCGCATTTCGCCTGCGGAAACACTTGGTTGAAATCCGCATAATAACGATAGTCCTTGGCCCTTAAAATCCCCCTTCTGCTGTAAGCCCTGAAGATCAGGGGATGAGGCGGATTCTGTCCCACATAGCGCTTGGCAATGCTGTCGAGGCTTCTCTCCACCTGCCCGCCAACCCGGGCGAACATGCTCTGATGATCTTCAAAGTAGTATCCCATATTTTTTCTCCTGATCGATCGCCGGTGAGCCTATCCTGATTCGAGTCCCCATTGCCGTCAAGCTGTTTTCATCGCTCTTCCGCGCAAAACGGGAAATGATTTCTGAAACGAAGAGCCCCAGCGCAGCCTGGCGGCCGCAACCAAATCTTCAGCCGCAAACTACTGCCGTCTACAGCGGTAACCGAGGCTGAAAAAGCAAAGCACAGAGGTCACAGAGAAAACAAGAGAGCACAGAGAAATAATTGGTCTCTGTGTCCTCTTTGTTTTCTCTGTGTGCTCTGTGCTTCAAAATCCTTTTCCATTTTCAGAGGATTTTCGGGTTGGTCGCACAAAGAACGCAGAGTGCATCGGATCCCAATCTCTGTGCTCTCTGTGGTTCAAAAGAGGTCGCCTGAGACTACTATTAGTGCTAAAAATGAACAAGCTTTGGCGCAAATTGTGCGTTTGCGCGGAATGCCGCTGCAGTGCGGGCCGAGGGAGGGAAACATGAGGGTCACACGGAAGGTTCTGGCAGCGCTTTTCCTGACAGGCATTCTCTCCCAAACGATGCCGGGGGTGCGAGCTGCTGCATCGAATGGGCCGATCAGCCTGGCGGGAACCTGGCGCTTTGCGTTGGACCGCACGGACGTCGGGATTCAAGAGGGGTGGTTTGGGCGAGACCTGAAGGATCGAATATCGTTGCCCGGCATCCTGCAGGCGCAGGGATATGGCGACGAAATCAGCACCGGCACACCCTGGGTGCATGGGCTGCACGACCACTATTGGTATCTGCGCGATGACTACCAGGCATACGCCAAGCCGGGCAATATCAGGGTGCCCTTCCTCAGCCAGCCGCTTCGCCACTATCTCGGCGCGGCCTGGTACCAGCGCGACATCGAAATTCCGCGGGCCTGGCAAGGGCGCCGGTAACTATCCCTCTGGGCAAGAACCTCGCTTTGGGCAAAGTATCGATAGATCTGGCGAAGCTGGCAGCGCCGCGCGCATACCGCCTGGTCGTGGGACTGCAGGGAACGCGGATTGAAAACGACTGGCGATTCTGGCTGTATCCTGCACAATTGGATCCCGCGCCGCCTCAAGATGTGCTGATCACCCGCTCCTGGGATGAGGCTGAGATTGCCCTGTCCACGGGCGGCAAGGTGTTGTTCCTGCCTCGTCTGGCGGACGTTGACTGGACCAGCCCGCCGCTCGACACCGTGCCGATATTCTGGAACCGGATGATGACTCCCGGATGGGGCCGCATGCTGGGACTCTGGTGTGATGCCCGGCATCCCGCTCTGGCGGGCTTCCCCACGGAAATGTCCGCGGACTGGCAGTGGCTGGATCTGGTCCGGCGCGCGCGCGCCGTGAACCTGGACCGCCTGCCGCGCGCGCTTCAGCCCATTGTCCAGCCGGTGGACGATTGGAACCGAAACTACAAACTCGGCCTGGTCTTTGAGTGCAGGGTCGGCGGAGGCCGGCTCATCGTCTGTTCCAGCGATCTTACGGATGCGCTGGATTCGCGGCCGGCAGCCCGGCAATTGCGCCGTTCGCTGCTGGACTATATGGCAGGCAGCCGCTTTCAGCCGGCGATTGCCGTATCTGCGGCGGAGATCCGTGCACTGCTCTTCGATACCCAGATCATGCGCAAACTCGGCGCCAGGGCCGAGGCGCAAGGTGCGGCTGCCAATGCCATCGATGGCGATCCCAACACTTTCTGGCTCGCGGGTGAACGCGGACCGGCATATCCGCACGAACTGACCGTCAGCTTTCCCGCGCCGGTATCGATGGCCGGACTCGTCTGCATGCCGCGGCAAAACCATCGTGAACACCAGGGCGACATCCGCGAATACGTGGTCCAGGTCAGCGATGACGGCAATAATTGGCGGGAAGTGGCGCGCGGTGAGTGGGTCTCGTCGTATGCGCCGCAACCAGTGCGGTTTTTGCAGGCAATCACGGCACGCTACCTGAAGCTCACGGCGCTTTCCGGTTTCGGCCCCGACACGGCAGCATCCCTGGCGGAGTTGGCAGTGATACAAAATCAGCCGGGCCGTTGACAGTGGAAGACCCCGGCGGCCCCCCTGGGAGCGCGGGCGTCCCGCCCGCAATATGCCCATTACTGCGCACAAGATCGGCGCTTGCCTCATGCCTGATAACTGCCGCGGTCGAAAATCCCCGGCGGTATTAGGATTTTGCGGGCGGGACGCCCGCGCTCCCAGGGGGGCCGACAGCCTCCTAGGCTCGGTGCTATTCACTGCCGGCGCTTCGCACCTGGGATCCAGGTTGAGCCAGCCAACCGAGGACACAATTGCCGAGTTCAACTTTGGAATCCAGGCTATATTAATACAGACCGCAATCCTGTGTGGTGAAGACTGGAGGTCCCGATGGATTCCAAACATCGAAACAGGCTTGTTTTTCTGCTGTTCACCGCCGGACTGCTTGTAAACATCCGGCCTGCCGCGATTCCCGGGATCGAGCGGGCAACGGCATCGGAGGGCCTGCCACAAGTTCCGGCAAAAGGGGTCGCTCTTGCCTGGCTTGACGGGGCTGCGCCTTCTGCCATGCAGGGCGTGAGTTTTGGCATCCCCTGGCCGAAAGGAACTCTGCAAAAGGGAAGCACGCTGGAGATGTCGGCAGGCGGCAGGAATGTGCCGATCCAGAGCTGGCCGATGGCCTACTGGCGTGACGGTTCACTCAAGTGGACGGGCCATGCGATTACGGCCGGGCCGGAAATCTCGGGCCCGCTGACATTGTCGCCAGGAAATGCGCTGCCGCCGCCCACCGCGGTGCATGCGGTCCAAAATGCCGCGGGCATCGAAATCGACACCGGCGCAATCCAGTGCCGCATTCCATCTTCCGGAGCATCCTTTATCGAATCGCTCAAAATCGGCGGTCGCGAGGTGGGGCGGAGCGGGCGGCTGGTTGCAGTTTTGGAAAACCGCTCGGATTATGCGGGCGCCGGCATTGTGCGCGAGGAGGATTTTGTCAGCCAGATCCGGACGATCACGCTCGAGCAGTCCGGGCCGGTCCGCGCCGTGGTCAAGATCGAAGGCAATCACAAGGGCGTCAGGTCGGATCGCACCTGGCTCCCATTCACACTCCGCCTTTATTTTTACGCCGGTCTCGATTCTGTGCGCCTGGTCCACTCCTTCGTTTTCGATGGCGACCAGGAGAGAGACTTCATTCGCGGACTGGGATTGCGCTTTGCCGTGCCCATGCGCCAGCAGGCACACAACCGCCACGTGCGCCTGGCCGGGGAAGCCGGCGTGCTCGCGGAACCGGTACGCCTGATAGCAGGCAGGCGGAACCCGTCTCCGGATCTCTATGCCAGGCAGGTAGCGGGAAAGCCCATACCGAACCTTGAAGACCTTCCCGGCAAGGAAAACGTGGCGATGATGGCTGTCTGGGACGGCTACAAGCTGGTACAGATCTCCGCCGATTCCTTCGCGATCCAGAAGCGCACCGGCGCGCACAGCAGCTGGATCAACGTTGCCGCCGGGAAGCGTTCGCCGGGACTGGCGTTTGCGGGGGATACCACAGGCGGGCTGGCGGTGGGCATGAAGAATTTCTGGCAGCTTGCGCCAACGGAGTTGGAGATATCAAAGGCTTCCACCGATGTGGCGGATCTGACCGCCTGGTTGTGGTCTCCGGATGCGCGGGCGATGGACCTACGCCACTATGACATCAAGGAGCACGGGCTCGAAGCGTCCTACGAGGATATCGAAACCGGTTTCAGCACCGCAACCGGCGTAGCACGCACTACCGAGCTGACCCTGCGCGCCTTTGCCGAAGTGCCCGCAAACGAGGATCTGGTCAAAGTGTCCAGGGCGACTACTCAAGCGTCGCAGCTGCTTTGCACGCCCGAGTATTATCACGCGATCCCTGCATTCGGCATCTGGAGCCTGCCGGATCGCTCCACACCGGGAAAGAAGTGGATCGAGGAACAGCTCGACCAGGCGATCACGTTTTATCAAGGCCAGGTCGAGCAGCGGCGCTGGTACGGTTTCTGGGACTATGGCGACGTGATGCACTCCTATGATCCGTCCCGCCATGCATGGCGCAGCGATGTCGGGGGCTTTGCATGGGACAACGGCGAGCTGGGTTCGGAACTGTGGCTGTGGTACAGCTTCCTGCGCACCGGACGGGCCGATGTTTTCCGCATGGCCGAGGCCATGACCCGCCACGTCCAGGAAGTGGACGTCTACCACCTCGGCCGTTTCGCGGGACTGGGCTCGCGCCACAATGTGCGGCATTGGGGGGATGGCGCCAAGGAGGCCCGCATCAGCGCGGCCCAGCTCAAACGCTTTTATTACTACCTTACGACCGACGAGCGCACCGGAGACCTGATGCAGGAAGTTGTCGACGTCGACTTTCGCCTGGTGGATGTCGATCCGCTGCGCAAGATCGAGCCCAAATCCCGGTATCCTACTCATGCACGAGTGGGCCCCGACTGGCTGGCTTTCTGCGGCAACTGGCTGGCGGCCTGGGAGCGCACCGGAGACACCCGATACCGCGACAAGATCATCACCGGGATGAAGTGCATGGCCGCCATGCCGCACAAGATGTTCTCAGGGCAGTCGTATGGATACGATCCTAAGACCGGGATGCTCTACCACCTGCATGATGAGGTTTTCGTTCCGCACCTGGCGGCACTGTTCGGCGGACCGGAGCTCTGTTTTGAGATGCGCGGCTTGTTCACGCTGCCGGAGTGGGACGAGGCATGGCTGCAGTACTGTGAACTGCTGACCGCCCCGGCGGAGGAGCAGGCGAAGGTGCTCGGCGCGGCCATGAACAGCAGCCGGGGAGATTCCTATGCGAAGATGGCCGCATTCGCGGCCTATGTCAAACAGGATCCCAAGCTCGCACAGCGTGCATGGGGGGATTTCCTGGGATCGGGCCCCAAAGTCAATGCCCGCCCCATGTTCTCATCCACGAGGCTGGAAGGCCCGGATGTCCCGGTCGCCGTGGATGAGATCACCGGAGTCTCGACCAACAACACGGCCCAGTGGAGCTTGAATGCAATAGAACTCCTGGAAATGGTCGGCCGATACCTGCCCGAAAACGATCCGAGATGGGCCGGGCCCGGGAAGGGAAAGTGATCGACCACGCTTTCATGCCGACCTAATATGCAAAACCATGCCGAATCCCAGCATGAAAGCCGCCGCCTTTTGAACCACAGAGCTCTTTCGACGACGGTCGTCGTTCATTGATATCAGAAACTGATAATCATGAACCACAGAGGCACAGAGAACACAGAGATACACAGGAATGCCAAGCCCCGCCCGGGGGCGCCTACGGCCGCCATTCTCGTCCGGGAGCAGCGGAAAAGCCGTGAGCCATATCGGGAATTCTGCGGGCATCCTCCGGCTTTTCCGCTGCTCCCGGACGAGAATGGCGCAACGCGAAGCGTTGGCCCCCGGGCGTAAGCGCGTGTCGCCACCTCTGTGTTCTCTGTGTCTCTGTGGTTCAAAAACGGTGGCACTCAAACAGGGAAGTTTCTGGAGAGACGGCAACTCGGACCCCCGGGCAGTCACGACTCTGTGGCCTCTATGCTCTCTGTTATTCGTTTTTTTCCGGCTTTTCCTGAATTTGCTTGCCCCGACGGCGCCATCGGGATAGAAATGACGGGATCAAGACGAGTGGATTATGCCTGAATTGACCCTGTCCTCCATCGGCCTGTTGCTGGCGTCGGCGACTTCCATAAGCAATGTCCTGGCCGATGTGTCACGCAAAAAAGTGGTGGATCGAAACGAGTTGGTGGCCGCCACTTTCTGGGTCCGCATTTTTGCCGCCCTGGTATTCACGATTGCATTGATCGCCCGCCTGGTTGCCGGCACCGTCCCGGTCATCCGTGACGGCGGCCCCCTCTTCGGCATCTCCGCGCTCACGATTGCCCCGCTGGCCGTTTTCCTGATTTATCTCTCGATTGATGTTGCCCTCATCGGCTGCGCGCAGCTCCTCCTCATGAAGGCCCTGCAGGTTTCGCCCATGTCGCTGTGCATTCCTTTCATGGCCTTCACCCCGGTTTTCCTCATTGGCACGGGGTATGTCATGATCGGGGAATTGCCCTCGTGGATCAAATTGGCGGGAGTGGGTTTGATCGTTGTCGGCTCGCTGCTGATGCACCGCCGGCTGTTCGCGGAGGGCTGGTGGTCACCCATCAAGGCGGTCATGCGCGAGAAAGGAAGCCGCTACATCCTGCTGGTGGCGTTGATCCTGTCGATCACCAATCCGATCGAAAAGCGCCTGGTGACGATGAGTGACCCGCTGACGCAGGCTTTCAGCTATTGCATCGGCCTGTGCCTTCTGTTCGCTGTTCTTGTCTGGGCGCGGCACGCGGATTGCGGGGCAGTCATGCGCACCACGCCCAAGTGGGCCGTACTTGCGGGTGTGATGGACGCGGCGGCGCTCCTCTTACAGTTCTTTACCTATTCTTACCTGGCCGTTGTCATCACCATCAGCATCAAGAGGGCCGGCATCGTGCTCTCCGTGCTGGCGGGGTGGCTCATTTTCCGAGAACGGGAAATCACCGACAAGGTGATTGCCGCTTCCGTGATGCTGGGCGGAGTGCTGATCCTCTATTTGCCTCTCGATGCCGCGCAGGCGCTGCTCCTTGCCGGTTTGGTTCTGGTCGGTACGGCGGCTGCACTTTACGCAACGCGCCCGCGCCAAAACGCGGGAAAGTAGCGGATCATGGCGCCGAAGGCGCCTTTGGAGTGCGGCGACTGGTCGCCGCTTTCAACAGCCCGATGCTGCCGGTGCGTGGCCAATACACGCCTATCAGAGCGGCGACCAGTCGCCGCACTCCAAAAGCGCCTTTCAGTCGCTCATTTAATCCGACTGGTACAAAAATGATGCGCGATATGCGGATCCGCGCATCAAAGCGGCGGCGCTCCACAGGATCGGCGCCTGGCCGTGAAGGTCACCCCGGATGCGGGGGCGGGTCAGGTAATAGGCGAGGTCATTGAGTTTGTTTGTGCCCGCGCAGACATCGGCCACGTTGGCATCTTTATCCAGGTTGCTCACCAGACCGAGCCACGCCGCGCGCGCGGCCTTGCCATAGGTATTTGCATCCAGCCATCCGCTCTTGACGCCGGTGACCATGGCGCAGGTGAACATGGCGGTGCCGGAGGTTTCGGACCAGGCTTCAGGCCTGTCAATCAGCTGCCGCCAGAGCCCATCCGGGCCCTGATATTTCAACAGCGCTTCCATCATCTTTTGATATCCCGCCAGAATGCGCGTCCGGTGCGGGTGATTCCGCGGCAGCGAACGCAACAATTCCGTCATCCCCGCTGCGACCCAGCCGTTGCCGCGGCTCCAGTAAAAAGGCGTGTCCAGGGAGTGATAGAACAGGCCGTTCGGCTGTTGGAGCTTGTCGAGATAGGCCGACATCGTGAGGGCCGCGCGCTCGATATACTTCTTGTCGCGAGTCGCGCGGTAGGCCTGCACCTGGACCGCCGTGATCATGAACATGTCGTCGATCCAGTATCGAGCTTCCTGCGTAATGCCGTCCGGTGTGGTCTTCTCCCACTGGCGGTCGGCAAATCCGCGGCCCAGGTCCAGATATTTTTTGTTCCGGGTTTGGATGAAGGCTTCCAGCGGGACAACCCCGAAGACGCGGTAATCCACGTGCGCGTTTTGAGAAATCATGTTCGAGTCCGGCGGCGTCATGAGCCGGTCGAGTTTGCCGATCAGCCGGCCCTGCAGGTCCTTGTCCTTGGTCAACTGGGCCACCGACAGAGCTCCATACCAGGCACAGACCTCGGGATAGATGATTCCCGATCCTGCCTGAGCGGTCTCGGATTGAGCGCGGAAAGGGCGGGCGATGAAGTTTTCGGCGACGCGCTTACCGATGACCTGCGGAGATGCGCCTTCGGGCCAATCGCGAAAAGCCGCAACTTGCCTAGATGCCGATTCTAATGTAGCTACCGGAGCCAGCAATGCCGCCATGGCAACAAACCAACAGGCCATTTTCCCAGTATCCATTTTCAGTTCCTCTTTGCCTGCAATCATGAACCAATCGAAATACACGAAAGCCCTTCTTGAGCTTGTCTTTCGCCAAAATCCCCTGCTTGCCGAGAACCATTTTATCAGCGCAACAGCAGCATCGCATGCCACCACACCGCGTCCCCCAAGCTGCTTTTCTTCTGACTCCTGACTCCTTCAAATAAATCGTCAATCAAATCCGGAGGTGTCTCTCCTATTTATTGCTGTTGCGATAGAACTGGATCGCGCCGTCATTGATCTCGATCCGGAAGTTCTTGATGAGTTTCAACAGTTCCGCTCCGGCAAAAACGACCGGTCCGTATCCGTGCGCCGCAAAAATATTGGTCGGCCGATAATAGTAGAAAGCCGGATCAAAAGCCATTCCCGTGCCTATACAAGTCCCCTCCACCTGACCCTGCGCATTCACCTTGGTGGAAACCGCATTCCAGCCGAGCATGCACGCCGGTCCAAAGGGAAGCGGGTCGATCCAGCCTTTATTGATGGCGTGGGCGATGCAATAGGTGTACATGGCCGTGGCGGATGTCTCCAGATAGGAGTCGTTGCGATCGAGCAGTTGATGCCATAAGCCGCTACCGGACTGGCGTGCCGTCAAACCGCGGATGTGGGCGCGGAGCAGATCGAGAATCTGCGCGCGATCCGGATGATTTTCCGGCAGCAGGTCCAGCAAATCCACGGTGGCCAGGATCGCCCAGCCATTGGCGCGCGCCCAGCGAAATTCGGGATGCACCTCCATGCCCTGCACCCAGCCGTGCATGTAGAGCCCCTCGCTTTTGTTGAACATGCGCCGCGAGAACTGCAGGATCTGCTTCACGGCATCGTCAAAATAGCGGCGTTCCCCGGTGAGTTTGCCCATCTCCGCCAATGCCGGCACGCTCATGTACAGATCATCCAACCAGAGCGAGTCGGGCATGGGACGGCTGCGCGCCAGAGTGCCATCCAGCAGCCGCTGCTGTTTTGTGCTGATATAGTCCATGTAATTATCGATCAGCGGCCGCACCTGGCCGCGCGCGCCCGCGCCAGGCGCCCGGATCATGGCGGCGCACATCGAGCCGGAATCATCCAGGGAGCGCGGGTCCAAAACCTGCCGGAGCGGATTTCCCGCCTGCGGATCCGCTTTGAGGAGCGAGCGGAAAAAAGGGGCGACGTCGGCAAGGAATCGGATCCGCCTGGTGGTGTATTCGGCAAATCTGGCGTCGCCGGTGGCCGCGCCGGCAGCAATCATCGCCGAATAGGTGACTCCCCACTCATAGCTGGTCAGCCGGAAGGAGCCTGGTTCCAGGATGGAATTCGCATCGATGCGGGTGAAATCGCCGACTTCCTCCCGGCTCTGGCGGTTGAGGATCCTGATTGGGGTGCAACCTTCAAGGTAGGCGCGCACCCGGTTCAGCACTTCCAGGATTTGTTCTGCCTTCACCGGGCCATAAGGTACCGGGTATGCCGGAGCCGGCGAAGGCAAGGGGGCGTTGGGATTGTTCTGCCTCGCCGCGCCGGTTTGCGCCCAGACCGCATTCATCGCCAGAACCGCACAGAGAAAAACCGTCGTCAACCATCTCGTCGATTGGTTCATGTAGCCCTCCCATTGATATTTCCAGTTGGTTCCTGTCGCGTAGCTGCAGAATCAGATTCGGCCGCATTTTCACCACAGAGACACGGAGAACACAGAGGGGCAATGCCGATATTCCTGCCCGGGGGCCGAAGGCGCCCCCGGGCAGGACTGGGACGGCTCTGCGGTCTCTGTGTCTCTCTGGTTCGTTTTTCGCTTTTTCCATGTGCACTTCGGTCTCAACTACTGCTAGGACTTATGTCGCTGTTTATAGAAGAGGTGATTTCTTAATGCTTTGCACGCTTCTTCATTTCATTTGTCGGACCTTCTGTTTTGTCATTGACGGGCGACCGGCAGGTCGCCCCTACATGATTTACCGAGTTTCGCGACAGATACCAGTTAGAGGGCGGCGCCGAAACCAGGCGGATCGGGCCGAGCAGACCGGAAGCCACCGGCCGGATCTTGTCCATATCTTGCGGCTCAAAGCGCGTGCCGTAACGCAGATTCAGCAGGCGATAATCAGGCAGAGACCTGCCGGCCATGTGGTTGACCGCGGTATTGGCCACCAGAATCCTGATCTTGTTATCACCTCGCCTGAGCAATCCCGTCACATCGACCGCGTAGGGCGGGCACCAGACCGATCCGGCGCGCTTGTCGTTGACATAGACCACCGCTGCCTCCCGCACCGGGCCGTCGAGCCAGGCCTGCATTCCACTTGATTTGCCCGGGATCTCCGTCAATGCCTGCCCGATGCCGAAATCCAGCCTCAAGGTATGGCCTGGTTGCAGCATGACGTCCGGAACTGAGACATTTTTCTCATAAACCGCAACGCCGGAGAAGTAACGCGTCGCCTCATCATCAATCCAGGAACTCAAATGCGCCATCGTCTTGGATAGCCCCGTGGTTCCGAAGGTGACGCGCCAGCCCTCGCTGAGATCCAGCAATGCCGGTTCCGACGGGTTGACTGCGGCGGCCGGTTGCGCCGCACGTTTCGAGAAGACCAGGAAGCGGCCGTCATAGGGCTCCAAATCCAGCGCGATAGAGGTCATGCCTTCCCTGCCAATCATGGTCGGCGCGGGCGCGATCCGGCCGGACATTGGATCCCACCACTCGGCCTGCATGCCCGTGACACGGAAGGACGCCCTTGCCTTTTGCCGCACATTAGAGCTGTTGGCGAGGAAGTAAATTTCGGCGTCGTTCGCCCTGCGGTGAACAAAGCCGATCTCCGGCACCTCGGGCGACAGTTCGACATCGGGCTGAAGCAGGGTGCGGAGAGTGCTGCCGAGCTGGCGTTTTTCATCCGCCACGAAACGCGACGATGCGGATGAAGCCTCAAACAGGCGCTGAGCAATTCCACCCACCTCGGCATGGTGCGCAGGGGTCGCAGAAAATCCTGGTGCGAACATAGGGATGCGCTGGGACGCAACGACGACTCCTCCTGAGCGCGCAAACTCTTCCAATAACCTGATGGTCTCCACCGGGATGCGCTGTACATTGGGGAGAACCACGGCCCGATAGCGGTTGGCGCCGATCGCCAGCACATTCTTCTCAACCTTGCCGAGTTGCTTGAGGACTTCGTCATCGAAGAAATCGAGGTTGAAGCCGGCTTCAAGCACGGCTGCGATCGCATCGGGCCCGACACGATCGCGCAGAGCATCGATCATATTGGCGCGGCCGGGGCTGAAGCTGGCCCAGGCATCGCAGTTCGGCAGATAGAAGGCGACGTCATTCGCCGGCTGTCCCTGCCTGAGCATGAAGCTCGAACGCTGCAGATAGCGCGTCACATCCGGCATCACGATCCACCAGGGATTTTTTTCGTTGAAAACGCCGGCGGCATAGAATCGCCAGCCCGGGTAATCCACACCCTCGGCAGTGTAAGGCCAGCCGTGGCCGATCAACTGGTTGATGCCCTGCAAGAAATGGAGGTTGGCCTCTGCTTTGATATCCAGCGGCGTGGCGCGGAAGACCGGCGAGTGCAGCCAGGTCCAGGTTTCGGAAGAGGTCACGTTGCGGCCAAAGAGATGGCTTGCCGATGCGGCCCAGCGTGACGCGCGCACCGTCTTCCACTGGGATCCTTCGCCCTCGGGCAGGTCGGCGTAAGCATTGCTCGAAATGGTAGCGGGGGGAATGCCGTAGCCTTGGATGCGCAGAAGAGTGCGGTTGCGCTTCGCCCAATCGCGCATGGGTGCCATGAATCGTTCGTTGAGCAACTCGGTCAGAGTCTTCCCCCAGTCCTGGCGGATGGCCGGGGTCTGCGGGCCCATGTTAATGGCCAGTTCCGGGAGATGAGGGCGAAGGTCGTAGCCGCGGCGCTTCTGAAACTCTGCCAGAAAATCCTCGGTCCAGTCGCTCTCGTAAACTTCCAGGCTGTCGCAAAAAATTGCATAGGGCGGCCGAGTGCCGAATGCCTGCATCAGGCGATCGCCGACGTTTTTCAGATAGGTCTCCACGGCAGGGCGATCATAATGATTCAGAACGAAGCCGTCGGCACCCACGGCCGGCCGTTTCACCATCATGCCGCTGCGGCTCGAGATAAAGAAGAGGACTTCGTGTGGTCCCTGGAGACCGGCCGGCAGTTGGACGGCGCCATCCTTGACGTCCATAAGCTCCCGGATGCTGTCCGCAACAACAGTCTGGCCTTGAGTGCGGCACAGGAACGCCGCCAGGAACTTCTCGCCTGCGCCTGTGTCCGGCACCGGAACGCGGCTTGAGTTGTCCGGCACGCGGATTCGCACAAACCGCAACTTGCCGGCCGCGTCGCGGATCGGCACCTGCGCCCCGCCGAACGGCCAGCCGCTGCCGAGAGTCAGATCCATGCGCAAGCCGAGTTCATGCGCCTTCTCCGAAGTGAAGCGCAGAGCATCGATGAACGCGTCGGAAAGATACGGGAGGTTCTTGATGCCCGTAGAGGTGTCGTCCAGAGCGACCGGATACACGGGTTGCACTTCAAAGCCGCCGATGCCGCCCTCCTTCATCAGCCGCATCTCGCGCTCCAGCTCAGTCTTGGTCACGGCGGGACCGAACCACCACCAACGCATCATGACCCGGGAATCATCGGGAGGATTGTCAAACAGCTTGCGCATTGCCGCCGCGTCAAGGTCCGGCGCCGGAACCGGGAGAACGCCGCCGGATTGCGGCGGCTTGCCGGCCAAGGAGAAGGTAATTGAAAAAAAAATCGTGCAACCAACGACGGCAACCCGATATTTGTTTGCAGTACGCATCGAAATTGTCCTCTTCCGCAGCTCACTGCCAGCTGCCCCGAGTGGTTAGTGATATTAGGGCGCGGGGACCAGGTTTTCCCAGCGCACGGTCCAGGAACCGTCGGCGGGGAATCCTGGAGTCTTTGCGCGCGGCGCTCCCTGCCAGCCGGCCGCCATCATCGCGACCGCGTAAAGCAGGCCCCCGTTGCCTGGAAGGTAGCACGGCAGGTTTTCCCGTTGCCAGTTGTGTCCGTTGGGTAAATAACGATTTTGGGGGGTATCCATCAACAGTGCGTCGACGGCCATTCGCCCTTCACCCAGGCGTGCCGAACTCATTGCCGTGAGCGAGTAGTCCCAGCCCCACGTCTTGTCCCATTGCCATTCCTTGATTACCTTGGCCAGCGTGCGCCGCATCGTTTCCCGATCGACCCCATCCCCAGGCAACACTCCTAACGCGCCCAGCATGGATGGGTGATCGGAGTTCCGTTCGGTGAAAGTTTGCGGGCAATTCTCGTGCGCCAGATAAACGCCGCCGAGTTCAGGCAGACTGGAAAGCCGGGAGATTACGTCATCCCAAGCCGTATCGCGCTTCATTCTCAGCCGCTCGCGCCAGCGCTGGGCGATTTTCAGGCCATAACGCCAATACGCCAGTTCAAAAGTCGGGTTCCAGGTTTCCCTGGGCGGGTGATTTTCCTGCGCCGGGATCACGGGCGGCCCGAGCACAAACCGGCGGGCCCTGCCATCGAAGAAAGCAAAGGAAGCCATGAATGCCGCCGTCTCGTGCACCAGCTGCCGATAGAGTTCCAGCGTTGTTCGATTCGGATGCGCCTGATAGCAGAGTTCCGCATAAAAGATTGGATGCGGCTGCTGCCAGATCAGCAGAGGGCCGATCGGTGAAGGACTGTCGCGGCCCTCCGGACCTACCATCTTGGGCCAGCGAGCTCCGGCGTAGCCCTGGGCTTCGGCAGTGGAACGGGCCGATGCCAGGATGGACAAGTACCAGGAAAGACTCCGCTCCAAAAGGCCCTGCCGTTTCCACAACGCAAAATGAGCCGCGTGCCACCAGTGCATCTCGAGGTGGAATTTCCCGTACCAACTGTTGACCGTCAGACCGGTTTCCTGGGGCGGCAGCGAACCGGCGCACTGGATCGCAGTGAGGTATTGGGACAGCACGATGCGGCGCTCGAGTTCCGGCGCCCGCGGATCACGGCTGCCCGCCAGCTCGATAACCCCGCCGGTGCTCCAAAAGCGCTGCCAGTGTCTTTCACTCGCGGCGAAAGTTCCTTGAGCATTCGGAAGGGGCTGGACCGGAGGACGTTGTGAAAACGAAGCGACGAATTCAAGACGAGTGCTGACCTGCGAGGGGATCAAAATATAGCAATGCTCGGCTTCGGCGGCAAAGGATGCCGGCTCGCGCCAGGAGATCACTGCGCAATACTCATCTCCATCAAGAGTCCGGCCTATTTCCGCCCGACCCGCCGTCTGATTCACCAGGCGGGATCGGTGCCTTGATAGTTGCTTCCAATCCGCCGCCTGCATGCCCGGAGAGCCGTACGGAAAAGCGAAACGGACGCCGATCTTCCCCTCGGCAATGAGCGGTGATTCAATGGTCGCCGCCAAGAGGTCCTGATCAGGATGGACGGCGGTCTTCACGACGACAGGCTTGCCTTCGACAGCGAATGAGCTGGTCAGGCAGCCCGACCAGAGATCAAGCTTCTGCTCGATGGCTGTGAGGTCACGAACCTGGATTTCCCTTCCTTTTTCGAGAGTGACCTTTAGCCCGATCCGCCCCAGGTGGAGCCGATGTGGATTCTCGCGCAGCCAGTTGTAAAGCTCAGTCTGTCCCTCCGAGCTCGTCGGGTAACCCACCTGCCTGCCATGGGTTTCATAGGGAACAAGGCGGAAGGATTTCAGATCCAGCGCCGGCGGCAGCGGAGAGGTATGCCAGCCCCACTGCGACATCGTGCACAGCGGCATGGACTTTTCATATTCTTCAGGGAAGGTCTGCAGCCCCGTGATATCCGCCGTGAATGCGAATTCACCATTGCCGAGCGACAGGGGCGAAAGGGGATCCAGCCTGCGCATTTCCGGATTATGACGATGAACCAGAGCCTCGCGATTCAAGCGTCCCGTAGCGCGAGCCCCTGTCGGGATCAGACTGCCCGACACCGCCAGACACCTTAGAAAGTCCCTGCGCTTGATTTGCATCAATAACTCATTTGGCGTTCAGCCAACGCTTCCAGGTGGAGATGGCATTGCTGATTTCTCCTCCGCGCCCGAAACTGCCGACGTTTATGCCGCTGAGGCACTCGATGATTTTCCCGGCCGCTTTGCGGCCAAGTTCAGAATTCCCGGCCTCGCGCGCTACCTGCTCAAACACGCGGTAGGCCTTCCAGCGCTCTTCCTGTTCGTCGCGGAGCCTGCGATCGCCGGCCAGAACGGCAGTGCGCTCGATCCGGGTATAGCCCGGCTGACTGTGCGGATCCTCCGTTACCCTTCCCGCCATGTACTGTTCCAGAAACACGTAGATCTGCATTCTGGACCAGAGCTGGTCGTTGAAGAATAAGCGGTCGGGATTGGCGGCGAGATAATCCCCATAATCCAACCAAGCCGCCCATCGGTCGGGCGCGGGCAGAGCCGAATCCTTGGCGCGCGCGGAAAGGCGGGCCAGAGTCTGCATCCGTTCGGCACGTTCCAGTGCGCCCAGTTCGGTGAAAATCTTTGCGGCCTCGGAATATTCTTCGCGCCTGGCATGGCGCACCGCAAGAGAATATCGAACGGGCCGGACCGGTTCCGGATATTTTTTGAGGTAGGCGAGGAGTTCCGCATCGCTGAGGTAGATATCCAGAAGATAGGGCAATTCCAGGTCCTTGCAGTAGGAGCACCACTGCCAGCGCGGAGAAACGACATCCGGCCCTCCGTGGGCCTCCGCCGACTGGGATTGCTGGACAAAGGCCGCGTGAAGAGCATCGACGTTTCGTTTGGTTTTCAGATAGACCCCGACCAACGCCTGGGCAGCCGTGGCCCGGTCTTCCGGCGAAGCGGCGGGAGCGTTCAGCATGCGCAGCAGCGGGCCCTCGGCCCCGGCAAAGTCGTGCTGAACAAAGCGCGCGATGGCCGCCATCCAGTTGAACTCGGGATTCTGCAGGAGGGCGCCCGACTTCGGAACGGCCGCGGCATATTTCGAGGTTGCCGCCAAATCGCCGAGATAAACGGAAGTACGCATCAGAGCCATGATCAGAGCGTCGGAATCGGTTCCGGACGTGAACAGGTTCGGGTGTTCCCGCAGCAGGGTCAGCACTTTGCCGCCGCGCTCTTTCAGCCAACGCTTTGATTCTGCGGGGAGCGGATGATAATCCCTTGGATTCGTGATCAGGTTCACCAGGAAAAGGGCGTGGCGCGGCGTATCAAAAAACTCCTCCGCCCGCTCCCACATTTGTCCCTCACCCGCTGCATACACCCAGCGGAGGGAGGTTACCAGAGTGTCGCGGTTCAGCGGGGATTCGCTTGCGTCCGTTTCGTCAAGGTAGATCAGCGCGGCGCGCACATAATCCTTCTGCAGGTAAAGAATCCGCGCGAGCCAGCCGCGCGCTTCACTGACGAATGCCCGATTCTCCGCGGAAGCGATGAACGCTTCCAGCTTTCGCCTGGCTTCCTCGAGTGCATTGGGGTTCCCCTCGGCGACGCGAAGCGCGATTTTGCAGTCGATCAGCCTGGCTTCCTCCAGATTCCTTCCTGTCAAAACCCCCGGTGCAAGCGCACGCGCGGCGGCACGGCCGGCGTCCTCGAATGACGATTGCGGCTGACTCTGCGTTGCGGTTCTTGCCAGGGGGAGATACGCAACCCGCAGCTCTGCGAGCGGAGCCGGGACGTCATTCGCTGAAAAGCCCGCATAGGGAGCGGCCCCGCCGGGAATGCCCGAGGGGAGCAGGAGGTTCATCGTGTAATACATCGGCAGCCAGAAACTGCGCGTCAGGTAGGGCCGGAGGGATAAATAGGGGCCGCAGGCCTCGACGGCATCGGCGATCAGGACGGCGGCGGCGATGGCCAACGCCCCGCAAGCCAGCAACGCTTCCACACGCCGTGGTCGAAAGCCTTTTTCCGTGTGCCGGCTCATTTCTCCTCCCTGACTGTGAATTCAGCAGGGTCCAGGGTCACGGCCCGGCCCAAATACAGGAATCCAGCCCCGTGGAAAGCCGGCAGATCGAGTCTGATGCTCGATGGCCCCGTCACCGTAATCCTCGATTTGATCCGCGGATTGGGCAGAAAATATTCCAGCGGCCGTGAAGACCGGATGCCAAAAGCCACGGCGCGCTCCGGGAGGCGGTCGGAGATGCGCAGCTGGATGTCCGAACAGCAGACGGCCGCGCAATCCCCTTCCTCGAATTCGATTTTGGGGGGGCTCGAAGGTATTGCAGCGTGAGTGATCCAGCTCAGGGTTTGCGCCGGATTGAGAACCAGAGATTCGCGGGCCGTCGGCCAGCGGAAGAAGATGATTCCCGCACAATATCCGCCCATTTTTTGCGCGGCATCATAGCCGGCGCGCACGGAATCTCGTGTCGGCATAATCAGCTCGACCTGGTCTCCACGCTCCAGAGTCCAGTAGTTCAGAGCTATCGGACGCTCGACACGCATGACGGACCGCTGTTCTCCTGCCGGTGTTCTTTCGATACTGGTGCTCTTCAATTCGGGCCGGCCAAGAACATCCAGCGGCGTGAGATCCCTGTATGCCTGCGCCGATCCCTGGTGGATGTAAAGGATGCGGCCGAAAGCGGAGATCCCCAGCCTGTAGGGAACTCCGAAGGAGTTCAGAACGGGTCCCCAACGCGCCGCGTCAATCGGTTCGGCGATCGCGCGCTTCAGACCCTCGCCGGACGGAGCGGCATCGTAAAACTGGGGCACGAACTCGCTGGTGTGCGCCAGGAGGTCGCGAACCTGCGTGCCCGGCCTGAACCAGTCGAGCAGCGCAGTGATCGAGATCTTCGTTCCGTCAGGAAGGGCCTTGCCCAGCTTGTCCAGGAACGATGCGTACTCGGTCAAATCGCCGGCGGGACAATCGTAGTCGAGCTGTAATCCTATTATGGTCTGCCCCCGGGCGGCAGCCTCCGCCCTGCGCATCAGGAAGTCACCCGCAATCACCGCAATCTGAGCCTCGGCGGGCCGTGCCGGCGCTTCGTAGCGCCACAATGCCCAATATGCCTTGGCTGGAGGCATATTCGGCCACCATTGCCAGCTTGCAGAGTTTCTAAAATAGCTATCTACACGGCCGACCTGAACGTACAGTACATCAAGGGTGCGGTCGCCGGCTGCCACGACATCGACAGCTCCCCCTATCCAAAGCCAGTATCCGACGGCCCATTCCGGGGGAGGATCGGGATTGCCTCGCAGACTCCGGCCGCATGAAGTCAATACCACCGCCGACAACACGAGCAGGCAAACTGCGGGAATTAATCCACCGGAGTCTGCAAGCCGCTTTCGAGATTCTGTTGGATAGATGGCCGCGCACATTCGCAGATACCCCGTGCAATGCTCTCGATCCTACCTGACAAGATCTTCCAAGTATAATGTTCCAATCTCTCTTAGGATAGCAGTTTGATGCCGTTGTCCGTGAATCTCCTGCTGCAACCTAGGTGGTAGGCAAATCAGGGACGCTCACCAATTTTGCCGAGAAAGTGACGAACGGGGGGCGTGGATACAAACCAGGTGTGGGTGCCTGGTTTTCTGGTTTTGCAGGTTGACCGCAGCCCACGAAGTGGTTACAATGACCACATTGGAGCCCTACCTATGAAAAAGACCGCGGTCGGATCCCGGAAGCTCAAAACCCGTCTCGGTGCCTACCTTCGCCAGGTGCAGCAAGGCCAAACTCTTATCGTCACAGACCGTGGTCGACCCGTGGCTGAGCTGAAGCCCATCCTTGCGATGGCGGATGGCGAGCAAGGCTGGCTGGATGAACTGGTCGCACTCGGCCTGTTGACTCGTAAGTCGCGCACGACTCTGGCACGGATCAAGCCCACGCATGCCGAGGGCACATCGCTTTCCACCGCGGTCATCGAAGAGCGGGAGGATCGGTTGTGATCCGCTATTTTGACGCCAGCGCTCTGGCAAAACGCTATGTAGCGGAGCCTGAAAGCAAAGTTGTCGAGCACCTACTGTCTGACGGCATTGCCGTCACCTGCAGGCAGTCGGAAGCCGAAATCGCTTCCGCTCTGGCGCGCCGCCGGCGAGAGGGTGTGCTGACCGCAGCCGTTCGTGACCGCCTGCTGGCATCCATGCAACGTGATATGGCTTCCCTCTATGTGGTCGAAGTATCTCCGGAGGTAAGTGCGCATGCCTGCCGCCTCCTGATGCGCCACAAGCTGCGGGCCGGCGACGCTCTTCATTTAGCTTCGGCACTGGTACTTTTGGGCCGGTCCGATATCACCGTCCAATTCGTCGCCTATGATCAAGCCCTGAATGAAGCCGCTCTCAAGGAAGGCTTCGAGCTTCCGTGAGTGTTCGGATTCCTGCGCAAGAAGATGCAGGACCTAATTGCATGAAAATGGCAGCCTGAGAGTGCTGACCGGAACGGATTGGAGGCGACCATGAAACCTTTCACCGGCTGGTTTTTGTTTGGAGCTTTGCTGGCGTTCGGCCAGGCCCCGGATCCGTCGCGCACGGCCGCCTTGGCGTTTTCTCCTGGTAAAGCGCGAATCACTTTTTCTTTGGACGCGGATTGGCGTTTTTCGCGGGCGTATGCCACAGGCGCAGAGAGCCCCGGGTTTGACGATACCAAGTGGCGCGTGGTCAACGCACCTCATGATTGGAGCATCGAAGGACCGTTCGCTGCCTCAAATCCAACCGGTGGCGCCGGCGGATTTCTGCCCGCGGGGATCGGCTGGTACCGGAAGCATTTCGACCTGCCCAAAGAGTATGCAGCCCGCCGGGTGTTCATTGAGTTTGACGGCGTCATGGCCAACAGCGATGTATGGATCAACGGGATGCACCTAGGAAAGCGCCCGTACGGCTATGTCAGCTTCGGTTACGAGCTGACCAAGGATCTGGTCATCGGCAGCGGGAAAAGTAATGTCCTTGCCGTGCGCGTCGACAACTCGGGCCAACCCGCTTCCCGATGGTACACCGGCGCGGGTATCTACCGCCACGTGCGCCTCGTGGCCACGGATCCGGTGCATTTTGTGAAGTGGGGAACCTTCATTACCACCCCACGCGTCGATGTGGCGCAGGCGACCGTGTGCGTGCAGGGCACATTGGTGAATCAATCAGGGAAACCTTGTGAGGTTGCATTGCAGATTATGATTGTTTCACCGCTGGGCAAATCCGAGGCTGGGGGCAAAGCAAAATCCATTGCCATCGCCGCTGGTCAGACGATCGATTTTCAGGAGGAATTGGTTGTTTCCAATCCCAGGCTCTGGCAATTGGACCGTCCGGAACTTTATCAAGCCTACCTTGTGGTAAGAAATGCGAGCACTGTCCTTGATGAGGAGATGGTGCCCTTCGGCATACGAGACGCGCGCTTCGTGCCCGAGACCGGCTTTTGGCTGAATGGCAGGAATGTGAAAATCAAAGGCGTCTGCCTTCACCACGACAGCAGCGCGTTCGGCGCGGCGGTGCCGTTGCGCGTCTGGGAGCGCCGCCTCGAGCAGTTGCGCACGCTCGGCGTCAATGCCATCCGCACGGCGCACAATCCGCCGGCGCCCGAGTTCCTGGATTTGTGCGATCGCATGGGCTTCCTGGTCATGGATGAATTGTTCGATTGCTGGACCGTCGCCAAGAATCCGTTCGATTACCACCTTTATTTCAACGAGTGGTCCAAGACAGATACCCGCGATACGGTGCTCCGCGACCGGAATCATCCAAGCATCATCCTTTACAGCGCGGGCAACGAGATCCACGACACTCCCAACGGCGAGTTGGCGAAACGCATCCTGGCCGGGCTGGTCGAAGTGTTCCACCAAACCGATCCTTCACGGCCGGTGACTCAAGGGCTCTTCCGGCCGAACGTAAGCCACGATTATGACAACGGGCTCGCGGATCTGCTGGACGTGGTCGGAACCAACTACCGGGACCTCGAGCTGCTGGCCGCCTACGAAGCCAAGCCCACGCGCAAGATCGTCGGCACCGAGCAAAGACATGACCTGCCCACCTGGCTGGCGGCCCGCGATCACGTGCAGCATGCAGGCCAATTCCTATGGAGCGGGATCGACTATCTGGGAGAATCCCCGAATTGGCCTATTATCGCGGCGGGCTCCGGGCTGCTCGACCGCACCGGCGCCATCAAGCCTATGGCCTATGAACGCCAGAGCTGGTGGATTGACAAGCCGGTCGTCCATATCGTCCGCCGGATTAACCCGGCGCAGATTGCTCCCGTGGATCCGGGATTCGAACCGCTCGTCCGCCGGCAGGCGCAGTTTGCGGATTGGACCCCCGCGAATGCCGGCCCTCACGAAGAAACTGTAGAAGCCTACAGCAATTGCGAAGAAGTCGAACTGGTTCTCAATGGCAAATCGCTCGGCGCCAAGCCGCGCAATGCCGACGACTCGCCGCGCATCTGGAAGGTGGCCTGGGAGCCGGGCACGCTGAAAGCAATCGGCCGGAACCGTGGCGCCGTCGTCGCGGAGCACGAACTGCGCACCGCCGGCAAGCCCGCAAAGATCATGCTGGCCGTGGATCGGACCAGGCTCACGCCGGCATGGGACGACGTCGCGTTTGTCACTGCAACGATCACAGATCAAAACGGCATTCCGGTGCCCGGCGCCTCCGATCTGATTTCCTTCAGGATCACGGGACCGGGCGTCATCGCGGCCGTGGACAGCGGCGACAATGCAAGCGTCGAGCCTTTTCAGGCATCGGCACGGCGCGCCTACCAGGGCCGCTGCTATGCGATGATCAAGGCCGGCGCCGCACGAGGAAAGATCACTCTGGCCGCTTCGGCGCCGGGATTGACCGGGAGCTCGATCACAATCGAAACGGTTGTGGCGCCATCCGCGGCAGGACGATAATCCTGCACTTCAGAAGGCCGCGGATCGCATGAAAGCCGCTAACCGTTTGGAGTGCGGCGACTCGTCGCCGCTCTGGGGATCCGCCTGCCGGCACGGCCGGGCAGCTTGCTGCCGGGAATTCCACGAAACGACCTAGCCCGCATTTCTCACCAGGTTTCGTAGCGAGGCGGCGCAGACGGGCATGGCTACAAGGCGCGCGACGGGAGGTCTCCGCAGGCGTACTTGACAGTACGTCGAGGAGACCGACCGAGCGCAACGCAGTAGACATGCCCGGATCCGCCGCCGCAGTAGAAACCTGGTGAGAAATGCGGGCTAGGGCCGAGCTCCCAGGCGTCCCGAGAACACAGGGCGGCAAGCCGCCCGGCGCGACAGCAGATCGATGCATGCAAGCTGCGACCAGGCACCTGATTCATTGGACTCGGTGCTCTGCCTGACAACGAAGGCCGCAAGCCAATAAAGGACACGAATATGGTCTTCCATCCTTTGAATACCCGTTACGATCAGATGCCGTACCGGCGCTGCGGCCGGAGCGGCCTGAAGCTGCCGGCGATCTCCCTCGGGTTGTGGCACAACTTCGGTGGTGTGGATCTGTTCGAAAATTCCCGCGCCATGATATGCAGGTCATTCGACCTCGGTATTACGCATTTCGATCTGGCCAACAATTACGGCCCGCCGCCGGGCTCCGCGGAAGAGACGTTCGGGAAAATCCTCCGCGATGACTTGGGTTCCTATCGCGATGAGATCGTCATTTCCACCAAGGCGGGGTACCTCATGTGGCCCGGTCCTTACGGCGAGTGGGGTTCGCGCAAGTATCTGGTGGCAAGCCTGGACCAGAGCCTGAAACGGATGGGTTTGGAGTATGTGGATATCTTCTATTCTCATCGTCCCGACCCTGAGACGCCGCTCGGGGAAACCATGGCTGCTCTCGATCACATTGTCAGAAGCGGCAAGGCACTTTACGCCGGCATCTCCTCCTATGACCCGGATCAGACGCGGCGCGCGGCGGCGATCCTGCGCGGCCTGGGCACTGCATGCCTTATTCACCAGCCGAAGTACAGCATGTTCCTGCGCTGGATCGAGAACGGACTGCTCCAGGTGCTTGAGGAGGAAGGGATCGGCTGCATCGCTTTTTCGCCGCTTGCCCAGGGCCTGCTGACAGACCGATATCTTGCCGGCATCCCTGATGATTCCCGGGCCGCCAAGCCGCACGGTTTTCTCAAAAGAGCAGAAGTCACCCGCGAGAAGCTGGAAAAAGTCAAAAAACTCAACGAAATTGCCAAGGAGCGATCCCAGTCGCTGGCCCAGATGGCCGTCTCCTGGGTATTGCGTCATCCCGGAATGACTTCGGCTCTTATTGGCGCGAGCAGCGTTTCACAAATCGAGGACATTATCGGCGCGCTCGCCAATCTCCATTTTGCAGATTCCGAATTGAAGGCAATCGACCGGGTGCTCGCAGCATGAGGAATAAAATGCCCAGGTTTTGAGCGGATCTGCCGTCCGTAGACAAACAACCGACGGCGAATTCTTCGATTTCAGTCGGGGCGGGCTCGTTCTGGAGTGCGGCGACTTGTCGCCGCTTTTCGTGACGTCCTACTGGCTGCCATACCGGCAGCTTGCTGCCGCTTCCAAACGTAATTCAAACTGGTTCCACGCACGCCCTGCAATCACGGCGGCAAGCCGCCCGTGCGCGGCTGCAGAACGTGCCTGGAAAAAGCGGCGACAAGTCGCCGCACTCCAGAACGGGGAACCTCACTTGTGGCATCCCTTTACACAGCGGTTAGAGGGCGAGTGAACTCTACTTTAAAGGCAGCTAGCGCTGTCCTGGCTCCCAGCAGGTCGGGGCTGATTTCGACGGCCTGCGCCAGTTCCGCCTTCGCCTTGACCGTGTCACCGAGACCCAGGTACCCGAGGCCGATCAGGTAATGCGCGTTGGCTGACCGGAGACGCGGTGATTGTCCTGCGCCGCCTCTGCCGCCGCGGCCGGCTTCAGCGGGGGCCGGCTGCTTGAGCGCGAGTTGGCCGGAGTCGACCAGGCTCTGGAAGATTGTCCTGGCCTTGTCGGCCTGGCCGAGCTTCTGAAGGCAAAGCGCCTGGTAGTAGGTTTGGGCTGTGATAGGACCGCCTCCCCCCGTGCCGCCACTCCGGCCTCCGCCGGCTTGTGTCGCAGCTGTCGCTGCATTCCAGGACGCGGTGGCTTTGCCGGAGTCGCCCAGCCCCTCGTAGGCAAGCCCCCGCAGGTAGGCAACCTCGGCGTTGCGTGCTCCGCCTCCGCCTGATCCACGTGCGGGGAGGTTATCGGGCACTGTGACCGCCCTCTGCAAATCGACGAGCGCCTCCTGGTACCGCCTGGCAGCGATGTTCTGCTGTCCGCGCAGGATGTGGGCATTGGTCCATTGATCGCTCACGTTGAGGTTGGCGCCCTCCGCAACCGCAAACTTCCGCCCGGTCATCATCTTGATCGCTTCGTCGTACTTGCCCGCCGCCACCTTGAGCGCGACGGCGCGGTTTTGGGCGTCATCGCGTTGTGCGACGACATCCTGATTCTTCTCGAACAGCGGCAGGCGCTTCTCAATCGGAATGCCGGCCTGCTCGTAGAGTTGATCCAACTCGGCAAAATGAAGGGCGCACTTGGGCTCAAGCGCGACCGCTTTCTCCAGCTCCACGATGGCCCTGTTCAAGTCGCCCGCGGATTTCTGGTGTGCGTAGGCTATCGCCAGGTTGCGATGGACGATGGAGAACGAGGGGGCAATCGTGGCAGATGCTTCCCAAAGCCGGGTGGCCTCCTCCGGTTGCCAGTCGTACAACAGATTGCCGAGGTAGTAGGGTACGCGAGCATCGCTAGGATTGAACTTCATGGCCGCACGAAGCACGTCAATAGCCTCGTTTTGGAAGGGGAAGACGTAGTCCGGAGGCATGGTCGCAGCCAGCTTGCAGTATTCGTACGCCTTCGGCGCCTGGCCCAACTTCTCCGCAAAATAGCCTACATAGTAATAGGCCATCGGGTGGATCCTGGACTTGTCGGGGGCGGCGGCGATCATTTGCAGGAGCACGTCCGTGCCGTCCTGCCACAAGCCGGCGTTGAGGTACTCGGCGGCCATCTCCTGAGCCGTTTGCGGATGGGCAAGCATGTTGGATGCGAGCGCCTTCGCCACAACCGGATCCTTCGAGGCGAGCCAGCGTTCCGCCATGGAGCGGACGTCGAGTGGATCGATCCTGTGCGCCGCCGTCGCCAGCAACTGGAGAGCCTCCCGGGAGCGCCCCGTGCGCCGCAATAGCGCAGCCTTCAGGTTCTGCGCCCGGATGTTCAAAGCATTGGAGTCGATCGAGCGGTCCACGAAATCGAGAGCGGCAGTCGTGTCGCCGCGCGCGGCCGCGATCTCGGCCAGCGCATAGTAGCCGGAGGCTTTCCAGGCCTGGCCCCAGGTCGCCTTGTAGAAGTTCGTATAGGCTTCATCGGTCTTGCCCTGTGCTTTGAGCGTGGCTCCCAGATAGTAGATCGCCTCCACATCCTTTGGATCGGTGAACCGGAATGTGGTGCGCGCGATGGCCGTGCGCAGGTACTTCTCGGCCTCCGCGTACTTGGCCTTGCTATAGGCGGTAATGCCAAGGACGGTGTTCACGCGGGAGTCGCCCGGATCGCGGCGCAGCGCTTCTTCCCAATAAGGCATGGGATCGATGGCCGGATCGTGAAACTGCCGGGCACGGAGCCCGATCAGATAGAGATCCTCGTTATTCTTGACGTCGGCCGGCGCCGGTGGATTTGTCACCCCGGGCGGAGCCTGCTCCGGCATCAAACGAATGGACGAATAGGAGACGAGCTCCCGGCCGCCATCCGAGATCGAAGCGAGCAGATCATGCTCGTCGATGCCGGCCGGGATGGGGACCTGTTTGGTGTAGGGTTTGCCCGGATTAATGGCCACCGTCTCTCGGAGCAGGACATTCTGTCCCGCCCTGAGAGTGACCGTCGCTGCCGCATGGGCCGAGGTGGTGTAGAATCCCATCCTGGCGTTTCCGCCCGCCACGTCGAGGTTCACGGCGGCATCCAGATTGGCCTTCTTCACGCCGCCGATGTCCCGGAACGGATACCAGTTCATCGAAAACGAGCGCCCTTCGTAGGGCTGCAGCCAGCTGTAGTCGGGCTGGTTGTCCGAGTAGGCTCCGGTCATGAGTTCGATGTAGGGGCCGTCCGAGTCGGTAAGATTGGCGTCCCAGGTGCGGGCGCTTGGGCCCGTGCCCCATTCAAAGAATTTCTTGCCCGGCACGATGTTGTGGTCGGCGATGCTCATGGTTCCCGCCTGCTTGCCGTGGTCATAGCCGGCGAAGAAATCATCCTGGTAGTTCCAGGCAAACACCGAAACCGAGGAAGGGTGGTTCTTCCACCAACTGATGTCGACGCCCTGCTCGTTGATCGGCCACCCGGTGAAGACGCGCTTGGAGTGGCCGGTGCCGAGCTGCGTGCCGGGCGGGAAGATGACCTGGTACTGATCGTTCACGTGAACCGCCACGTTGGCGAAGCACAGCATCGTGTTCACCAGCGGAGTGCGGTTCAGGATGCGCACCGACGCCTCCAGGTAGGCTTTGCCCGGCCTGATCGTGTAACCGACCGCCCAGCGCATGCGCTGGCGCACTTCCAGCTCGCCGACCCAGACGGTCTTGCTGCCGTCCGGATTCTCTTCCACGCTGTACTGCACGGGGAGGAAGGTGGTGGCCCGGTGGTGGTGGTTGATGTTCCACTCCACTCCGCCGGAAATCCAGGCCCCGATGATGCTGATCAGCGCCGGCTTGATGACATGCTGGCGGTAAATGAAATTGTAGTTGTTGGTCTTGTCCAGACCTTCGAAGATGCGACCGCCGATCTCCGGGAGAATGCCGATGCGGAGGTACTCATTTTCGAGGTAGACGATCTTGTAGGTCTTGTCCACCTTTTTACCGGTGAGAACGTCGTACAAAGGATAGGGATAGACCGGCGCCTGGGCTCCCTGGGACTGCCGCCCGAAGTAGAACATCGGATTGGGCTCCGGGGCTCCGACCAGGTAGGTCGGGATGACAAGGTTCGTCTCCCAGACCTTCACCACCGGAAATCGCTGGCCCATCTGGGTAAAGGCGGAGAGTGAGAGGAACATCGAGACCACGAATACGATGCAACCGGTCGCAAGGGCTTTCGTTTGCATATGCTGTCTCCTCATTTTGTCGAATCCACGCCTTGGGCCACATTTTCCTGGCAGTTTAAGGGGATGCTGGACCCATGCGGGGCCAACGCGAAACAACTGCAAACCAGAATCGGCAGGATGAACAGGCGCACAGGCGAGATCCTCCGATGGGCCGAATTGTATCGATGACATTCCCCTTCGATCCGAGGCGAGCCGCTCAATCAACAATGCAGGGGGCATCGTAACACGGGAATAATGGTAAGTTCTACCGGCGGCTTGCCAATGCCGCTCATTCGCAATGGGTCCGCATCCGGATGACTTTCACCGTCCTGGTATCGTTCAGAACCTGGTAAACCACTCGATGCTGGATATTAATCCGGCGCGAGCAAGCGCTTGCCAGGTCGCCCCGCCAGTTTCTCAAAATGCGGCGGAGACGGATAGGGATTCTTTCTGGCCAGGGATCAAAAATCCACTTGTCCGGTGCGTATACCCGTTTACTCGCCGGCGACGCGTTTTGGGGGCAGCTAGATTTCATCTGACGATTGGTATAGAATCTATACCATGGAATTCGAGTTCGCTCCGGCAAAGAGCGAGGGCAACCAGAAGAAGCATGGAATCGATTTTATTGACGCCCAGGCTTTGTGGGACGATCCAGATTTTGTCGAAATTCCAGCAACCACAGCAGGCGAGCGGAGATTTCTTGTTATAGGAAAGATTTCTGCGAAGCACTGGTCAGCAATCATTACCTGGCGCGGCGATCGCATCAGGATTATATCCGTGCGCGGGTCTCGCCAAGAGGAGATTGGAATTTATGAAAGCTGAGGAATTGGACAAGAGATTTGACAATGGCGAGAACATTTCGAAGTATTTGGATCTTTCCAGGATCCGTAGGCCCGGTCAGGAGCAGAAGCGCGTAAATGTCGATTTCCCGGTTTGGATGATACGTTGCCTGGATAAGGTTGCGAAGCGGCTTGGGGTTCCGCGTCAGTCCGTCATCAAGGTCTGGGTAGCAGAGCGTCTGGGGGAGCGGGGGGAGCGGGGACTGACGACGCTAAAATTCTGAATGCAAATAATATCCCCTCTTTTGGAGCTGAAAACTACCGCTTACTGCCAATAAACAGGCCCGAATTTTGATTCTAAGCGATCGGCGAATCATATAGTGCTTGCCGTAATCCGAGCCGCAAGTTTCTTAAAACTAAAAAACAGCCTTATTTTTTGACTCTAAACGCTCCCGGAAGGCTTCTGATTAGCCCTTCCCCAAACTCTTCCAATAATTGCCGTCGTCAGTCCCCAATTCCGGGCACGCCTATTTGGGGATAATCCTCAGGGCAAACGCGTAATCATTGGGCTTGGTCGCGGGCAGCGTCACCACCAGGCCGGTCGTGTCGCGGGAGAACGCGAGCGGCCCGCTGACGCCCAGCAATTCCACTCGCGCGATGTTCCTCGGAAAATGCTCGCCGCCCTGGGCGAGAGTCTTGATCGTGACTTTGCCATCCGCGGGCCATGCCATGACGAAGGCATAGAGCGAGTCTCCTTTGGACGTGAAGCGAATGTCCTCCGCCGTGTACGGGCGCACGTCGCGAGCCCCGCCGAACTGTCCTGCCGGAGCTTGGGTGGTGACGGACGGTCCTTCACCGTAGACCTTCCACGGCCGGGTGGCGAAGATGCCCTCACCATTGGGCGCCATCCATCCGGCGATGCCCTCCAGGCAGGCGACTTCGTCCTCGTCGATCGTGCCGTCGCCCCGGACGGGGATGCTCAGCATCAGATTTCCGTTCTTGCTCACAATGTCGATGAGCATCCGCACGACCTGTCCCGGGGTTTTATACCTGTGTTGCTCGAACAGCCTGCGCTCGTAGTGCCACGAGCCGATGCAGGTGTCGGTCTGCCAAGGCAGGGTCTCTCCACCTTGGGTGACGCCGCGCTCGACGTCGAATACCAGGGCGCGGCGCTGCTCGGCGTTCAGGTTCTTGCCGGTCATCACCGCTTCGAGTTTGCCGCGGTTGCGCGCGAGGTTTGTGTTGTAGAAATAGGCGGCGATGCGGAGACCGATGTCGCTTGCCGGAAAGATGGGCAGGACCGTGTCGTCGAAATACAGCAGGTCGGGCTGGTATTTGTCGAGCAGGTCGATGATGCGGTTGAAATATTTCTCGATGTAGGCCTTGTCCAGCGGCGGATCGCCTGTCTGCTGCCAGTTGTATTTGCCGATCGGGTGGTACTGTGCATACAGGTCCTGCGGATCGAGGCCTTCCCACCAGAGACCCTTGCCGTCGGCCTTGGTGAGCCTGCCGTCATAGGGCACTCCGGCCAGCGGGCCGCTGGTGTCGGATCGCTGGGCGTCTTGATACCAGCTCCAGGCGCGGTCGCCGTGGCAACTCACGGCCAGACGCAGCCCGGCGGCGCGGACGGCCTTCGCCCAACCGCCGACGATGTCTTTTTTCGGCCCGACTGCGACGCTGTTCCACGGCTGGTACTTCGAGTTAAACATGTCGAGGTTGTCATGGTGGTTGGCCATGGCCGCGAAAAATTTCGCGCCGGCTCGCTTATACAGGGCAATGAGCTTTTCCGGTTCCCATTGGTTGGCCTTCCATTCGTGGATCACATCCTTGAAGCCGAACTTCGAAGGGTGGCCGTATTTCTCAACATGGAACTTATAAGCGGAATTTTTTTCCTGATACATCCTTTGCGCATACCAATCGCCCATCTCAGGCTGGCATTGCGGGCCCCAGTGCGCCCAGATGCCGAATTTCGCGTCGCGGTACCAGTCGGGCGCCCGGTAACTGGAGAGCGATTCCCACGTCGGCTGAAACGGCTCCCTTGGGCCGCGCCAAAACCGGCGGGGCGGGAATCGGCGCCGGTGCCGGGGGCAGAGCTCTCTCCTGGCCAAAAGCGCGCGGCAGGTAAGCGGCGGATGCCGAGCCGGCCAACAACAGCACCATCTTTGTCGTGTCATGTTCATGGCTGCTCCTCCTGTCGTTTGGCTATTTCTACGGCCGTATGCGATAGAGCACTGCGCCGTGGGAATTCACGGTTGCGGAAATCCTGGCGCCGACGGCGCCCAGATCCTTGCGGGCCCACAGATCGCGGACCTTGCAGGGGCCGGTCAGACCGATATTTGCCAGGGAGAACGAAATAGTGGCCGGCTGCGTGGCGGCGGGATCGACCGCGGCAGGCGCCGTCTGGGCTGTCGGCCGCCCCCGTCCTTGCCCCCCAGCCGGGGCCGGAGAGGCATTGAAGATCGCGACATACTTGTCCTTCGATCCGGAGACATCCGCCACCCACGCGAGATGGGTGTTGTTGTTGATGACGAACAGCTGCCGGTTGTTCGTGGATTTCTGGTTGACCGCGATCACCTCGTCATTGGTCATCAGCGAGAGCGTGAACTCATCGTTCTTTGGCATATTGCCGCCCATGATCAGCGGCGAGCGGGCGATCGACCAGAGGGTCATCAGCGTGATCTGCTCATCCTGGGTGAGCTTGGTCCAGTTGTCTTTCTCCTGCCAGGCCCGGATATTGCCAAGCGGAAGCATGTCGGCGTCGGGCCAATGTCCCGGGCCGCGGAACGGCGTCCAAGTGTGAAGGCGAGCGAACTGGGCATAGAGAGCCCGCCAGCTGTCCCAGAAATCGCCGCTGATCCGCCACATGTTGGCGTTCTTCCGGATGTGCTCGCCCTGGTTGACGGGCGTGTCGCCGGGCGAGGTCGAGAGGACGATCGCCCGGCCGGTCCTGTCGATCGCCTTGCGGATCGCCTCGATCTCGGGCTTGTAGTACGGGAAGGAGAGGTCATCGACCTTCACGAAATCCGTTTCCCACGAGGCCATCTGGCCGAAGACCGAATCGTAATACTCCTGCGTACCGGGTTTGGTCATGTCCACGCCGTACATGTCGCCGTTCCATTCGCAGATCGACTTTTTGTCCGCGATGTCTGCGGCCCGAACGCTCGTGCCCAGGATCGGGACGTTCTGGTCTACGGCCTGGCGCGGGATGCCGCGCAGGAGGTGAAGGCCGAATTTAAGACCCCTGGTGTGCAGGTAGTCTGCAATCGGCTTGAATGAACGCTTCGCCTTTGTCATGGGGAACCGGTTGGGCGCAGGGAGCAGGCGCCCGTTGGCGTCCATCTCGAGGACGGCGCCTTGGCGATACTCGGTCGTATGTGCGAGCGGCTCATACCACTGGATGTCGATCGTGACGAGATTCCAGCCGTGGGACTTGAGGTGCTTTGCCATGTAGTCGGCGTTGGCGAGCACATCGGCTTCCCAAACGCCGGCGCCATAGCAGTCCCAGGAGTTCCACCCCATGGGGGGTGTCAGGGCCCATTGCAGAAACTTGGGTGACGGCGATTGCGCCATGGATCCACAGAACACCAATCCAAGAACCACGCCGGCAAACGTGCCTGCTGTCTTGATCAATCGCATTGGATACCTCCCATTTCGATCAAAGAAACGCAGTGCAAGAGGATTTGTGGGCCACCCCCAATGGTTCACCTGCCTGGTTGCCGTTTCAAGGCCGCGTCCAGCTTGACCGTCTGACCCACCTTTATGATCAGGTCAATGGTCGTGTTGCCGCTGCGGACCTTGTACGTCGTGTCTTTGGGACTGCGGATCGTTGCCGAGGCCAGTTTCCCGGCGGCCCAGACCTGGTCGATCTCCGACGCACTTCACATCGGATTCCTCTCGAGAACATAGGGAAGGTTTTCCTAAGTGTCAAATCATAAGCTGGCGCCTGCGCCGCACGCTGCTGGGCGCCGCGTCAGTCGACTCAACGCTTATCGCAAAAGTGTCACATTCTTCTTTCGGCATGTTGGGACATGCAAGGTTAATTATGCACACCTGACTTCTTCTCTGTAACTTTTGGCGATTCCCGGCGACTAATAGAAGTGACAGGAGCACATGCCGCATGCCGCAGCAGCATATGCCGGCATCGATGGCGGATATGCTTCTGATCTTACACAAAAGGCGGGGTGGGGAATGCTCGAAGCTCGCGACTTGCGCCACTGGTACTCAGGGGTTGCTGTTCTCAACGGGCTGAGCTTCACTCTCGAGCGCGGCAAGGTCACAGGCTATCTTGGGCCGAACGGGGCAGGCAAGAGCACCACGGTCAAAATCCTGACGGGGTTGATTCAGTCCTCGGAGGGGCAGGTGCTGTGGAACGGGCAAAGCATCACCAAGTGCTCAATTGAATTCAAAGCACGCCTCGGGTATGTCCCGGAGGAACCGCTCGTTTATCCCTTTTTGTCCGGATTCGAATACCTGCAGTTGACCGGCAGGTTGCGCGGCATTCCCGAAAAACTCCTTGGGCATAAAATCGACGCGCTGTTGAACCTGCTTTCGCTCTACCGCTCCCGCCACTCACCGCTCAGCACCTACTCCAAAGGAATGCAGCAAAAAATCCTGCTGGCAGCCGCGCTGCTTCATGATCCGGATGTGCTTATCCTGGACGAGCCGCTGTCCGGCCTGGACATCACGTCATCCTTAATCGTCAGAAACCTGATCCGTTCGCTCGCGCAGCGCGGCAAGATCATTAGGACCATGGTCAGCAAAAACCACCGATGTGCTTTCGGAAGTCTTGCTAGGATCTGAGATTCCTGCTGTTGGCGCGGTCCGCACCGGATGCAGATACAACGCGTGATTCATGTCGAGTGGTGCGCAGGATCAGCTGGGCAGCATTAGAAAGAAGTGGCTGGATGTCACGAATCTAAAAAATGCTCCCCGTCCCTGGGACGGTAAAGTTTTTCCTTGACTTCCCCTTTCATAGGACCTGGTGAGAAATGCGGGTTAGATCCTCTTGAAAGTTGGTTGTTTAGCGTGGTCCGGCCCAAATGCGCTATTTTCTGAGGAAATCCAGGACCTCCTTGGAAGACTTGTAGCCTACGAAACGCTGAGTTTCTTTGCCGTCTGAATCCAGGACCACCACCGTCGGGTAGCCGGCCACCGCGAAGCGCTTTACCAGGGTTTTTTCCACATCGCCGTCCAGTTTCACGCCTGCAAAGCCGGCATTGAGCACGGCGGCGACTTCCGCATCGGACCAGATCCATTGATCCATCGTCTTGCAGGGACCGCACCAGGTGGTCTCAAAGTCGATGATCAGCTTGCGTCCCGCCGACTTCGCCTTGCTCAGGGCGGATTCGAAATCGCCGTGGCCCCATGCAAACGGAGCTTGTGTGCGCGGACGCGTGCGCTCGGCGGCGACCGTGTCGTCAGGGGCGCGATCTTCCGCTTTTGTGACCGGCCGGTCCACCAGGGCAAACGTCAGCCGGCGCCCGTCCGGGCTGAAGGCGTGGAATTCCAGCACCAGCTCCTTCTCTCCCGATTTCAGGAACATGAGACGGCTGACCTGACGCGCTTCGGCGATGCTAAGAACCCGCTTCGCGGCATCCGGTTCCGCGGCGGCAAGCGCGCTCCAGTAGTCCTGGTTGTTGAAGACGGCGTCGTTGTCGGAGTCCATTGCGGCGATGATGGCTTCGACCCCATTCACATGAGTGGTGCCGCTCCGCCAGGACGCAACCGAGTAGCGGAGGATATTCGGCGTCGCATCCGCCTCGCGCACGATCCATATGCTGATCATGTAGGGCTCCGCGATCTCCTCCTGTGCGCTGCCGCCGTACGGCACAACCAGCTCGACCGGGGAGAAACTGCTCCACCACGCGCCGGTTTTTTCGTTGCGCGCCGGCTTGGCAATCAGCGCCGGGCCGTCGTCCGCAAAATCCCGGTTGCGGTTGCGGTCCAGATAGACCAGGCAAAGGTCCTGCGGATGTTCGGCATCGGCGGTTGCCAGAACAGGAATCCACGATTTCTTGCTCGGACCCACTCCGATGATTCCCGCTTTGGCCGGCCGGGACGCGCCGGGAGGAAGGGATTGGCCGCCGGCCAGATCGACTAAAGAAACCTGCGTGCCTTTGGGAGAGAAATCGGGAGCCGGTCCGCTGCCGCGTGTGCGGTATGCAAGATCGACAACGAATATGCGCTCCTGGGCAGCCGCTGCCGCCAGAGTCAGCGCAATCAGGGACACCAATCCGGCAGTTTTCAATCTTGTCTTCATACTTCCTCCATCGAAATCAGCAACCAGAGTAATTGTAATGGAATATTCATCTGCTCAGGCTGTGAACTTTGGCGGGACGCTCAATGCCGCACAGTTTTTGTCCCGGAAGGAAACAATCGGCGCACGAGGCGCGTTTGGAGTGCGGCGATTTATCGCCGCTTGGGCAATAGGTCTACTGGCCGCATCCCGGCAGCTTGCCGCCGCCTTCGAAAGAACGCGCGATAGCTTTCATGAGTTGTGTGGGCGTCCCGGCGGCAAGCCGCCTTGCGCGGCGGCAGTTCGACTCGTGAGAACGGCGATAAATCGCCGCACTCCAAACGCCCTTTGGCGCCATGATCCGACCTCGTGGTTGGACATAAAACCATGCGGCATTGGGCTGGATCCACGCGCGCCTTCCGCATTACTTGGGGACCGGGCAGATTTCCTTGAATGCGGCGAGAAAGCGCTTCATGTCGTCCGCAGTCCCTATCGACACCCGCAGCCATTGGTCCATCGGGGGAAACTTGCGGCCCACCAGAATCCCCTTTTTCCGGAATTCCGCCCCGGCCTGTGCCGCGTCCTTTTTGATATTCACCATGAAGAAGTTCGTGTCCGACGGGATAAGTTCATAGCCGAGAGACTTCAGTTCCGCCATCGTCTGCCCGCGGACCTGCCGGGTGAGCTGTCTGATCTTCGCCTCGTAGGCCGTGTCCTTCAATGCGGCAGCGCCGCCATACTTCACCAGCGCGTTGATGCTGCTGCCGTAGATGACCGGCCGCATCTGGTCGATCACCTCTTTAGGCGCGATGCCGTATCCCAGGCGCATGCCGGCAAGAGCGGCGATCTTCGAGAAGGTCCGGGTAACGATCACCTTGCGCCCCTGGAGCACGTACTTCAGCGACGGCTCATAATTCGGATTTTCCACAAAGTGGTGATAGGCTTCGTCGATCAGCACCGGGATCTCCTCCGGAATGCTTTCCAGCAGGAGCTTGATATCGTCCTTGTGGACGATGTTGCCGGTCGGATTGTTCGGGTTGCAGATGTACACCAGGCCGACGTCGCGCGCATTCAATCTCGTGACGCGGATGATCTCCTTCATGTCCGCCGTGTAATCCGGCCGCAACGCGACTGCGATCGCCTGGGCCTTGCTGTTGGTCGCGTACCTGTAAACGGTTTCGAAGGTCGGCTCCACGCCCACCACCTTGCGATGATCGGGCAGGAAAGCGTCGTCCGCGGCTTTCAGGATTTCGGCCGATCCGGCTCCGATAAGAACGTTTTCGGGTTTGACGCCGTGATGATCGGCAATGGCTTCCACGATGCCACCGTCCGGGTAGCCGTAGCGGTTGGAATACTTCCATACCTGGTTCATCACCTTCATCACCGCCTCGGAGGGACCGTATGGATTCTCATTCGAGGCGAGCTTCACCATCCGGTCAAACTCGGCGACCGGGTCCGCCGGCACGCTGCTGGTGTTCACGGGAGCCTGGCGCCGATCCTGGACAGGGAACCCGAATGAGGACAAGCTCCGGCAGCCGACGGCTGCAGCCAGTCCGCCCATAAAGCGCCTGCGTGTGGTGTTAACTTTCAAATCCATGAATCCTCCTTTTGCGTAAGCCGATGATAATCCGTTCCCGGGCGGCAGGCCAGCCAAAGGACGAAGCCGATCGAATTTCCTTGCGTGCGGCATGCCCGGGTTGACTTTGCGCCAGTGGGCACGGATGCCAGGTCTCAGGCATGTGAGTGCAGCCGGATGAAACCCAGCTTCTTCATGCGCCTGAAATCTGCGTCGTGCGACCACAAGGGCATGTCCCCTTCCGCCGCCAGCGCGGCGATCAGAAGATCCACCACGCCGAATCGCTCACCGTTGGCGCCGGCCTTTTCGGTCCATGCCTCCATGCGCTCCCACGTGGCCTGCGCAGGGATCAGGATCGGAAGCGCCTGCAGCACGCGCTGAAGCCGAGTCCGGTCCTTGGCCGAGCTTCCGCTGAGAATTTCAATTTTCACTGGAATTGCCAGGGCGACCTTGTCGTCCTCAAGAAGTGCCTGCAGATGAGCTGTAAGCTCGCGATTGGCCCCCCGGAAATAATCAATCCACACGGAGGTGTCGGCGAGGATCATCGTTTCCCTCTGGCCGGCCGGCGACGCGAGCGCCTCAAGTTAATATCCAGGCGGATTGAGCCGGCCATTTCCTTGAGTTCTTCAATTCTCTTCCTCCGGATCAATTCCCTCAGGGAGAAGATCACGGCATCCGTCTTGGATTTGAACTGCAGAAGGCGCTGCGCCTCGTGGACCAGGTCCTCAGGCAAATCAAGTGTCGTGCGCATAAAACGGAATATAATTCATATGCTTTTAGATGTCAATCATCGTCACATTTGTATGCGCACCGGGGGCGCCCCGGGTAATGCCGCATAGTTTTTATGCAACCACGAGGTCCGAGCATGGCGCCGATGGCGCCTCTGGAGTGCGGCGACTCGTCGCCGCTTTTGAGGTCGTCCTACTGGCCCGACCAGGCAGCAAGCTGCCTGGAATACCACAAACCGACTTCCGAGCATGCTCTCAAAAGACCTCAGGGTTCAGGGCGGCAAGCCGCCTTGTGCGGCAGCAGATCGACCCCTAAAAGCGGCGACGAGTCGCCGCACTCCAAACGCCCTTCGAGCGCTGACTCTATCCGCCCGGAGCAAAAACCATGCGGCATTGGGCGGCACACCCGCGCTCCTTCGCGAGCCTGCCAAAAAGCTAATGTGAAGAGAAGTCGGTTTGTGGTTGAATATGGCTTCTATGACGGCCGCGCTTGAAACCCAGGATCTGAAGAAGCACTACACGATGGGCCAGGAACTGGTCCGCGCTCTGGACGGAGTCACGATCCGCCTCGAGCGCGGCGAATTTCTCGGGCTGCTAGGCACCTCCGGGTCCGGGAAATCGACGCTCCTCAATCTCATCGGCGGGCTGGACCGGCCGACTTTGGGCTCGCTCGCCGTCTTCGGCAGCAATCTCGCGGCCATGTCCCGCGAGGAGCTGAGCGTGCACCGGCGCCGCAGCGTGGGCATGATCTTCCAGTCGTTCAATCTCATTCCGACCATGACGGCGCTGGAAAATGTCGCGCTCGCGATGATGTTTGCCGGCATCCCGGGAAAGCGGCGCGAACAGCGCGCCCGGGAACTGCTGGACCAGGTGGGGCTGGGAGGGCGCCAGCAGCACCGGCCCAAGGAGCTCTCCGGCGGCGAACAGCAGCGCGTAGCCATTGCCCGCGCGCTGGCCAACAACCCGGAGATCCTCCTGGCCGATGAGCCCACCGGGAACCTCGACAGCAAGACCGCGCGCGAGATCCTGAATCTGCTGCATGACCTGAACGTCCGCGGGGGCAAGACTCTCATCCTCGTCACGCACGATGCCGCCCTGGCCTCCCAATATGCCGGGCACACCCTGACCCTCCTCGACGGCAGGGTCATAGCGGAGGCGAGGTCATGATCCTCGGCGACACGGTCCATCTCGCGTTGCGCAACATCCGCGAGGCGGTGCTGCGCGCAACGCTGACGAGTCTCGGAATCGCCATCGGCATCGCGTCCCTCGTCGGCATGGTGTCGTTCGGCATCGCGCTTCAGGAGCAGGTCGTCGGCAATTTTCTGAGGTCCGGCGTCTTTGACGCGATCACCGTCCTGCCCGCCGATTCCGCGCTGGCCAGGAGTCTGCGCGCCCGGGCGGGCAGGGGAGGCATGTTCAAGGCGGAGAAATCCAAGGAAGCCAAAAGCGGCGCTCCCCAGGCTGCGCCCGTGAAGCTGGATGACGACGCCCTGCGGAAGATCGCAGCCCTGGACCGGGTCAAGGAAGTGTACCCCGACATCCGCGTTCCAGTGGAGGTCAAGTACGCGCAGGCCTCCGAAGTCGGCGGGGCGGCCGGCGTGCCGATGTCGGCGAAAGGCGAAGGGGTGTTCCAGAACGTCGCCTTCGGCCAATTCTTCCCGAATGATGCCGACGACGTGTGCATGATCAGCCTGGATTTCGCGCGCCGCATCACCGATGGGGAACCCGGCGGCCTTGTGGGCAAGGAACTCACCCTGAGCTGGGCCGCCTCCGGAAACACGGGACAGGCGAATCCGCTGAATCCCCTGGCAGGCATCAATATCCAGCGGGCGGAAAAGAAGTTCAGGATCGTGGGCATCATCGAGCGGCAGCCTGGCCCGGGGGGCATGGGCATTTTTGCCGCGGTCATGATCCCCTTGCCGAAAGCCCGGCAAATGGGCGCCTACGACATAAGCAACCCGCAGGCCTTCCTGCGCCAGCTGTCCGACAAACCCACTTATAATGCCGCGACCGTGAAGGTCAGGCAGCCCCAGGACACCGAGGAGGTCGAGAAGAAGATCAAAGACATGGGATTCAACGCCTTCTCGATCGCCGATGCGCTGCGCGGCCAGAGACGGGCTTTTATCCTGCTCGACATCCTCCTCGGCCTGATCGGATCCATTGCGCTTACCGTGGCCTCGCTGGGAATTGTCAATACTATGGTGATGTCCATCCTCGAGCGCACGCGCGAGATCGGCATCATGAAGGCGATCGGCGGGAGCGATGACGACGTGCGCAGGATCTTTCTCCTGGAGGCTGCCCTGATGGGGCTGATGGGCGGCGTGTTCGGCGATCTGCTTGGCTGGGGCGTAGGCCGGGTGATCAATTTCGGCGCGAATTATTATATGCAGAACCAGGGTGTCCCGCCGACAAACCTGTTTTCCATCCCCTGGTGGCTGGCCGCCGGCGGGATTGCGTTCGCGCTGATCGTCAGCCTGATCGCCGGCAGCTTCCCCGCCATGCGCGCCGCCCGGCTCGACCCGATCCAGGCGCTGCGGCACGATTAGCAGTTCGGGGGACAGGCCACTCAACTCCCGAACTCCGGATGGTGCAGGGAGCGGCGAATCAGTTGGCGTCATCAATCCCGACCGTTTGACATATTCCCATCCGTATGATATGGTTTTCCATATGAAAACAACTTTAAATATTGATGATACCGTGATGGCCCAGCTGAAACGCGAAGCGGCGCGCCAGGGTCGAACCATGTCTGAGTTGGTCGAAACTGCCCTGCGCCTGCTATTCCATGCGCGCAAGAGCCGTGGTGAGCTGCCCCCCCTCCCGACTTTCAAGAGCGGAGGCGCTTTGGTGGATGTAGCCGATCGGGATGCACTCTACCAGGCGATGGAGGGCCGCTGATGTTTGTGGTCGACACCAATGTGCTCGTATATGCCGCGGATGAGGACTCACCCTACCATGGCCGCTGCCTCGACCGACTGAACCTCTGGCGTCTTCAGGCCGGAGCGTGGTATCTCACCTGGGGGATCGTTTACGAGTTCCTGCGCATCACGACCCATCCGCGCGTCATGCGCAAACCATGGGATGCGCTCCATGCATGGCAGTTCGTATCGGCGCTGCTTGCTTCCCCCGGAATTGACATTCTGGTTGCGACGGACCGTCACGCCTCCGTCGCGGAGCAGGTGCTGGCACAGTGCCCGCGAATATCGGGAAACCTGATGCATGACGCCCACACCGCTATCCTGATGCAGGAGCACGGAGTGCGGCGCATCTACACGCGGGATACCGACTTTCATCGTTTCCCGTTCCTCGAACCGCTGGACCCCTTGATGTGAGCTTTCGGGACTGCTCAGCTATCTGAACCCGGCATTCAAATCAAAGTCCAGGCTAAGAAGCCTGGACTTTGATTTGAATGCCGGGTTTCGCAGCCGCAACTGTCCGGATCACGACAGCTCAAAAGCCAGGAACAGGTTCTGGCCGTTGCGCAGCAGGCGCAATCTGACTGCATCTCCGTTCTTCAGGTTCCTGACTGCAGAAGCCAGATCCGCAGCGTTATTCACCACGGTGTTGTTGACACCTCGAATCACGTCGCCGGGCTGAACGCCGGCTTCATCGGCCGGGCTTCCGGGACGAACCTCCGTCACCAATGCTCCCACTGTCGAAGATAGTTGCATCTGGCGGGCGGATTCGGGTGTGATGTTCTCAACGGTCACTCCGAGCTTTCCATGTTCTGCCTGGTTCGAGGATGACGGGAAATTCTCCGCCACGTCGGCCGGCCTCTCCCCGACCATCACCCGCATCTCCAGCTCTTTGCTGTCGCGAAGCACCTTCAGATTTGCAGGCTCGCCGACTGCCGTTTCGGCCACCGCTAACGACAGATCGCTAGAAGTATGGAGTTCCTTGCCGTTGTAGGTGAGAATGACGTCGCCCGACCGCAGACCGGCCCTGGCCGCGGGCCCGTTTGCCTGAACGTCCGCCACGAGAACTCCCTTATCCGGACCCAGGTTGAAGCTCTTGGCCAACTCTGGTGTCATGCTCTGAATCGTGACGCCAAGCCATCCGCGCGTCACTTTGCCGCTCTTGACGATCTGATGGTAAACCTTTCCGGCCATCGAAGCCGGAATGGCGAAGCCGATTCCCTGGAAACCGCCGTTGTCACTGGCGATCATGGTGTTAATGCCGACCACATCCCCGTTCAGGTCGACCAGAGGGCCGCCGCTGTTGCCCGGATTGATGGCCGCATCCGTTTGCAGGAAGTTATCGTAGGGACCGGCGCCGATCACGCGCGCCTTGGCACTGATGATGCCCGCGGTCATCGTTTTTTGCAGGCCAAACGGGCTGCCGAACGCCAACACCCAGTCGCCAACCTGTACCTGTTCTGAATCCCCGAGCTTGAGCACCGGGAGCCCTGAGGCATTGACCTTCAGAACCGCCAGATCCGTTTGCGGGTCGGTACCGATCACCTGGGCATCCAACACCCGCCCGTCATCCAGTTTTGCTTTGATCGAGGACGCGTGCTCGACCACATGGTTATTGGTCAGGATGTAGCCGCTCGGATCGACGACAAAGCCGGATCCGAGACTCTTCTGTTTCATGTCGCGCGGCACCCTGCCGAAAAATCCGCCGAACGGATCCTGGCCGCCGAGGAACTGCCCCATCGATCCTGCCGATGTGTGGATGATCTGCTCGGTGTTGATGTTGACCACCGCCGCTTCCACTTCCTTCGCTACTGATTCAAAGCTCTTGCTCAACTGAGCGGGAGCGTTCGCGCTCGCGATTCCTGCCCCTTCGCCCATATCATAGGCCGCGCGGAAACCCAAGGCTCCGCCAAGCACCAGCAACAGCATCGCTAAACCGAGGGCAAATCCTTTGCCAAAACCGGGCTGCGCAATGCCATTTCTCCTCAATATCTCTTTCATGATCCTCACCCCCAAATTCAATCGTCGCCTCGACCAGATCGCCGGTCGTGCTGTCCTATAGGTAGCAAGGGGCGTGCCAGAAGCGAGCATGTCAGGTAAGTCATTTATTTTGATGGATTAATTCGGAGGTCGGGATGCTGAACGTCAGGGAGGTCACGTTACGAAAATGTGCGCGCAACCATTGCATTTAGACGCAAACTATTGAAGGAGAATGAGATAAGCTGTCTGTGTCATTCTTGTGGTTATGGGGCGTTTTTGAAATGTGGTTCCCTGTGCCTCCTCCTGGACCGGCCGGCGGCAGGAGCTACTTGTCTTCCATGCGGCGGTAGAGTGTGCGGCGGTCGATTCCGAGGATTTCGGCGGCGCGTGAGATGTTGCCGTGGGTGGCCTCGATAACCTCCCGGATGTAGCGGTCCTCCATTTCGGCCAGGGTCAGCCAACCCGTGGTACGCAACGGAGCAGGTTTCCTTCTTACTGCCTGGATTTCCTCCGGGAGGTCCTCCAGGGCGAATACACCCGACGTATTGAGCGCCACTGCGCGCTCCACCACATTCTCCAGTTGGCGCACATTTCCCGGCCAGTCAAAATTCTGCAGATAGGGCAGAACGTCGGGATGGACCGCAAGCGTCTTTCCAATGCGGGCCGAATACTTCTTGAGGAAGAAGTCGAAAAGCAGGGGGATATCGGAAATCCGGTCACGCAGGGGCGGAATTTCGATGGTGACCACCTTGAGCCGGTAGTAAAGGTCTTCGCGGAAACGCGCCTGCTCCACCATTTCAGTCAGGTTGCGGTGAGTCGCGGCCATGACGCGCACATCAACATCAGTGGCGGCTGTGCTGCCGACCGGCATGATCTCACCGGTTTCCAGCACACGGAGCAGTTTCGACTGCATCGCCGGAGTCGTATCTCCGATCTCATCGAGGAAAATCGTGCCGCGATTGGCGACCTCGAACAGGCCGCGCTTGGAGGTCGCCGCGCCGGTAAAGGAGCCCTTGACGTAACCGAAAAGCTCGCTTTCGAGCAGGCTTTCCGCGACCGAAGCGCAGTTGACTGCCTGGAACGGCTTGTCTTTCCGCGGGCCCAACTTGTGAATGGAGCGCGCTACGAGTTCCTTGCCGGTTCCGCTCTCCCCCTGAATCAGAACCGTCGCGTCGCTGGGCGCCACCTTGGCGAGCGTTTTGAACACCTCCACCATGGGCGGGCTCGATCCGATGATTTCCCCGTGCAAATCCCGTTTCTGGGCCTTTTCGCGCAGGTCCTTATTTTCGCGGAGCAGCCTGGCGTGCTGGAGTGACTGGCGCACTTTCAGCCTCATCTGGTCGAGGCGGAAAGGCTTGGAGATATAATCGTAGGCGCCGGCCGACATAGCGTCAACGACCGTGTCCATGGAGGCAAATCCGGTCATCACGATCAGGACCGTCTCGGGGCGCAGCGCTTTGAAAGTGCGCAGCACCTGCAATCCATCCACATCGCGCATGCGCAGGTCGGTAATGACTACATCGAACTCCTGCCCCTGCGCGAGGCCAATCGCCTCTTCACCGCTGCCGGCCAGAGTTACTTCGTGGGATTCCCTGGCCATAGCCTCGCCAAGAGAGGAGAGCGAAGCGGCATCATCATCCACGATCAGGATCCGGCCGGAGGCAGCATTCTCACTCATGTTGCATTCACCTCACAAGGGATTGGAGCAATCGGGGCCGGCACGGGAAAGCGGATGGTGAACGTTGTGCCCGCACCCGGCTGACTTTCCAGAGCGATGGCACCTCGAAACTGGCGCACGATCCGGGCAGCGATGCTCAGGCCCAGGCCGGTCCCGCGCCGGAAATCCTTGGTCGAGAAGAAGGGCTCAAACATACGTTTCTGTTCTTCGGGCGCGATGCCTATGCCGTTGTCTGCCACTGAAACGGCAACCATGTCCCGCCCTGCGACATCGGTTTCCACCCGGGTTGCCAGCCTGATGCGACCGCCGTTCGGCATGGCGTCCGCGGCATTGTTGAGCAGGTTGAGAAAAACCTGCTGCAGCTGCCGTGCATTGGCCTCAATTTCGGGAAGATCCGGTCGGAACTGCGTTTCCACTTCGATGCTTTGGCGTTCGAGATGTTGTCTGAGGAAGAGCAGGAGCTGGTTCAGGATCTGGTTGACCTGCACTTTCCCAACCACCTGTGCCGCGGCCCGCGTTTCCGACAGCAATTCCTCCACATAGCCGGTAATCCTGTTCAGCTGTTCCTGAATCAACCGGATCCGATGCTTCGCCTCATCGTTGCACTCCGATTCTTCTGCCATCATTTCGAGGTGCGTCGCGATGGCGCTCAGGGGCGATCCGACCTCGTGCGCAAACGTGGCTGCCATCTGCCCGGCCATCGCCATGCGCTCGTAGCGTGTCAGTTTGCGTTGAGTATCCACCAGATCCTGATTGACCTGGACCAACTGGCGGTTGGCTGCAGATAGCTCCCCGGTTGCGTCCTGCACCCTGGCCTGCAGCTGGCTGTTGAAAGTCTTCTGTTCCTCGAGCAGGCGGTCGCGCTCCGCGGATGCGCGTTGAATCTCGTCCATCGTTTCATTGAAGAGCCGGGCAATCGCGCCCAGTTCATCCTGCCGGTCGACCGGTGCGCGCCTGCTCAGATCTCCCCGCCGGGCCTGTTCCATGGCGTACCCCAATTTCCAGATCCGTCCCGTGAGCACACGGGTGAAGAGATAGTGCAGGAGCAAAACCAGAACCGTGATCGAAACCGGGATTAAAAAAAGATCCATGCGATAGTGAACTTTGGTCACCAGGTCGGATGGACTCAGGGAGCTGATGACCGTAACGCAGCCGATGACCGAACGAGAACGGTTCGCGAAGGGAATGACCACCTTCCAGGCCCGTTCCCGGTCCTGGTACACGGGCACTTCCAGCGGCCGGGCCTGGTCCAGCGCCGCCGATTCGTCCACCTGGATCGGGTCTGCTTCCCGGATGGAAGATGTGCTTGCGATGCGTGTCAGGGTATCCCCCGATTTTCGGAACACATCGATACGCGTGATGTAAAAGTTGGTCTCGATGACCGCGCCGAGAAAGGTACGCAGCATGTCCGGACTGGCGCCCGGATCCTGGCTGGCAAGATCGACCGCGAGGCTTTCGGCAATGCCTCTGGTCTTGTCTTGGATCTCCTGATCCAGCAAGCGTGCGGCGACATTAATATCGAAGTAGCCGATCAGCACGATCGCCAGCACAGTGGCCGGCACGATGATCAGATAGAGCCTGAGTGAGATCGAACGCAGATCGAAAATTTTACGCACGATATTCCATACCTGGTTCGCAATGAAGAATATGATTATACCAGCTTCAGGGATCAAAAACCTCGCCTTCAGATCTGACCCGGGACGCGCCTGACCACGCGGGTGCTGAAGCCTCCTTGTGATTGACAACCCTCTATGTTGCGTTTCGGCGCCGAGGCCCGACGGACCGTCAGGCAATAGCACCGGCCGCCGGAGGCTGTCCAACTTGGGCTTGAAACGGAGCGCGGGCGTCCCGCCCAATGCCGCATGGTTTTTGACGCATGGCGCGGCAGGCACGTTTGGAGTGCGGCGACTGGTCGCCGCTTTCATCAGACTGATGCTGCCCCACACCGGCAGCTTGCCGCCGGGATTTCCACGGCGCGCCTGAAACCAAGCAAGGTCTCCCCTGAAAACGGCAGCAAGCTGCCGTTGCGCGGCCAGAACGCGCTTTCCAAAGCGGCGACAAGTCCTGCACTTTACACGGATATTAGGCGTGGTAGACAATTATGGCTTATCCACGCGCCCCCTGGGACCGCGGGCGTCCCGCCCGCAAGATCCAGCTGCAAACGATGATTTGCGACCGCGGCATTCACAAGGTGTGTGGCAAAAGTCGCTTTCGGTGGAGTTTATGGGCTTGTTGCGGGCGGGACGCCCGCGCTCCCAGGCGGCCCGCGGACCGACCTCGGTCGTCAGGCCGGAATTGGGGGCAGAGCCCAAAACGAGCGCCGAAGGCGCGGCACCAACAACCTGAATGTCTATCAAAGCAAAGATCCGTGTAAAGTGCAGGACAAGTCGCCGCACTCCAAACGCGCCCTTCCGGCATTTCATCAGGCCGATTGGGGCAAAAACTGTGGCTCATTGGGCGGGACGCCCGCGCTCCACATCAACACGTTGCCAACCGTTGGACACTCTCGTTAAGCCGAGGCTGGAGATTTCGGCTCTCGTTTTTGTGCAATCTTATTCTCTGTCGCCTGCGCATGTTCTATCATGGTTCTATGGAAGCATTGCTGATCAGGTATGGTTATGCATTGCTGTTCTTGGGGGTTGCGGTTGAAGGAGAAATTTTTCTTCTGGCGGCATCCTATCTGGCGCACCGCGGCATATTCAGCTTGCCGCTGGTCATCCTGGTCGCGGTTCTCGCGAACTGCGGCGCTGACCAGGTCTATTACGTGCTCGCGCGTTCGCGAGGCCGCGCCTGGCTGCAGGGGCGTTTCGGCGAGCACCCACGCTATCAGAAGGTGATGAATCTGATGGCGCGCCGCGGCAATTGGCTGCTGCTCGGAAGCCGGTTCGCCTTCGGATTCCGGATCATCATTCCGGCGGCCTGCGGCGCTTTCGACATGCCACCGCTGCGCTTCACCCTCATCAATACACTCGCCGGCATCATATGGGCCGTGCCCACTTCGCTTCTGGGTTTTTATCTTGGCGCGTTTGCCGAGACTCTCATTCTCGACTTCAGAAGATATGAATTCTGGTTGCTGGGAGCCTTGGCGGCCGCTGCGGCAATCGTGCTGTTCGTGCGGCATGCGCGGCATGCTGAATGGATCGAGGACTTGAAAGCGGCGGATCTCCACGCCTTCGTGCCATTGCTGATCGCGGTCATGGGCTTGATCAACCTGTTTTCGGCGATTCTGCCCCGGGACCCGCAGACCGTGAGGGAGATCAAAGCCTGGCTGCCCCTGGAGGTGATCCAGCGCAGCCGCCCGCTGATGCTCTTTGCCGGAATGGCTCTGCTGCAGGTCTCACGCAACCTGGCGCGCAGGAAGGAACTCGCATGGTATGTTGCCGTCGCGGCCATGAGCCTGTCTCTGCTGCTGCATGTCACGCGCGGACTCGATCTGCACCACTCGCTGATCGCCGGCCTGCTGCTTGCTTACCTGCTTTATAACCGCCGGCGCTTCTATGCCCGCAGTGATGCCCAGTCCATCAAGCTCGGTTTGCTCATGGTCCCCTTGATGGCGGCTGTGGTTTTTGCATACGGCTACACGGGTTTGACGCACATGCAGCAGCAGTTTACCTGGCACCCCGGTGCCACCCCCTTCAATCAGACGATCCGCTCGGGCATACTCATTCTTGAACCGAACCTCGATCCGATCACCGAACATGCGGCGCGCTACCTCGGTTCTCTGCAAATTGCCGGTTGGCTCGCGCGCATTTACCTGCTTATCCTGCTGCTGAGGCCCGTGATCCTGCGCCGGCGCATGGAAGCCCCGACCCCCGAGATCGGGCGCATTTTCCAGGCCCATAGCCGGCACTCGCTTTCCGTCTTCGCGGTGCAGAGCGACAAGAACCATCTGCTCATCGCGGGGGGGCGCGGATTGATCGCCTACGCGATCCGCGGTTCTGTCGCACTGTCCTGCGGGGACCCGATTGTGCCTGATGAACTTTTCGAAGATGCCCTCCGGGAGTACTTGGAATTTTGCCGCCGGAACGGCTGGACGCCCTGCTTTTACGAAGCGGCGGAGGTGCGCCTGCCTGCTTATCAGGCTCTCGGATTGCGCACGTTAAAAATGGCCGAGGAAGCCGTCCTCGATCTCAAGGAATTCAGCCTGGCGGGAAACAAGCGGGCGAATTTACGGGCCATGGTCAACAAGATGGCCAAAACCGGCATGGCCGTGCGCCGCTACGACCGGCGCATGCATCCGGATGCGGCCATCGACGAACAACTCGAGGAGATTTCCCAGGAGTGGCTGGCAGAAAAGAAGCTGGGCGAGATGGGATTCACCCTCGGCCGGTTTTCGCTCGAGGCCCTGGCAGGGGTTCCGGTGTTCCTCAGCATCTTGGATGAAAAAGTAACGGCGTTCTGCTCCTGGCTTCCCTACCGCGGCGGACAGGCCGTGGTCCTGGATTTGATGCGGAAGCACAGCCATGCGGTTTCAGGCACGATGGATTTTCTCCTGGCTCACGCGCTTCTCGAGCTGCAGTCGGCCGGCATCGCCGAAGCCAGCCTGGCAAATGCTCCGCTGGCAAATGTCACGGGTCCGCGCGGATCGCTCGAGAAGGGCGTGGCTCTGCTGTTTGAAAATATGAACTCGTTCTATGGTTATAAGAACTTGTTCCAGTTCAAGAAGAAATTTGCTCCGCGCTGGGAAGGAAGGCATCTGGTCTATCCGAAGGGGACCGATCTGCTTCAGGTCGCCTATGCCCTGTCCAGCGTGCACGGCAGCGGCGGCTTGATCCAACTGATCCTCAGGAGGTAAGCAACATGAAGCGCGCAACCTGCGTCCTGATCCTGCTGTGTATCCTTCTTGCCTGGAGCGCCCTTTCGCAGAGCTCGATGAACTTCAATATCCGAGGGAAGACCCAGCAATTGCAGCTCTATGGACCCGATAGCGGCAATCCCATCATCCTTTCAAGCGGCGATCTGGGCTGGGCGGGACTGGTCGTGCATGTCGCGGAGTTCTTGTCCGCGCGCGGCTATCGTGTTATCGGATTGAACAGCAAAGATTATCTGGCGAGCTTCACAACCAGAAACTCCGCTCTGAATCCTGCCGACGTGCCGTCCGACTACAAGTCGCTGATCGATCTCGCCCGCCAGAAAAGCCCCGTCAAGCCGATCCTGGCCGGGATCTCCGAGGGAGCAGGCCTTTCCGTCCTGGCGGCTACGGATCCGGCGGCCCGGGCCGCAGTCCGTGGAATTCTGGGCCTCGGACTGCCCGACCAGAATGAACTCGGCTGGAAATGGCAGGATTTCACCATCTGGATCACCAAGAGGGCGCCTGACGAACCGAGCTTTATGGTGGAGGATATTATCCATAAAGTGAGCCCGGCGCCGCTCGCGGAAATCCACTCCACCCACGACGAATTCCTGCCCTTGGACAAGGCCAAAGCCATGTTCGCGCGCGCCGGCGAGCCCAAGAAAATGTGGGTGGTCGAGGCAGCCAATCATCGCTTCAGCGACAACCGGGACGAACTCGACCGCAAGATCCTGGAAGCACTGAATTGGATCAAGACGCAGAAACCGCGCTGAGGGAAGGCGCAATACTGCCGGCAGATCCCTTTGCTGGCTGTTGACGTCGGCTATCTCCGGAGGTGGCCGGACCCCCGTCGCCGAGCGGCCAGGTTTCAAACGGGCTCCTGATGCCCAGCTCGGGCACGGGAGAAATTCCTCCTGATCGATAACTGATGCATATCCATTTTCGCGGAATGGATCGGACGTATCAATTTCACTCTTCACCGTCCTGCAGCGCACGTTGCTCTACCCAGCTGCCGTGTTCGCTGAACCATGCGGCTGTCTTTTGACCGGCACCTGGATGGTCAGCGTGCCGAGGTCCATGGGCGTGTCGCTGCGACCGAAAACAGGCCCCAAAATTCGAGTCTGAGCCGCGTTTTTTGGAGCGATATTTCCGCTTGCGGCCTGCAGGGATTGGGTTTGCGTCGGTGCGTCCCCGAAAGCTCATTGTCTATGGCGCCGCTTGCCGATCCCAGGAGCACCAACCCGTCTCGACCAAGGGCGAGGCATCTTGGTTTGAACTTGGTGAACCGGGCATCAATCATGCTGCGCTGGTCACTATTCCCCAAATCTATCAAGTACAACATGCCCTCGGCGGTCTGAACCAGCGCATACTGCCCACCAGCGGCCAAGGCCAGATTGACCATATCGGAACCGCTCCCCTCGTATTTCAGGAGCAGTTCCCGGGTCATGATCTGTCTCAGTTCCAGGGTATTTATCCGATGAGTATAGTCCCACATGGCCGATAAAGACACGCGTCTCTCGCCATCAACGGCGACGAGGCGCAAATGGGGTGTCGCATTCTGGAAGCCCTTAAGAAATTTCCATGAGGTGGTGCTCCACATTTTAAAACTGCTGTCCCTAACGGCGCCCGAGAACACAAAACGGGCATCCAGGCTCAGGCTCAGGGTGGCGACCGGCGCAAGGTGTTTTTCCAGCATCGGTTCGCCCTTTCCGGTGCTTAAATCCAAGGTCAAGATGGAGCCGTCTTCGAAATGGCCATTCAGTCCGGGGGACAGGCCACTCAACTCCCGAACTCCTGCCTCGTGCCGCCTTGCATCTGCCCCGCGGCGCCCGGAACACGGCCCCTCCTAATGCTCGGACAGGCTCATGGGAAGTCCGTGCCGGGTTGTGAAATTAGAATTTTCGTGAAAAAGCGTCGCACCTTTTCATGCAGAATTTCAATTTTCAAGGCCTGCCGCGAGCACCTTGGCTGGTAAGATCGGCATGGAAGCAGGATGCCGGCAGAGTCGTTGCGAGCTGCTCGCTTGGCATGCGGATTCAAAGCAGCGCTGTGCGGGCTCAGCAGCCACAAGGAAAAGCAGCAATATTGCCGCCTGCTGAACCAAATTGCCGGGGCTCCGGATGAAACACCAGACAGGCAAAAACCGCCAGAACTTTTCGTCCATTTCGCATGTCTCGCGAATTGAGCCCTGGTTATGCGGAAGTCTCATGCTGCGCCCCGGCTTTCAGTTAAGATTCTGAAAACCTGACAAGGAGCCAATATGACGGTATCGAGGCGGGATTTTATCAGGAGTGCGGTTGCCGCCGGAGCGTGGGGGGCATCCTGCCGGCTTGATGCTGCGCCGCAGGGCGCAATTGACGGCGCACACCCGAATCTGGTCATTGTCTTCCCCGACCAGATGCGCGGTTCCGCGATCGGGTGCCTGGGGGAAGAGCCCGTTCTTACTCCGGTGCTCGACGGTTTCGCGAAGGAAAGCGTGCTGTTCCGCCAGGCCGTCAGCAACTACCCGCTCTGCAGCCCGTTCCGCGGCATGTTGTGGACCGGCAAGTATCCGCTCGCCACAGGGGTGATCGAGAATGCGACCAGCCAGGCCCGCGCTTACGGCTGCGAACTGAAGGCCACCGAAACCTGCCTTTCGGACGTGCTGAAAAGGCGGGGCTACAGCCTCGGCTATATCGGCAAATGGCACCTTGACGCCCCCTACAAGCCCTATGTGAACAGCTCGAACAACCGCGCCGAGCCGGCCTGGAATGAGTGGACCCCGCCCGACCGGCGCCACGGTTTCGATTTCTGGCACGCTTACGGGACTTATGACCAGCACCTGCGCCCGATGTACTGGTCCACGGATGCGCCCCGTGACGGCGCCGTCTATGTCGACGAGTGGGGACCCATTCATGAGGCCAGGCTCGCCGCCCGCTACATCAGAAACGAGGGCGGCCGCTACCGGGGCGAGGGTAAGCCGTTCACCCTCGTCGTATCGATGAATCCGCCGCACATGCCCTATGACCAGGTGCCCGGGAATTATCTGGACCTGTACCGGGGCGCGGATCCCGAAAAACTGTTCCGCAGGCCCAACATACCCGCGGCCGGATCCCGATGGGGGGATTATTACCGCAACAACCTGCGGGGCTACTACGCCATGATCAGCGGCGTCGATGAACAGTTCGGCCTCATCCTGAAGGCGCTCACGGACGCCGGGCTTGCCCGCAATACCATCGTCGTGTTTGCCAGCGATCACGGCAATTGCCTCGGCATTCATGACGAGATTTCCAAGAACAATCCCTATGAAGAATCGATGCGCATCCCGCTGCTGCTCCGGTGGCCGGGACACATCCGACCCAGGCGCGACGACACCCTGATCTCCGTGCCCGACCTGATGCCCTCGCTGCTCGACCTGCTCGGATTCGCGAACGATATTCCGCCTTCCGTGCAGGGAGTAAGCTTCAAAGATCGAATCCTGAAGGGCACGGGACCGCAGCCCGGCTCGCAGTTTTACCTGCGCATTGCCGGAGGGAAAACCGCTTACGCACTGCGCGGCGTGCGGACGTCGCGGCACACGCTCGTCATTTCAAGAGCGGAAAGCGGGACGCCGGAAATCACTCTGTACGACAATCGCGAAGATCCTTTTCAAATGAAGAACATCGCCGGATCCTCGCCCGCAATCGTCCGCCGCCTCGCCAATGAGCAACTGGCCCTCTGGCTGAAGAAAATCCGCGATCCATGGCAAATGCCGGCCTAGAGCCTGAAAACAGGCCCAAAAATCGAGTTTAAGCCCGGTTTTTGGCGCGGCATTTCCGCTTGTAGACTGCAGGGATTGGGATTGCGCCGGTGCGTCCCCGAAGGTTCCGCTATGGCATCCCGTTCGCTGTTGTTTCCGGGTCTCAGCCCAAAGTGCCGATGAGCTTTGCCTATGCCGATGAGAGCGATCCGGGGCCCTACCCATTCCCCGTGGATGTCCCCGTGGAAGGGGGCGCCGGCTCGTCCGGAGATCGGCACGTCCTGGTGCTCGACAAGGACAACAGCATTCTCTATGAGACCTGGGATTCGCATTACGTCGGGCCGGGCTGGCATTGCGGATCGGGAGCGATCTTCGATCTGACATCCAATCGCCTGCGTCCCGACTATTGGACATCCGCCGATGCGGCGGGCTTGCCGATCCTGCCCGGCCTGGTGCGTTACGACGAGGTCGCCGCGGGCCAGATGAATCACGCGATTCGCTTTACCGTGCAATCCACGCAGCGGGCGTTCATTCACCCGGCCACCCACTATGCCAGCAGCAACACCGATCCGAATGCGCCGCCCATGGGCCTGCGGGTCCGCCTAAAGGCAAGCTACGACATCTCACGCTTCACCGGCGCCGCGCGGGTGATCCTCACCACGATGAAGAAATACGGGATGATTCTTGCCGACAATGGTTCCGACTGGTTTTTCACCGGTGCGACCGACGCGCGCTGGAACGATGCCGACCTGAATCAGCTCAAATCCGTCCCCGGCAGCGCATTCGAGGTGGTAGCCTCCGGCCCTGGGATCCGGTAAAATTCGGCGGCCAAAGCCGATTCCGATCCCGATTCGGACCCGGTTGCCTGATCCTGCGCCTGCTTCATACCGCAGCCGTGCCAACAACTGCGGGCGGGCACAACAGCATAATTCTATAAGCGATTTAATTTACACTACTCGGCAGATCAGGATGTCTGGCTCTGATTCATCTCGCAAAAACTGCATATACCGCCAGCTTCAAGTATTCGAGCCAAAGCGGGTGATAGTACTCATAACTCGAAGAATAAGAACTCGCTGGGCAGGAAACGATCGCAATGTCCGGAGGAAGAACGCGCCGGAAGGCCAGTACGCACCGGCGCATATGCGTCGCCGAGCTGACAAGCACAAGCCTTTTCAAATCGGAGGGAAGCGCTTTCTTAAGATTTCTCGCCTCCTGGAGAGTGCCGAACATGCCCGTTACTTGATCGATGAGCTGGATCTTTTCCCGTGGAACGCCCCGATGGGTCAGGAAATCCAGCGCCCATTCGGTCCGCGTCCAGCGAGCTTTGGCAACGAAGTTGTAAGAACTTGGTGCATCGTCGCGCATGAAGATGATTCTGGAAATACGGCCTTCGTTGTAGATGTAGGCGGCGGCACCAAGACGTTCCCGGAAGGCGTTGTTGCCAGCGAGGATATAACCGGCGTCGCCGCGCGGGTCACGATCCTCCACCACCAGTGGCGAGGCGAGAAAGATCCTGACAGCTGGAAGGGTTGGAAGGACGACAAATACGATCCACCCCAGGGCAATAATCAAGAGCCATTTTATCATCCATGTAGTATAGCTTTGCCCGGAAATGTGTCAAAGGGCTTAAGGTTGTGTTGACGAGAACTTTCGTTTCGAGATGCGGCTGGGACGATCCCGTATGCCAAAAATATTCGGCCGAGCCGCAAATGATTGTAACGGGAACCATTTGCCGAGGCCGCCTGAGACATCGAAGCCGCCACTTGACAGGCTATCATGGATGCCGGATGCTGCAGATTTTCATCGCGCATCCGGAGGAAAACGTGAAAGCTCTCTTCCAGCCCTGGCAGTTGTTCCTTTTGATCCTCGCCGGCTGGGTCAATCGTAGACAGCAGGATGCAATCGAGTACCTTCTCACAGAGAACCGAGTGCTCCGACAAAAACTAGGCAAGAAACGAATCTTGCTAAACGACGACCAGCGGCGCCGCCTGGCTGTCAAGGGTTGGATTGATCACCCAAACCTGCTGTTTTTTATGGAATTGGCGACTCGGCGAGTGCACCTTGCTGGTCTCACGGCGAACCCGGACGAAGCCTGGATGCTCCAGGTTGCCAGGAATGTTACCGACGCCGAACAAGGATTCCTTTATGGAAAGCGATATGTTCTGATGGAGCGTGATGCGAAGTTTTCTGAGGCGTTTCGGATCACGCTTAAGGAAGGCGGGGTGGAGCCTGTGCGACCGCCGCCACATTCCCCAAATCTGAATTCCACGATTGAGCGCTTTTTTCTATCGGTCAAGGAAGAGTGTCTTGAGCGAATGATCTTCTTCGGGGTGAAATCGCTGCAAGCCGCCACGGTTAGTTTCCTGGAGCATTTTCATGCGGAGCGCAACCATCAAGGAATCGGAAACCAACTTATCGTGCCTGGGAACGCGGTGGGCCGACCGGCCGGCGAAATCGCGTGCCGGGAGCGACTGGGCGGCACGCTGCGGTACTACTATCGGAAAGCTGCCTGACCTGACTTGTCCTTTGATGCTGGTTTAAAGCTGGGCGTTTATGACGACTCATGCCCGGCCGCCACATGTGTGTTGCTTTCCACCCTTGCGCGTCATCCGAAATTGCCATTCATCCCTGATTCCAACTCAACATGTGCCGTATTTTACGGCGCGTTTGGTTTTTTTCACCATACGCGATTTCATGTTTGAACTCCTCTTCATAGTAGGTGTATTCCCGAATTCTGTCTCGATAGCATGTAATGCTACCGTGGCACGAGGTGCCATCCTGGCATGGCATGCCAAGGTGGCATGATTCGCCGGCTTCAAAGTATCCTCTAATTATTGAGAGTCCAAAAATGCCCGATGACTTACCTGCCATTTTCGAGAAATGCAGATTTTTTCAGCGGATCCACCCAAGGGGGGAGGTATCCCTGTTCTTCTCGGAATCAGGAGGAGGTGACCGTGAACAACAAAGCCGATTGTAGGAATGAAAACCTGTAACGGTTTAAGGCTTGTGCGTTCTGGGAGAACAGAGGCGGGCATTGGGCACAGGACGGCCGCAAAAGGTCGGCATCGCGCCTCTTAAGTGGGAGGCCGATTATCACCCCTTCCAGGGCTCGCCGGAGAGAAGCGGAGAAATATTCGTGAGGATGTATTCCGCAGCCGCGGCTTGGTTTCACTCAACACCTGAGGCGAGCAGCGGCCCGACATCCTTGCCAAATTTGTGATCCTTTAGAGCTTATGCAATGCAGTCCCGCCACGCAAAGCCAGTTGCTCTTTGATCACGTCCTCAGAGTAGAGTTCGACCAAAGCCCGGGAGAGGATAAGGTCCTGCTCTACCTGGGCGTCCTGGAACCATCGCGTATGAGACCGCCATGCGGTAATGTAGGCACGTTGAATCAGATATCCACCTCGATTGTGTCGTTGATAACAACTCGCCACCGGCGGTCCACGGAATACCCCTTCACGGATCTGCGCGGATTCAACGGCGTATTTCTGGGCTTTCTGTGGTTTACCCATTCGGCAAGGGCAGATGCCCGATTGCCCGCGCCGACAATTTCGAGGACATAACCGAGCCGCTGGGAGCAAGCCAGTTCGCCATCTGCCCTCGCGGCATCTGCAAGTTTTCTTTCGTCGAGGCGCTCGGTCAATTCACCAAGCACCGTTGCGGCATTATCCAGCCCTCCGGCGGCGGAGGTGTATCGAAACAAATCAATGGCCGTCACCTCCGGAGTGGAGACGCGCAGAGTACCGGTTTCAGTCTTCTTTTCCTCGGTCGACGCACGCCCGATATTCCTTTTAACAAGGAACCGTATGCGATTGCGTCCGACGTTAATCTGGCGCTGAGGTTCGTCGGTCATTACCTGATACTCCTGCGGTTGCTGGTGTGCAGCCCCGTACAGTGCTGCCGCGGAGAGAAGGCCGACGTAGTACGGGCGATCCAAATGAACCATCAATTGGTCTATGAACCACGGCGGAGGAGGCGCGCCCGCAACACGGTACTCTAGCGGGACGATGATATAGAAGCCTCGCCGGGGAACCGCAATCCTCCCCTTCGCCGCGAGCCGCATCGCTGCTTTCTTAAGGCTCAAAGCATTGGCGTGCAGTGCGCACAACGCCTCTTCTCTGACAAGGGTATAGCGGCCGGATGCCTGGAACTGGTCGACCAGTTCGCCAAGAGTCTTTGCGGATGCGTTCGAATGCCCAGATGCCATTATCGGCCCCCACCGAACTCTTTGTTATTTGCAAAAAGTACCACTAAACGGCACTTTTTGCAAACAATCGAGATTGTAATTTGCCTCCTTTTTCCTGGATCCGGAGGATTCACGTTCTTCCCGGCGATTGTGATAGTAGGCAATCCACCAGATTGAGGCCTTTTTCCATTTCCCAGTTTTATTCCTGTACTAGGGTTCAAAAATGCGCCCCATGCCACGTTCTGCCATGGTTTCGTTCTTTCCTCAGACAGGTGCGCGACGCGACTGCTGACTGTTTTGGCCGCCAACCGTGTCGGGGACGACTGCTTTCATGTTTGAACACCTCTTCATATTAGGCGCGACTCGGAATATTGTCTCGATAGCATGTGGCGCCATGGCGCTCTCTGCCGCGGAGGCACAAGGTGCCACCCTGGCAGAGCATGCCAGGGTGGCATCATTCGCCGGTTTTCCAACGACCTCCAATTTATGAGAGTCCTAAAATGCCCGAATACTTACCTTGCCGCATTCAAATCATGCAGATTTTTTTCAGCAGAGAATCAGATGATGGGATCTACTTCGATGTTTATCCCGGAATCTCTTGTTCCGCTGGCTGGCGGCTACCCTTCTGAAATCCGCATGTCTTACAGCGGGTACGGACTCAAAGTCGCAATGAGCATCGCGAAATGTGGTTCTGCCGCAACGAGGGATCCCATGAAATCAAGTCAAGTCCGGCGACTGCAAACACGCAAAGTCGACAAGACGAGATGGGTCGCAGAGCGGTGGCAAGTCCAATCGCAAGACCATAGTGGTTTCCAACGAATAGTTCAGACACTCAACGAATTGTTGTCGCGGGAGAGCCCAGACACATTCAACAGCTCTTGGATACAAAGGCGCGCGCCGCGCTGTTATCGGTTCATTTGGAAAAATGTAAGAACTGTTTTTGGCGCCGTTGCTTGGGACCGGGTGACATGTGCGTTGGAAAGAAAATTCCAGCGGCGATGGGTGCCCGGACGAAGGAGGCGTTCGTATGTCCAGTATAGAAATCATGCGGAAGTGAAGCTTGCTCTGAAAGAGCATCGCGCCAAACTCTACGTCTTTCTTGCACCACATGATCTGGCCGACCGGCGCATCAGGGATATCATAAGCGTTACGCTCGTTCGCTTGGCCCAGTACGGCAACATGTCGGCAAAACACGAAATCATGAGACTCGTCGGCTACACCATCGATGATTGGATCGACCGCCACTATTTCCTATCCCGTTGGCGGGGATATGATACGGAAATCCGAAAGCATCTTGAGCGATGCATTCGCCGGTATCGGTACACCGGATCATTCCTCCATTACGTCTTCCGCACCTTGGAGTGCGCAGGAAGGGGTATAAAACCGCATCAGGCACATTCGCTCGACGAGCCCATATTCGATGGCGCCCTGAGCAGAATTGAAACGCTTGGGCAAGATCCTGAGACCAATACCCTGACGATATACCGTCGGCACAAAGGATTGCAGTTTCGGCCCGAGTAAAATCATCTTGGAATTAGGTTTTTGAGCGAATGTACAACTCGTACTCTGGCCGCATGCCGTATTGCGAACTGAGATACCGGGCTCAAGGAACGACAAAATGTCCCACAGTGCGGTGCTCTGACAACAGTTCTGAACGCCTCTTCGGCTGCAAGGTGGATCTCGTCGTTTCCGACGCCATAAAGCCAAGGCTACGCTCCATCATTCTGTCGGAGGCGGTGCATGCCCCGGAACTATAGGATTTGCCTCGAGGACATGAGTGAAGCCGGTGAGAAGGCTCGACGATACGTCGAAGGCCTTTCTTTAGATAGCGCGTCCGGCATCCTTGACGCCAAGACCTATGAGGAGCCACCGATGGTATCGCCGTTCGAGATCGACATGGTCTTACTTGCCCGACTGATGCGATGCACGCCTGTTCCTAATTCCGGATCGCTTTACGATGGAGTCGGCTGTGTGCCTTCAGGGTCGGGTCCTGATCTGGCCGGACTGGCTGTGAGTCCATCCGGCGTCGCCTTGGCATTCGTGAGTCGAGAACTCAGATGATGGGTTGAGTAGGCCGCCTCCAGATTGGGATCCCCGAATTTCGAAAACCGCAGGGGAAACTTGCAGCCCTTCCCCCATTTCCTGTATTCGGTCAGCGAGGGCTTCAGTCCTCGCGCCAGACAATGCAACCGAAGCATCCGCAGTATCCTGCTCGCCTTGGAAAGGTTGCATTGGATTACCTTCTCAAGAGAAGGGATTCTTTGAAAGCGCCAATCTTCGACCATGGAAGGTTTCAACAGGTCAAGTCGTACGAATACCTCGATCGGAGTCACGACATCCTTCTCCGTAAGAATATCCGAGACTACGCTGACTACCCGTGGATACAATCGATCCCTCATGTAGTTGTTGGCTGTGACTTTTTTCATCCAACAATCCTTCCATAGTGGTTCATTCTGTCAGCTAACGATGTTGCGACAACCGTCAACCCTCGTTCGCGTGGACCTACCATAGGCGTCGTCATCGCATTCATGCATTGAGTATCCAAGCCTTTTGTATCCTCCCGATCGACGCTGGAACATCCGCTTCAGCATCGGAACTTCCAAGTCAGCATAATCATAGATCTCAACATCGTGTTTTCCAGGGCAGGCGCGATTCAGTCTTCCGGCATATTGAGCCAGGGTTCCTTTCCACGAAATTGGCAGCGCCAACCGCAAAGTGTCCAATCTCTGATCATCAAATCCTTCCCCGAGATATCGGCCGGTAGCCAATACTACACGCGGGGCGCTCTGCTGCAGATCCGCTATCTTAGCCTGCCTCTGCTTTTGTGTCATCCCGCCGGTTAGGACGACCAAATTGGGAACCGCCGAGGAAAGTGACTCAGCCAGGTACTTCAGGTGTTCACGTCTTTCGGTCAAAATGAGCGGCCAGCGTCCCTTCTGCAGGCAAAGCAGAGCATCAGCAATGATGAGCTGATTCCGTTGCTCATCATGGATCAGGCAGTCGTATACATCATGGATGGTTAGACTATTAAGTCGGGCAAGGGCATCCGCTAAAACAAAACCCGTCGCCCGCACCCGGACGATGCGCGTCAGCAGATCGGTAGCTTGTTGTTTTTCAACCGTGACTCGATGCCGGACCGGTCCGCATTGCATGAAGATGATGGGATGGTGGCCGTCTCTGCGTTCGACCGTTGCCGAAAAGCCGGTTATGTAACGCGCTCTCGCGGCGCGCGCCACAAGCTCGAAATTGCGAGCAGAGATGTGATGGCACTCATCGAAGATGACGTGCCCATAGTGCTCGACGGCCTCGTTCACCTCACCTCGATGGATCAAACTCTGCAGGATGGCGACATCCACCAGTCCCGTGGCATGCTTCTTGCCGGCTCCAATTTGCCCGATCGTACCAGGGGGTGGCTGGAGAAACTCCTCCAAACGACGGATCCATTGATCCATCAGTTGTCGGGTATGTACCAGCACCAGCGTGTCCGTCTGCCGGCGCGCGATCAGCCAGGCCCCAACCACGGTTTTGCCGAAGGCAGTCGGGGCTACGAGTACTCCTGTTTCATGCTCGAATAGAGCCTGTGCGGCCGCCACCTGCAAGTCATTCAACAATCCATGAAACTCGGGTTGCAGCCTGGTGCCCTCAATGCGGCCGTCCGCAATCTCCGTCGCGATACCTAACCCGGACAAGCCGGAACCAAAAAGGTATAAAGTTGGACGTTCGCAAAATCTCAGGAAACCCAATAACCATGAGGGTTCCCTGAGGCAGGCAGATAAATTGAGTGTCCTAAAACACTCAATTTATCTGGTAAGGTACTAATGACTTCAGAAGATCCAGTAATTCTTCCAGGCATCCGCGCGGCACCGCAATGTATTCAGAAAATTCCTGGGCACAACAGATAATTCTTGGTTTTCCGTAAGTGGATAAACGCATTGCCTGGGCGCGATGAAATTCCGGATTCGGGAATGCAGCCAGCCGAATGATGCGATTACGCAGTGTTGGCGAGGGCCCTTGTTATTGACATCATCCATTGTCCCTTTTGGAAGCACAAGCAGATTTTCATCCCCTGCCGAGTTTCTATCACCTTATCGTGCCGGGCTGCCAGCATCTTCTCCCGTTCGATGTGTGCGATGTAGTTGTAATCGAGGTCAACCGACAACCGTCCTGGCGGGCCGAAACAGAGGTTGAGTGCCGTCCCTCCCTTCAGCGCCAGCGCCTCGCCCAGCAGTGGATGTCGAGCGATGTCCGCGGCCATTTCTCCGAGCCGAACGACCTTCTCCAGCGCCGAAACCTGGTATCCGGTCTCCGCGGAACATCGCTCAAGGTACTCGAGGCTAGGGCTCATTGGGCTCTCCCATCTGCAAAATCGTACGCGGCAGAATCAGGTTCCACCTCAGCACCAATATGCCTCCTCGGCTGTTCCGCTCAAGATATTGTGGAGAACGCGGACGGTGTTTTTCAAAAATGTCGAGCAGTGCCTCAGGCACGTGGAATCCGCGTCGATAGCGCTCAAGGAACCAACCCGTTGCCGCCCAAAGGTTGGCAATCTTGTAGCGATCCAGGATCTCTTGGAGCAGACCGAGTTCCAGAATAGGAAATCCGGCGGCAGATTGCACGAGTTCCTCCAGCCCTCCGACCAGTGCCGGTCGCCTGAATCCTTCGACAAAAGTTCTCTCAGGTCCCGTCACCCGGAGCAACCGCCCTCGTCTCTCGATCTGGCGCGTTCCCAGTTTGCGGTCTTCTCTCGTCTGCAGTGGGCCGGGATTCTCAAGAAACCTGATTGACGCACCATTCAGTTTGAGTGTTCTTCGGCGTCAATTCGTATAAAGCGTGTATTGGTTCCGCACTGAATGGGCTGCCCCCAGAAGTTCGAGTGCGCCATGATGGGCGAAGATCCCGTCGGGCCGATTTATGCCGTGCCTGAAGGACGAGTGCCTGGAGCGCATGATCTTTTTCGGGGAGAGATCGCTGAGAGCATCCGCAATCAGTTTCCTGGACCATTTTCATACGGAGCGCAACCATCAAGGGATCGGTAATAGGCTCATCACACCCCGCGAAGAGTTGGGCCGGACCACCGGCGTAATCGAGTGCCGGGAACGACTGGGCGGCACGCTGCGGTACTACTACCGAAAAGCAACATGATCTAACCTCGGTCCTTCGCTTGCTTGCGGATTTGCGGCAGCGCAATATGCCTACTCACGTCCTCGCCACAAATCCAAGCATCAGGCTCGGCACCCGCCATCCGCACGCGCACCGGTTTCCGCCACCCTGGGTCGTCCGAAATACCGGCGCATTCCCAGCTCCAACCGACCAAGTGCTGTGTGGTTGAGGGACGTTCGAGTTTTTTCACCATACGCGTACCGGGTTTTTGCGGATCACGGCGGTCCATCTATTCCTGAAACGGCAGGCCAATCGGAAAATGGTGTGTTACATTAATGTTTCGGAAAAGCGACGGATCACCAAATAGAAACATTGCTTGGAGGAAGTAGAAAATGGTCTCAATGTGTCCCAAATGCCATCAACCTGTCGAAGATGACAACATTTGCTGTGCGGATATCAATCTCACCTGGAAATGCAAGTCCTGCGGCAAACTCACGACCGGTTTCATCTTCCCTTGGGGACGGTGTTTTCTTTGCGGCGGAGAGAACGAGCTGATTGAGGGATATGCCGGTGTCAGCGGCGATCTGGTTGCAATTGCGCGGGAGGCCGTCCAATTCGAAGTCGACATGTACCACTTCTACCGGATGGCTGCCCAGGAGACAAAAGACGAAGTGCTGCGCGCGGTACTCGAGGATCTTCGTGACAGAGAGGAAAATCACCTCCGAGTACTCGAAGAGAAGTATCATGTACATTTTGGCCACGATTTGCGTCAATTACCTGACAAAGAAGAGAAAATTGTATTCGGATTTATCTTTCACGGAATCGATTTCAAGGGTGCTGAGGGACATATCCTGCAGGTTTACAACAAAGCTATCGGCATGGAAAAACGAACCAGAAATCGCTACCTTACGCATGCTGATGCCCTGCCTCCCGGCCCCCACAAGGAGCTTTATCGGGAATTGGCTGCGGAAGAAGAAGTTCACGTCAAGATCCTCGAGACCAAGCGCGAGCAGTTCCTTAAGCCATAGGAAGCACCGGCGAGAGTATCCGCTGGTTTGTTTCGACAATCACTACGGAGCCATCTGCTAGCGCTTTCGTGACGCCAGAAGCGATCTCCCCGGCAAAGGACAGCAAGGCAAACTGCCTGGATCGGGCCGAAGAAGCCATCCGGGCAGCTCCGGGCCATAGCCGGCTGGGCATGTGCTCCTTGATCCAGCGGTGATAGTCGCCGAGGTAGCCGGCACGCGCCTGCAATTCCTTGATGCGCTCATAAATCCAGTCCATCTTTAGAGTCCTGCAACGCACTCGAGGGCTGCCGTTTCCCGCTCGCCGGGAAATGCAATTATAGGAAAAAACCGGAATCGAGTCTGGAAAATCTGGATGGGGAGGAACATGGTTTCACGCCTCGCAATGGGTGTAATCGATGGATGTTTGACGCCGGCCGGATGCCGCCGGCGTCGGGAGCGCGGCCCGGAGGTTGAAGGATACACGCGACTCTGATGGATTGACGAAAACCGGCCTTCAGAGTATCTTGCAGAGTTATGAACCTGCTCACCCTACTACAACGTCACGAAGGGAAGACCCTGGAATTCAAGCGCGATCTCTCCTCGCCTGTCAATGTCCTGCGAACGATTGTGGCCTTCGCCAATTCCGCAGGAGGGATGCTGGTCATTGGAGTTGAGGACGAGACGCGCAGCGTCAAGGGGGTTGAAGACCCCCTGGATGTGCGGGGTGCGATTGGCGAACATCATCAGCACCGGGATTGCGCCCCCGCTCATGCCGGCCATTGAGATTCTCCCATGGCGCGATAAGGCGGTCATTGTGGCGGAGGTCTTCCCAAGTTATTCCCCTCCGCATTACCTTGTCGCTGATGGAGCTGAACTCGGAACATTCATTCGCGTGGGCCCTTCGAACCGCAAAGCCGACCAGTCCATGCGCGAGGAGTTGAGGCGCACGGTCCGCAATGAGTCCTACGACGAACAGCCGGTGCCGGTGATGAACTCTGAAGCCGTCGACTTCAGAGCAGCTTCAGAGCTCTTTGCACCTTTCAGAAAACTGGCGGCTGGAGATATGGAATCCCTTCATCTGGTCACCAGGCATCAGAGGCGTCTGGTGCCGACCAACGGCGGGATACTTCTTTTCGGCTCCCAGCGCGAAGCGATCTTCCCTGATGCCTGGATTCAAGTCGGCCGGTTCGCGGGAAGCACGCGGACCCGCATACTCGACGCCAGAGAGATTCATGACTATCCAGCCGTCGCCATCCCTTTGGCCGTGGAGTTTGTGCAAAAGAACGCCCTGCGGTCGTTCAGAATCGAGGGTGTCCGGAGGGAGGAGCGATGGAGCATCCCTCTGCCTGCCGTGCGCGAGGCCATTACCAACGCCGTCACTCACGCAGACTACAGCCAGCGCGGTGCGCCGATCCGTGTGCTGGTGTTCGATGATCGCGTCGAGGTGGAGAACCCCGGTTTGCTTCCGTTCGGACTGACCGTGGACGACATCCAGAACGGCGTGTCGAAGTTGCGAAACAGGGTCATCGGCCGAGTGTTCAAGGAATTGGGGCTCATTGAGCAATGGGGCAGCGGCATCCCTCGAATGATCGACACCTGTCGAGAAAACGGGCTACCGGCTCCGGACTTGCAGGAGATAGGCACCCATTTCCGCGTGACGTTCAGGTTGCAGAGCGTGTCGCGAGCAGTTGTTGACCCCGTGGGAAGCCGCATCCTCGCGGCCATAGAAGCAAGCAACGGTCTGAGCACCAGACAGGTTGCCGAAGTCGTAGCCCTATCCCCGCGCTCCGCCCGGACTCGGCTCAAGGCCCTCGTCGAGAAAGGGCTGATCGTGGAGGTGGGCAGCGGTCCCACCGATCCCAAGCGAGTGTACCTGCCGGTGGAAAGAACTGGCCGTCCCGGAGAGGCGGAATAAGCATGAGCGAGTATCAGTACTTCGAGTGGCAGACGGTGAATCGACTGCTGACAGAAGCGGAACAGGAGGCCGTTGGCCGTCTGTCCAGCCATATCGAGGTGTCGTCCAGCCGAGCCGTCGTCACCTACTCCTGGGGCGACTTCAAACACGACCCACGGCAAGTCCTGGTGCGGTTTTTCGACGCGCACCTCTACATGGCAAACTGGGGCAGCCGCCGGCTGATGTTTCGTTTCCCGGCGGGACTATTGAGTCGGCAAGCGATCGAACCGTACTGCGTAAAGGATCGGATCACATTCAAGACCATTGGCGGGGTTGACGTACTGGACATGGATCTGAGCGAGGAGGAGGGCGGCACATGGATTGAGGGCGAAGGCTCCCTGTCGGATCTGGTCCCTCTTCGGAACGACATCTTGCAGGGCGACCATCGGCTCCTGTACCTGGCCTGGCTAAAGGCAATGTCGATTCAGGGCGACGAACCGCCGCGTGTCCGAAAATCAATTGTGTCGAAGCACATGGAGCCGGAAGTTCCACCCGGGCTTCGGCAACTGTCCCCGGCATTGAAGCGATTTCTGGATCTGTTTGAGGTTTCTTCCTGTCTTGTCGAGGCTGCCGCCGAAGTCAGTCCGGAGCTGATGGAAATCGAGAATGACTTCCGTCCGCTGGCGGCTCAACTCTCTCGCGAGGAATGTGACGGCTTTCTGTGCCGCTTTGCACAGGGCGACACAAGCGCAGGCATGGAACTCAACAAGCGCCTACTCTCCTTGATGCCGTGCCGGCCAGGCGCGCAAGCAGTCCGTCGGTCTATTGGCGAGTTACTGAAACGCGCCGACGCGATCGAGAAAGCGCGACAGAGGCGGCAGATAGAGCAGGAGCGCAGGAAGCATAAGGCGGAGATGGAAGCCTTGGCCGGCAGCGAGGCTGAAACCTGGCAGGAGGTCGAAGACCTCGTGGAAATGAAACAACCGAAGCACTATAAGACGGCCGTTCAGCTGCTCACCAAACTGAAGGAACTATCCGAGTTCCGGGAATTGAAGGCCGATTACCAGCAGCGGCTGAACTTCCTCTGCGAACGGTACAGGAACCGCCCCGGTTTTAAGTGGCGCGTTCAGCAGGCGAAGCTGCTCGAATGACCTGCGGGCATGGCAGGAGTTCCCGGAAATTTGCCCGCTGCTTGCAGGCAGCGGAGAAATGGCTGGTTATCGACGAATTCCCAAAGCAGCACATCTCTGAAATCCTTCCCCAGAGAGAGCTCTCCTATGCGCATGCCGATCTCGTAATGGCGTAGCGCATCCTGGGGACGGAATTCAAATACCGGGTTGCCGAGATGGTAGTGCGCGTCGAGACAGCGCAGGTCGGCCTCTGCCAACTCCATCAGAATGCGGTAGGCATCATCCGGATCTCCGGCATTTTTCAGGTCGTCCGACCTGGTGAAGGGACCGCCGAACGGGTCCTCCGGGTCGTTGCTGGGGCTCACCTGTTCCATCTCATAGGATGGCCTCGGTCCGAGCCGGACAATCTGCTCCTCCCATTCTGCCGGCGGATCGTCTTCCTCGCGCCGGTAATCCGCGGCGGGATCCCATATGCCGCACTCCTCCAGTCTGAGCGGTTTGAGGCCGAGCGCAGTGATGTCGATGCGCCGGGACTCGACGGCTCCGGACAGGTATGGACTCCCTTTGAATCGCCAGTGCTTGACGGCCCTAGCTGTTTTCGCTGTTCTGGTGTTTCCCTCCGATAGTTTAAGCGCAGTTTAGGTACAGTGGCCGATCACAGCACGGAGTTCGTAATCGGCGCCAGTTTTTGCGCCTCTGGGCCGCAACCGACACGAGGCATCCCGCTTTGGAATTGCACATGCTTTTTTGTACATGCTATAATGCCACTACGGTCATGCGATTCACCTGGGATGAGGATAAGAACCGGCGCAATCTCGCAAAGCACAAGATCAGTTTCGAAACCGCCAGTCTCGTCTTTGATGACCCATTCCATGTCAGCCGCCTGGAACGTGTCGTCGAAGGAGAGGAGCGCTGGCAGACCATGGGCCTGATCGGCGCGGCCGTGATTGTCCTCGTGGCCCATACATATGGCGAAGAGGAAGATGAGACGGTAATCCGAATCATCTCGGCGCGAAAAGCAACGTCGCATGAAAGAAGGCATTATGACCAAAATCGACACTAAGCAGGCAAAGGAACTCCGAAACCTGGAGAAAATGAAGCAGAATGACATTGACCTGTCCGATCTTCCGGAAGTGCGCAACTGGGACGGCGCGGTAGTTGGGAAATTCTATCGCCCTATTAAAAAGCCGCTCACACTCCGAGTTGATGCCGACGTCCTTGCCTGGCTTAAATCCCAGGGGAAGGGATATCAAACCCGCATCAATGAAATCCTCCGCTCCGCCATGCTGAACCAGGCCCGCAGGCGCAGAGCGTGAGCCGGTAAGCATAAGGGCCGGTCACACCGCTGCGCTCGTAATCGGCACCACCTTTTGCGCCATTGGCAAGGATTATGAAACGCTGCATGGCAGGCGAGCATCTACCCGCTCCGGGTTCCTCACGCGGTCGAGCCCGAGCAAGAAATAACAGCCAGAAGATTGGGCCGATCCGAGTCGCAGAGGATACTCTTTGAGATTTGGCATCATGAGAGTCTTTATCACGGGTGTCAGTTGTGTTGGGAAGACGTCGATTGGCGCGCTATTGGCATCCCGATTGGGATGTCGGTTTTACGATAAGGTGCAGCAATCGCTCATGACCTTTTTAAGCAATAAACAGAAGCTAACCGATGGAGATGGAAACGCCGGTGAACTCGTCCGGTAAATCCGGACTTGAGGAGCAAGCGCTTCGGGTGGGGGCCAACCTCTCGAATTCAGAAAACTTCCACAATGGATTGAATAGCCGGACTGCCGTAGATGGCGCCACCAGTTCTAACGCACAGATTGGAGAGGATTCTGGCTTCGCCTGAACTATGCGTGTGGCCGCACAGAACCAGCAGGTTGCCGGCCGGTCGCTGCTGCATTTCCCGGAGCATCACATCGCCGGCAGCTTGGCAAGCGAAGTGCGGCAGGCCATCGGCGTCTGAGATGCGGCCTTCGTGCCAGCACGATTCCCGGAAGGGCGGCACATGGGTAAGAAGAATGACATTTCTGTGCCGTTCAAATGCTTTTGGCAAAACCCTCGCAAAGTGTCTGGCAGCTTCATCACCCAGCGCTTTGAGCTTTTGGAAACGCCGCGCAACCGGCAGCCCGATGAAATCCCAGATCAAGAGGTAATCATTCAATAAAAGGGTGGATTGGATGCCGTTGCCGAGCCTGCCGTCCGCCCATGAATCGTGGCCCACCAGGGCGGTATCTTCGCTCAGCGAAATAAAATCCATTTCTGAAAGCCAGTGCAAGCCAGGAAGGTTCGCAGACAGGCCCGCCATCTTCCTGCGCACATCTGCGATGCTTCCACGGTAATAATCATGGTTCCCCAGGACAAAAAAGATCGGGATCTTCAGCAGTTCTCTCAGGCGCATCAGATATTTTTCAGCATTGTCTGCTTCGCCAATATCTCCGCCGAGCAAGACTGCATCCGGAGCTGCGTCCAGAATCTTCCGGGCAAAATCCTTGATCAGATCTTGAGATACAAAATTGAGATGAATGTCGGTCACCCAGGCAAGGCGTTTCATTGACTGTCTCTCCGGCGCCACTGGTCAGGCTGACTTCGACTGCAAATATAGCAAACGGTTGATGGCATTTCTGGTTTCTCTTCTCACGGAAATGTTATGTGCCGCCTTGAGTTCATCGATCCGCCACGCTCCATCCGCGCGGCAGAGCGGACGCACGGGGCAAAAACTCGCGAAATCCTGTAGGGGCGACCGGCAGGTCGCCCGCAGATGACAAAATAAATGATTCGACCAATGACATGAAAAAGCGGCCAAGCCGTTGATGAGCAAATTTTTAAGACCCATTTCAAGCATGGGGCACGGTTTTTCGGGCGACCTGCCGGTCGCCCCTACTGATGCCGCTTTGGTCCCTGAAAAGGCGTTTCGCGACAGATACTACTTAGGGCAAACGGGTCCAGGTTGACATGGTCACTCCATATCGGAAGCGGGCGGGGACGCAGTCAGCGGGAGCGGACCACCAATTCGGCGGTTTATTCCACCTACCGTCCAGACCGTATCCGCGTTCTTCGGCGAAACGGCAACCGCACCGATCCCTTGCACAGAAAAATATCTGCGCCGAAACAATCGCTTGTCCGGCAGTGTGGAGTGTCCTATAAGTCCGGGGTGGAGACTCCAAATGATTGAAGGCATGCTGGCCGAGACTGATCGGAACACGCTGCGGCGCCTCGAGCGCCTTCCCATGACTTGGGTGCAAATGCGTCTGCTGGTCATGGGAGGGCTGGGCTACACGTTTGATGCCATGGATCTGGGCATCGTGGCGTTCATCCTTCCGGTGGTGATCGCGAGCTTTGGCCTGACCGACGAGCAGACCGGCGTGCTGGGGAGCGCCAGCATGATCGGGTACCTGATCGGCGCGTTCCTGGCCGGCACGCTCGGGGACCTGATCGGCCGGCGCAGTGTCATGCTGTACGCACTGGCTTTCTACTGCGTCGCCACACTGTTTTCCGCCGCGTCACCCGGATGGGAGTTTCTCTTCTGGTCCCGCACCCTCGCCGGCATCGGCTTCGGCGCGGAGAGCGCCATCATCGCGCCGTTTCTATCGGAGTTCATCCAGGGCAAATACCGCGGGCGATACATTGGTTCCCTATCAGGATTTTTCTCCTTCGGTTTCGTCTTCGCGGCCCTGCTTGGCTATTTTGTGGTGCCCGCGAGTGCGGCCGGTTGGCGCATTGCGCTGGTGATCTGCGCCACGCCCATCCTCCTGCTCCTGTGGTGGCGCCGGGGAATCGCGGAATCGCCGCGCTGGCTCATCCAGCAGGGGCGCTCGGCGGAGGCGGAACGGATCGTGAGCCGGATGGAGGGCGAAGTCGCCCGTCGTGTGGCCGGACCGCTCCCCGCCATCGAAAGCGTGGAACTGCCCGCCGGCGCCGTCCGCCGCAACACCTCAATCCTTGAAAATCTGGGAGCGCTTTTCAGCCGCAAGCTGATGCGCTCCACCGCCATGCTTTGGGTTTTGTGGTTTTCCATCACGTTTGCCTATTATGGATTCTTCACATGGATCCCGACGCTGCTGGTGAAACAGGGGCTCACCGTCACCCGGAGCTTCGGCTACAGTTTTATCATCTATCTGGCGATGATACCGGGCTACTACTTGGCGGCGTTTCTCAGCGAAAAGCTCGACCGCAAGTGGACGATCATCCTGTACATGGCCGCCGGCGGCCTGGCGGCTCTCGGGTTGTCGATCGTGCGCCATGAGAACTTCATCACGTTTTTCGGCTTCATTCTCTCATTCTTCATGAACGGCACGTACGCCGGCATCTACGCATACACGCCGGAGGTGTATCCCACGGCCATTCGTACGACGGGGATGGGGGTCGCATCTTCCTTCGGGCGCCTGGGTGGGATCGCGGCTCCGATCATCATCGGATATACATTTGCGGGCATCGGATTCGGCGGCGTCTTTTTCATTACCACCATCGTCCTGCTCGCCGGGGCGCTGGCGGTCGGCCTTTTGGGAATCCGCACCAGCGGCAAAACACTCGAACAGATTACGTCGGAGGAAACCGGCAATCGAATCATTTCCCGGGGAGGAACGGCATGAAAACAGCCTATCGTGCGGCGCGCATCATCGATGGGGTTTCTGAAAAGGTCATCCAGGGAGGTTATGTGCTGGTCGAGGAGGGCCGGATTATCGCCGTCGAGAGGGACCTGGCGACTCCGCCCGGAACCAGGCTGGTGGATCTCGGGGATGCGACGCTGCTTCCCGGCCTGATCGACGCCCACGTGCACCTGGTGTGGAACGCGTCGGGGCTGCCGCACGAGGTGGTCCACCGGGAGTCCCGCTACCTGACTGCGCTGCGCACGGCGCAACACGCGCTGCAGCATCTGCGTGCCGGCGTCACCACCGTGCGGGACACCGGATCCACCGACGCGATCGCCGTCGATGCGGCGCGGGCTATCGAGGCCGGAATCGTGCCCGGGGCGCGGGTTTTCGCCGCGGGGCGCGTGATCGCGATGACCGGCGGCCACGCGCATGTGCTCGGACGCGAGGCGGACGGACCCGATGCGGTGCGCCAGGCCGCTCGCGCCGAGATGAAAGGAGGCGCGCACCTGATCAAGGTGATGGCGTCGGGCGGAGTGTACGGTTTCTCCGAGGAGCCCGGCATGCCGCAGTACACGGTCGAGGAGATGCGCGCCGCCGTCGAAGAGGCCCACAAAACCGGGCGCAAGGTTTCGGCCCACGCTTATTCCGTCCAGGCGATCGCCAATGCGCTCGACGCCGGGGTCGATTGTATCGAACATGGCAGCTTCCTGACGCCGGAGCTTGCGCGCCGCCTGATTCATGAAGGGAAATATCTCGTCCCGACTCTGGTCACCTACCAGACGGGGTGCGATTTCGGCGCGGCCCTGGGGACTCCGCCGTTGCTGATGCGCAAGTACGACGAGGTGCGCCGCGCCAGCCGCAAGGCCATGCAGATTGCGCTCCAGGAGGGGGTCCGGATCGTCGCCGGCACCGACTGCGGCTCGCCGGGCAATCCGCACGGCAACCTGCCCGAAGAACTCCGGTTGATGGTGGAGCTCGGCGCCACTCCGATGCAGACGATACGATATTGCACTTCCGTGGCGGCCGAACTGCTGGGCTGCGCCGACGCCGGTGCGATCGCTCCCGGCAAACGGGCGGACCTGCTGGCCGTCGCGGGCGATCCCACGGCGGATATCACCGCGCTAAGAAAGGTCGTGATCGTGGTGCAGTCCGGGGAAATCGTGGTAAACAGCGCCGGACGCGTTTAGATCAGGCTGCCCGGGTCGCTCTGAGGCGTCCGTCTGGTCGCGGGCGAGCTTGATGGGGTAAGCTCCCCAAATCCTCTGACGTTCGCAGTTGCGCCGGCCACCGTTGGGGCTACAACCGCATCCAACGAAGTGAGCCAAACCATTGGCGAAATCGCGTGCCGGGAACGATTGGGCGGCACATTGAAGTATTACTATCGGAAGGCTGCCTGACCCGATTTCTCCTTTGATGCGGATTAGATGCGACGCGTTTACGACAGCTCGCGCCCGGCCGTCGTATCTGTGTGGCTTTCCACCATGGAGCGTCATCCGAGATTGCCATCCATTCCCGGTTCCAACTGATCATGTGCCGTGATTTGCAGTGCGCTTCGTTTTTTTGCCATACCGGTTTCGCGGTAGAATAACCTTCATCATCTCCAGGCAAAGCCCCGATCATGAATTCTCCGGCGGGAATCTCTGCGAATTCCCATTCAGGCGCAGTGAACAATGTGGTTGCCATGCGAATCTCCTTCAAACGCCCAATCCTGAAGGTATGGTCATTGTCCTAGTCAGGCACTCGCGCGCATCACCCGCGCACGGAATTGAGCTGCTCACAACAGCGGATTGCCTATGACAGCCGGCGCTTGCCCGCGGGAGGCTGCGGAGCCAGCTGTCGGATTTGTTTTAGAATTTTCCGCCTGAAGGCGGCCAACTCCTCGTTGCTGATGGCACCGAGCTGCCACTCTGCTTCTCTCTGTTCAAGATGTTCCTCTGGTCCGAGATCTCCGATTTCAGCGGTCCGAAACTCGACAAGCTCCCTGAGCCCCTCTGCAATAGCTTTTCCGGCATCAGCATTCATGTTCCAGAACTCGGCCCGGTTGTAACCGGAGATGAAGATTTTGACCGATGACTCGTACAGGCCTGCCCTGAGGTATATGAGATAGATACTGTGGAGCGGAAACTCCGCTTTGAGTTCCATGACAGGAACCGCCTGCATATTTCCCCATACTGGTGTAATCCCAAAGCATTTCAATGCCTTGTCCACATTCGTTCCGAAACTCATTCTCTCGCTGAGGAAAATGAGACGGTTTCGCGTAAATACCAGCACTCCGCTGCAGTCGTCGTAGGTGGCTTGGGCGAGATCGAGCAGGTCTTCATTGGCCTGGAGGATCTCCAGCAGCTTTTCACGCACCGTGGCCTTGTTGATGATGCTGGAGCGCCGAGCATCTCTGCCCATGGCCGCAATTTGCTGCTCCAGGCATTTTCCCGGGGCCTCATTGCCCGGAGTTTCCGGAGCTGGATCTGAGAGTTGCACTTCACCGCCGGCGGCGATGATTTCCACATATTCTTTGGCTTCTGCGAGGCCGAGGCCGGTTGCCTTGCGAAGAGCGTGAATCGCGTGGATCTTCTTGTCCTTTCCGGCACGCGCCAGCTGCTTCACTTCATCTGGGATTTTCATTTTGCCTCCGATTTAATCTTATTGTTTCTTCCTGGACCGTCCACACAAACCTGGCCTTGACAGCCAATTCCAATGGTCATTTTCGACGGGAAAACGCTGCAGCCGAAAATGGCAAAAAGTCGCATAAGTTCTTAGGAAAATATGTTCCTGGCCGAAAATATATCCGGGGCAAGCGTGGGTGCTCGCCCCGGCAAAATCTGATGCGGGATGGAATGAATTCCGGTTACATGTCCTGGGCGTGGTAGGCCAATGCTAAATGACAATTATTGTGGCAGTTGCGTCACTGAACAGACCGTTCGTGTCCGTAACCCTCAAGAGAACCTGGTAGGTTCCTCGCAGGAAGAACCGATCGGTAAAAGACGACTTGGAGCTGACGACTCTGCCATTATACATCCATCGGTACGCAGCGATTGGTGAAGATCCTGCTCGTGTAGCGCCCGGAGAAAAGCTGACTTGGGTTCCGAGAATCGAAGCTCGAATCCGAAGGATTCCGCCTTTCCCTATTCTCTGGCTTCCGCTGGTCAAAAGCAGGTCTGCGACCGGAGCCTGCTGGACACTGATTGTTACCCATGCGGTGCTCAGCAAGCCAGTGTAAGCGCTCTTGACTTCCAGCGTGATCTTGTGGGTTCCTGTCGGCAAGCTCGACGAAAATGAACTTTGCGTCGAATACTGGGTTCCATTCAGGAGCCACCGGAACGATGGCTGATGCCCAGTACCATCAGTGCTTCCCGATGACGAGAAGGTCACCTGCGCCGTGCTGCCATTGGATACTCGTGCCACGACGGTATGTCCGTTTCGCGCGGTCCCGAAGGAACCTGTCGCGGTAATGGAGGCCCGCGGTAAAGCCGGCCTGTGGATGTAATACTGATAACTGCTCATGTTCCAGACTTTGCCGATGGTGGTCTGCCCCGTCTTGTCGTAGCAATCTTGCTGATTCACATAAACCTTCTTATTCGCGTAATCGCAACTCGTGACCCAGGCTACGTGGCCGTACGCACTGAGCGTCGTGCTGACTGCAATAGATCCGGCAGAGCAGGATGAATCAACAGGATAGCCTGCATTTCTCGCCTGGTCTCCCCAGTAGCGTGCGCTTCCCCAGCTTGGGAGCTTTACGCCCCAGGCTTGATATGCGGCCTCCCAGGCATAAAAAACGCAGTTGGCGCCCAAACACGGGGAACTGCATGTGTATGGATTGCCCGATGTCGCCGATATCCCGCCACAGACCGTGCCACTTGCCGCCGCAAGCGTTGTGCGCCTGTCGAACCTTGATTGGTCCTTCAGCATGTTTGCGGAGTGGACCGCTTCCTCATCATTGGTCTGCGCGAGAATCATCGCGCTGAACGGTATGGCTGAACTGATCGTGATTCCGAGTGCTTCTGTGCCGATGCCTTCGAGAAGATCGACCGTGGCATAACCAGGAAGATCGATCTGCCCTTCTGTTGTGGTTTCATTATTTCCTTCCAGCTGGTACCTGATTGTCAGGACACTCCCAGACGGATTGTATGCAAATGCGTGGAGAATCACCTGCCCCCGCTCCAAACGGACCGAGAAATCGGTGTTGGATTGGCTCAGACTGCCGGAGCGGACAAGAAGCCGACCTTCGCACCTCGGGAGATCGATTCCGGCAATCACTCCTGCAGGACCGATTTCGACCGTGGCGGCGGAAGTCAGGATGAAATCAGGGACCAGCTCGGCGAGATCGAGCGTTTGCGATTCCGCAGGCTCCATTGCCGGTAATTGGGTCTGCAAAAGCTGGCTTCCGGTTCGATCCCGAAATGTCAGCTCGGGGATGGCTTGAGTTTGCACAACGTTGATGATTGTAATGTCTGTGGCTTCGCTTTCATGCAAGACCGGCGCGATGAAAGCCGCTGTGGCATCGATTGGCAATGCGTGAACGACTTCCTGAGCCCTTCCGTATACCGCACGACCGGTAATGCCATCGCCGATCAGGCGAAGCGACTCCGCAGCAGGATTCCAGTCGCCGACGTGCAAATCGCGACTCTCGCCAGGTTCGAATCGGAAAGTCACGCCGTTGTCGATCGGGCGGCCTTTGATGTCCAAACTCTGTATGACGCACTCTACTATGCGATCGGTTGTGTTGTTCAACTCCAGCGCGACCGGCGCCGCCGCGAGGCCGGTGATCAGCTGTCCGGCGGGATCCTGCTCATGGCCTGGAAACGGATGGCTGAATCCGGCTAACGCCAATCCGACCGTCAAAATTGATATCAGTACTGCCCGCTTCCCAAATACTCTCATTGTCGTATTCCTTTCTGAGGTCGGGGAAATCGCCTCTCCCGACCTCGGGTCGTATATTCGTTGGATTCTCCTCGTTTTCGCGACCGCCCCGCGGCCGCAATAGCTCAATTGGAAATATCAACTTATTGTCCGAATTGGGGACTGGGCGTGTCCTAGGCAGTCACAAGGAGCCTCCGTTAAGAACGGGATTAAAACACTGCGATGGATTCGAGACTTGGGACAACCCCAAACTTGGCCTCAAAGACGGAAAGAGGAGAGCGGCATGATCGGTTTTTGTATGTTGAAGGATCTCCCGGAAGCGAATGGGATTGAAACTCAGCGTCCCTCCGGGCGGTCTTGCCATTCTTGGCGAGGCAGCACCCTCCCAATTGAACGTGACTCAGAGGACGGAACTGATCCGTTGGGAGATCCCGCGGCCCGGCCGGGGAGGCAGCAGGAGTTTAACGACTCCAAAACGGATCTTCTCCCTCAGATAGCAGCAGCGCGTCGCGGTCGCATCCAAACACTGCGCCAAAGGGCAGGAAATCCGCAGAAACCGGTTTGTGGCACCAAGTTTTTAACCAGTTGCGACCGTGATCTCCTTTGCGCTGCGCCGGAGGGTGATGCAGGGGTTGGCGCCATCTTCAGCGCCCGGACAGTCGGTCCCCACCGCCGGATGAGCTTTGCCTTAGGCGCCGGCGCCTGAATCCCGGCCGTTGCGCTGCGCCGCATGCAGCGCGCCTGTTGTAGAGTGCATTCCTGCTCCAGCTGCGTCACCTGCTTTTTGAGTTCCGACACATTTTTCTCCGGCGCCTGCCCGCGTCGGCCGCTGCGCGGTTCGCACGCGTGCACCGAACCGGCTATCGCCCGTGATTCCACAGCGTAGTAGCGAGACAACAACACCCCGAGCGACTACGCCCCGTCCACGGGGGTCCATTTCCCAGCCAACACATGCAGAATCGCGGCCACCCATTGCCGCGCCCCCGCGCTCAGTCAAGCCACCTCCCGTCAGGCTGTCTAGCGCCGACACCCCAGGCGCCGGAGGTGCTTCATTGCCCTCTTCTCCAGCCAGCACGGCCTGCGGGCTCACCGGAACCGCCAGTGTTGCTGCGGCGCGTTTCTCCGCCGGCGGCACCGGCTCTATCCCCCGCCGGTCCCCCTCTTGTCGCGCCAGGATTACTCGCTCGCCGGCGTGCACGCTGAAGGTCTGCCCCGCCACCTAGCCCGTCAGACAGAACGGCCCCCAAAGAATCCCCTTGGTCGCCAGTATCATGGTGTTGGCCGCCACGCGCGCCTTCAGCACCGCCAGCACCACCGGCGCCGCCTGGAAAAACCGGTCCGCCGCCCCCCCGTTCCACCCCCGATCCGCTGATGCGGACGCTGAAAAATGCAATGATCGATATAATCTATAGCGCTCAGATAAATTGACCCCTCTGTGCTCACATAAATTGACCCTTTCATCAAAAGCAGCGAGTAATGAAAAGTTCATACGCCTGAACTCTTGCTATTATTTTTCCAAGTAGTAGGCAAACAAACCTTTAGCCGCTGTTTTAGCTGATAAGTCATCCGGAACGAAACTCCCGAAAAGACCTCATGCTCAGCAGAATTGACCCCTTTTTTTAATCTACTTGGAAGAAAAAGGGGGTCAGTTTATCTGAGCAGATGGGGGTCAATTTATCTGAGCGCTATAGATAATGCCCGATTCGCCGACGAGCGTCCTCCAGGTCCAGAAACACCGCCGAAGACATGCATTCGCGCCATAGCAATCCCTAAAACCTCTCGAGTTTGCCAAGCGTTTGCGGCTGCCGCTGCGCCGCCACGATCTGCCGGATCCCGCGCGTCTCGCACTCGCACGCGAACGCGTTCTTGCCCCGCCAAGTCACGTACTGGCTCCCATTATCCGTCAGCCGTTTTTCCATCTGGTGGCAGACTGGAGGACTATCGTAAGGACTTGATCGCCCCAGGGGCGAGTCTCATCGGCGATTCCAGCAATGACCACTGCGTCACAGGATTTGGACTCCGGGAAAAGAAGGGGATTGAAATTCCCGGCAATGTTCTCACAGATCGGGCCCTTCAAATACGCTAAAAGTAGGATTCATCGTGAAATTCATCAGACTGGATCTTGCAAATCTTGCCGTATCCGCTTTAGTATCTGATCCGCAGGCCGCTTTCCATCAATGTGAGCGACAGGCCTGATGCATTAAACACATACTCAAGACGAAAACCGAGGATTTCACCATGCTTTCATGCGAATACGACAAGTTCGCCAGCTTCTATGACGATTTTGCTCTTGGTTACGACGAGGACTCCAAGTTTTTTCTCTCAAAAGCGCAGGAAATGTCTGCGAGAAACATTCTTGAGCTATGCTCCGGGACGGGTAGGTGTTGTCTGTTTTTGGCAAAAGGCGGCTTTAAGGTGAGCGGTATTGACTCTTCACCCGAAATGATAAGGATCGCCAACAAGAAACTGCAAAGTGCCGCAACCGCGAAGGGTAGGTTCTGCAGACCGAGGTATTATTTGCAGAATGTCGCAGAATTTGATCTCACAACCAAAAACTTTGATCTAGCGTTCTCTACCTGGAGCTCTTTGCAGCATCTAAATCTGAGGGAACGTCAAAACTGCTATATCAAAGTGCATCAGCACCTCAGGGAAAGGGGCTGGTTGATTATCGATGAATCTCTCCGCACAGAAGAGGAATTGTCAGGACACTCCAAAAAACACTTTCTGTGGAAGATTAGACCCTGTTTCCTAAAAAGAGGCAAAATATACCTGCAATATTACTATGACGAGTATGACTCTGGAGGCAAGGCATTGAAGCGAACATTTTGCCAGGACATCCTTTTGCCATTCGTGCCAACTAATCGTGCCCTCGATGTTGTGCGCAGAACTGTTTATATGGAATTCATACAGCCAGAAAAGAATGAGAACGAGCGAATGCTCGCGGATGCGGGTTTCCAAATCAAAGAATATATCTATCGGGACAACTCAGTAGGAACCTCAAATGAGAGGTTCTATCTGATTGCGGAAAAGATATCAGCATAATTGATTGTGTAAGCCAAAGCCCGAAGAAAACCTGACGAAAGACTCTTAGGTGCATTAGCGGAATTCAACTGAAGCGGACCTAAGACTTTGGGGTGTCTCAACGTGCCGGGCGCAACGGGGGCTGCGCCCGGCTTCATATCTGTGCGCTCAACAAGGGACAATCGCCGGAGGAGGGTAATGAAAGCTACAGGGAACGAATCTCTAATGCTCCGAATAGGGGCGGGATACCTATCCGGTGAAATCGGACCGGCCTTGCGGCCAGATGCTTACCAGTCCTCACCTCAGAGTCCAGACCTCCGGACATGGAGCTACGATATCGTGATACATTTTCGATCTGCGGCGCATCGATGCGCCGTCAAGTTTGGCCGAAAATGACGTAATTGCCCTTCGAACCTGCCAAAATCACGTATCACGCTTTTTTCTGACAAGGATTCAAAGCGGTTGTGCATTTACCCCTGTATAATCAATGTGTTGAGCCATAGGTGACCAGCGCCATGTCCGGAGGTCTGGAGTCGGAATGGCGGGTCCGATCAGTGTCTACAGCAGCAGTGGAGCTGCTAATCCCAGATCAGATCCTCAACGGCTACTTACGAGGCGGTACATTCAATGTGCCCAGCTTGGCTGTTCTGAGTTGCCCATCCTCGCTGAGCTGGTGTGATATTTCAAGTTGCGCAGAAACCTGTTGCCAACGCCCCGCGACGACTTCATTGTACGGGATCGTTAAGAGGCCAGGAGCCAGCCTCTGCCATTGTTCCGCCCGCTTGAGCGCCGCAGGACCGGATTCACGGATGGCTCCCTTGGACGGAATCAGTACCAAAAGTGCTGTGGCATTCGAACTTAGCTTTGCAGCTGCAGGGCTACCCTCGCACGTTTCCGCTCCATCCGTAAAGAGGGCGGTTATCCCTGGGCCGGCGGCGAGGTACCGGATCAATGCGGCAATGGATGTGCATTTACCTCGCGTGCCGTTGTTTGTAGCCAGGCTTCGGCGAATATCAGCCACGAGAGCGTCAATCGCCTTGCCATATGTTTCCTGATCACGTTTCACGTCATTCTGGCAATTCTGAATGGCCGTCGATTCCTCGTACTTCTTGATGCTGTCGAAGATTTTGCCAGCGTCGATACCATTCTTAGGCTCGATCTTGACAGCGGTGCAGTCACGGCTTCTGGGTGGTGCCGGGACGGGCCATTCGTCAAAGGGGGCGAAAGCCCCCTCATCGGCGAAATAGCCTGCCCGAACGGAAGTGCACCCAAAGGCAGTAACGAACTCACGTATATTCTCCGCAGCGCGCTTTCTAGCTTCGGCCATGGCCACAGGCTCAAGGGACGGCGTCATGTCGAAGTAGATTGAGCAAGGCCGCGGGGGCGCAGCCGGCGCCTGACCGGCTGCGAAAGCGGAACCTGTTGACATCGAGGTCAACAGCGAGATTGATAGCAGAAGAGCTGCTGCCGTGCCGCCGATTCTGGCAACCGCACTTGCCTGCCGTGCGGCCGGGGTGCTCTCCTGAGGCGCGCCCTCCTGCTGATTGAGCCAGTTGAGGAGTTCCTGCCATTCCGACAGTTGGTCCTCGAGGCGCTGGTACTCCTTTGCGATGAAATAACCGCGGCCGGCATGGTGGGCGGCCGCGCTCACGCACCCTGCCGTTAAAGGCAAGGTTTCTGCCAATACCCACAGTGAGATTGAGATTGCGGAAATAAGGTACGGCACCTGCGATTGAGTGGCAGTTCTTCCCACCAGGAAGATCGCCAGCGCCACCCCTGCCACAATCCCAAGGACTGCCGCCGAAGTCTTGCACAGGCGCTCGGAACGCTTGGGTCTCAGCTTGTCTTCAGTGAGCAGATAGGCTACAACGTGGGCCACGGTTGCGATCCCGACCGCGATGAATGGCGAACAAAGCGCCCAAGCCAACGGCGCGATGGCGCTGATCGTCATGGAGTTGACAAGGAACTGAAAGAAGCTGTCTGCGATCGCGAGTATCGCAGCTAGAGTGAGCAAAGCGAGTATTTTGGACCGGGATGAGTAGTCGGGGTAAGGCCGCTCTCCCTCAGCCAGGTTCTTACCGGTCGCCGCTGTCCAGATCGGTTTGAGCGCTGCCTGCTTGTGGCGCATCTCCTCGATCTTGGTTTCGACCCCCGCCTTGGTCCTTCGGATTTCATCGAGGCGGGCAGACGGGTCGCCAATTTCCTCGATATCACGGCGCATTCTCTTTAAGCTGACTCTCATTGGATTCCTCCTTCAAGGAATGCTGTTTGAGGATTGGAAGAGTCCGATCAGATGGTCTCTCCCTATGAAGCAGGTTCCAATGCGCAAGTGGGTCCATCGGTGCCGGCCGACCTGTCATTGCTGCGTGTCGGTCTTGCCTTGGGTTTTTGGGCTGGATCGTGTTGAAATTTCTGAACAGGATTTACGGCCGGGTCCGGCAGCTCCCACTGGCACATCCGAACCCAATTGGAAGTATCAATTTATTGTCCGCGCGACGTCCTTGAAGCTGTGGGCGACTCACGCTTTATGCTGCGGAGGTCGCTGACCTACAGGCTTGCTGCCTGCAAATGGAGATATCAACTAAATGTCCTTACAAGGTTTGAGCACTTTAATCCTTGCATCCGCTTGGAGTTACTCGTAGTATCGAACTGCACCGCGAGGGTTGCTTCAGCCCGAGAACATGTTTTCCGTTGGGCATTGCCCCGCTGCTCGTTCCAGAAAATCGATTAGCTTTGGCCTATATTTATGGACCAAGAATCGTTCTTCGCGGCGATCAAGCAACTTTTCAACGATTTTTCGCACGATCTCTACTCGATGCAGGTGGTCGGTCCCGGGATCGCAGAGGATCGGACGCCAATTCGCCATTTGATCAGGCTTGATGCAGGCGGCAGGGAGATCTTCTATCTGTTCCCTCCTCTTGGGGAAATAGTTCCTGCAAGAACGGTCGCGCACTATTTTTATGCATCCCGCGAAAAAAAGCTGCACCCTACAGACCTGAGTATCCTGAAGGTGCATACTGAAGAGCTCCGGCGAATTGAAGCGATCCTTTCGCATTTTTCAAAACGGCTTCGATCCCAATCCGACGATGAAATGAAAGAAGCATTGTGGGATCAGCTGGAATGCTCGCTAAATGCATGGGACCTCAATAATTTCAGGGCATTTCCCCTCCACGACCTCACCAACCCCATCTCAGAGGTCTCCATGCCGCGGAAGATCGTTCACAGGGTGTCGCGCAGGATCTACCCGGAACGCCGCTTTGTCCACGAAAGCCATCGTGGAAAGCTCTGCCCTTTTGAAACGCCGGAAACTGACCAGATCGGACTCACGCTGCACCTGTCGCAGAATGCCGAAATCAAAGACAAGCAGATTTCAAACGCACACATCGACAAGGGATCGGAAGATTCCTATTACAAGCCGGCGAACATGCTGAGTTACTCGACCGGCACCGTGCCGTTCATCCAGCACACAGATGGAGCGCGCGCAATGATGGGCGGCAAAAATCTTAAGCAGGCCGTCCCCGTGATAAATGGCGAACCTCCCCTTATCAAGACCGGCATCGAGAAGGCAACTGCCACCAAATCATCTCGACTTATCCGAGCCCTGTCCGACGCCACAGTTACCGAAATCAAGTATGATGAGATACAGGGCGGATTCGTTGAGCTCAGCAATAATGGAAATGTCACGACGGTCCCAGTCTCAGGCCCCATGCATGTTCATGGAGTTTTTGCGGGTACCTGCTATCGGGAGCGGCCGGCCGTCCAAAGCGGAGCGACGGTAAGGGCCGGCGACGTGATAGCCGAAGGAAGCGGCATTCGCGACGGCGAGCTTGCAATCGGAGCAAACCTTCTCGTCGGGTACATGCCGTGGCTCGGATATAACTTTGAGGATGGAATAGTAATAAGCAGCCGGCTCGTCGAGGAAGATGTCCTTACTACTGAACACGTTTATAACTTGGATTGGGAAATCGGGCCGGGTGAATCTCTGATAACTGAATTCTCGGAATCGGAGGCGGCCAAACATAATTCCACGGGCGAGATCCGCATAGGAACTCCCGTGCGATACGGCGATTTATTGGCGAAGAAGATCCTCGCTGGACGAAAAAAAGGAGGAGATGAACCGCAGATTCAAGAGCTCAGATGGGATAGATATTCTCCTGGCCAAGTCATTGAAAGCAAGCTCGTAACCAAGGGCCGGGGTTCCTGTCTGGAAATCTCCGTCTATGAAAGGCGCCGCGTGGAGGTCGGCGACAAGCTCACCGGGCGCCACGGCAACAAAGGCGTTGTCAGCCTGATTCTTCCAAAGGAACAAATGCCCTACTTTACATATAAGGGCACGCGGCGCCATCTCGATGCATTGTTGAGCCCTATGGGTGTCATCTCCAGAATGAACCTTGGCCAAGTTTTGGAGACTCATATGGGATGGCTTGCAAAGGAGGAGAAAAAGGATCAATACAGGATGGCAGGAGCGCCCTTCCAACAAGTTCCGATCGATGAGGTATGGAACGACCTGGAAATCTCGCTCGGTAACAAATATGGAAAGGTGCGTCTGTCCACGATCGCGAATGACCAACCTGAAGAGATCGGCTCTTACGTGATTGGATATCAGTATTTTGCGAAACTGGGTCACCTGGCCCGTGACAAATTCCACGTTCGGGGGATCACAGGGCCGCGAAATCACATAACCCTACAACCCGTGAAGGGTAAAAAACATGGAGGCGGCCAGCGGTTTGGCGAAATGGAGGTCTGGGCCCTGCTGGCCCATGATGCGCCAAATCTTCTGCTGGAATTCACCACCGCCTCATCCGATCTTGCGAGCGCGGCTCCTGAAAACTACGGCGGTGAGGTCGGATCAGGCCTCCCAGGGACTTTTGAGGCATTTCTCTGGTACCTGCGTGGTCTTGCCCTTGAGCTTGAACTGCTCGATAAAGATGGGAAGGTAATTCCGACCGAGAGGCCCGCCACTGGCTTGGTGCGCGAAATGCGCTTGCGAAATCTCGCGTCCGACGAAATCCGCCGCAGGTCAAAGGGCGAGATTACCAAAAAGGACAAACAGAATATCGATCCCTTCACGAATCCGTCCATTTTCGGAGCTAAGCCCAAAGACCAGCGCACGAAAATGGGGCACCTTCATTTTGAAGTGCCTGTACTTAATCCACTGTTTGAGAAATCGCCTCCCGTGACAGAAGTTCTGAAATGGTTTTCGAGGTCAGATGAACTCGCCGGACCTGATTGGGAATCGAGGGATTCACGAAGATCCATTTCACTCATACGCAAGGGGATAATCACTGGGAAAAAGCTCAAAGACGGACGTTTTGCTCATGTCATCCTTGTCAAGGAAGGTGGTAAAAAGGTTCTGGTCCCCATCCTAAGATCCAGCAGATATTCATCGGAAGCGGTAAAGCTGCAAACTCCGGGCGGCAAAGATATCAACCCCGAAACAGTTGTGGCGATGGACTTATCGACGATAGTCCTAAAGGGTTTCTGGCTTCCTGGGCCGAAAAGAAAACGGGCACGCCCAAAAAGGGAAAAGATATGGCGTCAGATAAAGGGCCTTTTCATCTCTGACTTGCCAGTCATCCCGCGTGCATATCGGGATTCTTATAACGGGCGTGATTCTGATCTACTCTTTCTCTATCGGGAGGTCTATGGCTCGGCCACAATTCTCAGGCGATGGACCAAAGAGAAAGAGAATGATGTCAGGAGTACTGTAGCAGCTCGCGCAAGACTTTATGAGGCACTACGATCTTTGTTTATCACGGGCGTGGCTGTCAGGACGAGGACAAAGAAGGGAATTCTGCAACTGCTCGAAGGAAAAGACGGACTGCTTCGCCTTTATCTGCTGGGAAAACGATGTGATCGCTCCGCTCGTGGTGTAATTGTCCCAGATCCCACACTCCCTATCGATCAATTCGGCTTGCCGGTGGATATGGCTGCTGTTCTTACTGAAGGAATTATTCCCACTGATCTGCTTCTCAGGACCAAGGGCGAAACAAAGGAAGCCGAGCGCGTTATTAGTCGGGCGGCTGCCGGCGATCCGGTATCGCGAGCGATATGCAAAGCGGCCTACCAGGAATTTTTCGATCGAGAAGGGACTCTCTTCGTACTTATCCGGCAACCCAGCCTCCATAAGCACAGCGTTCTCGCCCTGAAGCCTATCATCCGGGATGATTATTGCATTGGCTTGCCGATCATGCTCTGCAAAGGCTATAACGCCGACTTCGACGGCGACACGATGGCAGTCTTCCTGCCCATTTCCAAAGCTGCCCAGCAGGACTGCCAAAAGCTGCTGCCTTCCAGAAACATTTTCTCGGCGGCAAACGGCGAGTTATTGCTTCACCAGGAGCAGGACTTGGCGCTTGGATACCATGAGTTAGTCGATACTGCCGATGGCCCGCAGCGTCTGCAGCAGATTCTGATGCCGTCGAGCAAGTCGTGGAATCCGCCTCCCAACCTGCGAGATGCCCTGAGGCAGGCTGCAGAGACGATGTTCTGCGATGGATCTCGATCCACATCTCCGTTGGAGATCGCCGTGAATCGTGCCAATACCGAGGAGTTCATGCAGCGGCTATCCCAAATCCAGAAAGTATGTCTGGATGCTGCATTCCGCTCCGGTACTTCCTTCAGCATGAAAGAACTGGCCGATATTTCCACCCCAAAGAAGAAACGGGAGGAGCTGTTCGGCGATTTTGTGCTGCAGTCACATGGTGCCCAGGGCTCCCATGTTCCTAATTCGCTCCAGAAAGAGCTGGATGCCTTGATAAGGCAGAAAATGGAATGCCAGCCGGACAACTCCATCTCAAAGATGGTTTTATCGGGTGCGCGAGGGAATTGGAAACAGGTACGGCCTACGGCGTCAAACGTCGGTTGTGTTTCCTTTAACTGACTGATTTTACGGTGGCTTACAAGTGGATCGCCCGGGCGCATCTGAGTCTTAATTGTTTCATTTTTCCCGCAATGCGCCGAAGTCGGCA